>JAEEGL014737000.1_pt1 | contig 11136 bp, 11 predicted proteins | sample 9134231 | NCBI WGS metagenome assembly JAEEGL01 (sample SAMN16246548, study PRJNA631951) | gut metagenome | biome: gut microbiome; feature: rumen; material: fiber-attached | host: Bos | place: Iran: Karaj | collected 2018-10
GAGCTTATGCAAGAATCCTGCCAACAACTAAATCATTTAGAAATTGACTTTTTCTCCGAAAATCACTATACTGGTATTGTCAATTTACGAATAGTAATATTCGGAGAGACGGCGCTGTTGTGATTGCTGGTAACAGTCACAGCGGCGTTTTTTCTTGTTTACGCACAAGCATACGCATTCCCCCTTCTTTGGCTCACGCTATGTCGAACAATCGAAGTAACCGAGTTTCGTATTCAGTATAGTCCCTGCCACCGTAGACTAGCCATTTTCGATAATAGTCCATGGCGATACACGAAGCCTCATGGCTAAGGTAAAATAATTCAGCAATTTCTTCTGGCCTTTTCGGCTTGATCCTATGAACAAGGGGAGGTGGAGCAGCTGCGTATTTGGCAAAGAAAGCCGCCTCAGCTTCCTCTTCAGCTGTTGCACCCGTATGATCCAGCACACAATGTCCAATCTCATGAAGGATAGTCATGTTTGTGCGCTCATAGGGGATGCCCTTGTCATCATTGTAATAGATAAGGTCTTTGCCATGTTTATCCTCTATATAGTAGCCGTCGGTGCTGACCTTCATTGCAGCAGACCGTTGCTTTTCAGTCAGACTCGAGTAGGGGATCAGAGTGATTCCCATTTTGTATGCTAGTTCAAATCCACTGATAGGAATGCACCGGACGTCATAGCGCTCAAGGAGGTTGACCACCTCCCCCTTGATAAACTCATATTGCTGGTCGGACAGCTTTTTTCCCACTCGGCATCAATCCTCCTGGTCACTTAACAGAATACTCAGAATCTCTCGTTTTTCAGCGGAAGACATTTGATTAACATTTCGTGCAATCAGCCTTTTGGCATAGCCAATCTCGTCATTAGGGCTCTGGGAAACGCCCCCCATTAAACAATCCGGGGTAGTGCCAAGGGCTATTGCGATCCGGGCAAGGACTGAAGAACGAGGCACACGGTCTCCCTTAATATAGTGGGAAATAGCTGCTTCTGTAACTTCAGCTTCTTCTGCCAACTCCTTTTGTGTCATCCGATTGGCTTTGAGCATTTTTTCCAGCTTCATACTGAAAGCGCTTCTCTCTATACTCATGACCATTCTCCTTTCTCTCCTCACGCAAATTATAGCAAGAGATTATCATTTTGTCAAGATATACACACAAAATACTGTAAAATCCTGAGCGCGGAACACAATATATTGAGAGAATACTTGCTAATAATAACCCGCTGTATTCGCATGGGGCGAGGTTGTCTCTAAGATGACAGAGCGAGGAGCCGATACATAGCGCCACCTTTTCCAGGCTTCTATTTTTTGCGTATCAATGCTAAACTTTAGACAGAATCAATGAAAGGGGAGAGGGCGATGAAACGGATCCGGATTAAGCTTCCGATCTCGAAGCTCCGGCGGGCGTACAACCTGCGGCTGTTGTTCCGGTTGGCCGTGCTGCTGTTTTTCGCGTACCTGTACTTCTTCCGCCGCTCCTCCTTCGAGGTGACGAGAGGCTGGAATTTCTTCCGGCAGCTGTCGGTCTTTCATCCGCTGTGGGCACTGTTCATGTTCGACATGCTCCAGCAGCTGATCCCGGCCCGGTGGTTTTTGTCCATCGGTTCTCTCAAACACTTTAAACTGCACTTTATCCCGCCGAAACAGTTGCTGCCGTTCGAACAGATCCGCGCCCGGGTCCGCAAGCTGACCAAGGAGGCATACAAGGTCTTCTTTGTCTGGGTGGCGGGGATCCTGGCACTGGGGGTACTGTTCTGGACGGGGATCCTCCAACAGGAGGAGGCGATCATGGTGTCGCTGGCCTTCTATGTCTGCGATCTCATCTGTGTGGTGCTCTGGTGTCCCTTCCGGGTCATGATGGGCAACCGCTGCTGTACCACCTGCCGGATCTTCAACTGGGATCATCTGATGATGTTCTCACCCTATGTCTTTGCCGGCGGATTCTTTCCCATGTCGCTGCTCGCCATGGCGGTCCTGGTCTGGCTGGTGTGGGAGATCTGCGTCATCAAATACCCGGAGCGGTTTCTGGAGGAGACCAACGACGCGCTCCACTGCGATTCCTGCAAGGACAAGCTCTGCCCGTATCCCATCCGCAGGCAGAGAGCCCTGGAAGAAGCAAAGCGAACCGGATCGGTCCCGCCTGAGGAATCCTAGAACCAAACAAAAAAGCCCCGGATGCCTGCCTCAAAAGAGGCGGACATCCGGGGTGTTTTTCTTTGGTCAGAATCCCGCCACGGTGACGGAAGTGCCATGCTCCTTCAAAAGCGACAGAAGGTCCTTCGGCGCCAGAAAGACGGTGGCGGTATTGATGTTGGGATGGATGCCCATCCGGTCGGTGAACGATTCGTCCAGATAGAAATGAACGGCCGGCTCTGCCTCGTTGAGCAGCCCGAAGGGGGTCACCGAGCCTTTGGTCAAGCCGAGGATCCGTTCCAGATCCTCCTCGGAGGCGAAGCTCAGGCGGCGGGTGCCGAAGCGCTCGGCGAACTCCTTGAGATCGACCCGCTTTTCCTCCCGGACGGTGATGAGATAGTAATTGCGTTTCTTGTCGTCCCGGACGAACAGATTCTTGGCGATGTCCTGCGGATGGGGAATGCCGGCAGCCAACATCTCCTCGATGGTAAAGACCGGCACATGCTCGACGCATTCGTAGGGGATCTTGCGCTGCCTAAGAAGATCCAGCAGTTCGTTCTGTGTCATGGTCTCTCCTTACAGAAACCGGCGGTCGAGCCGGCGGTAGACGGCAATGCCGATGATGAGGAGCAGCGCGCCCAGCACAAAGGTGATGATCTCCAGCGGAAGGATGGTGAGCAGACCCTGCTGGTAGAGAGCGGCAGGGACGTCCAGGACCGCATGGAGCAAAATGGCAACGGGGAAGAGGAAGAACCGCCCTCTCTTGCGGGCAGCGGCAAAGACTAAAACCGACAGTCCGATGTGGGCCATGATGGCCGACAGCCGTTCGAGCATGGCAAACAGGATGACGGGAACGGTGATCTGTTCATAAGCGCCGCTCAGGACCTCTGCGGTGGCCGCATCCAGATTGGCGGGGAACAGCTGCAGCAAAAGATAGGTCAGATAGGTGACGCCGAGGGTCACGATCGCTTCGATCCCTCCGTGACCGATGCCGTAGGCGATCGAGCACTCCCGGTAGCGGTCCTTGCGAAGGAGCACCGAGAAGCCGAAGAGCCGCGCGGTCTCCTCAAAGATGCCGGCAGCCAGGGCACCGTACAAGACATACAGCACCGGGCTTCCGAGGATGGCCCGGGAGACGGCATGGTCTCTCTGAAGCACGAAATAGTGCAGCAGGCTTTCTAAGCCCAGGGCAAAGAACAGGAAACAGATAGCGCCGACGACAAAGGGCCAGACGGTCAGACGGTTTCTGCCCTTCCACCAGCCAAAGAGGAAGAGCGGGACGCCGAAGGCGAAGATCACCGCGACGATGAGTAGGATCAGTTTCAGGTTGAACATAGGGAGACCTCCTGTCAAAAAAAGACGGTGGGGATACTTCTAAAGAGAGTATACCAAAGCTGTCCGCATTGTACAGAACAAAGAGGGGGAAAGCCGTGCCAATTTCCGGGGAGGGAAGGCACCTTTTTTCAGAAAAGATGGTTCTTTCACACGGAAAAAATGATATAATAAACCGAATACGTATGTGCTCCTTTAGGAGCATGAAAACGTGACTCCGGAAAACCGGAGCAAACAGAGAAGGATTTCACTATGGCTGAGGTCATCAACGCAGAGATTCATGAAAGCAAGGCTATGAAGGACAAAACGATCACTTTAGAGGCGACCCTGGACAATCTGGACGATGTCCTTGCGTTTTTGGACGGTGAATTAGAGCAGGCGGAGTGTCCCATGAAGACACAGATGCAGATCGACATCGCAGTCGAAGAGCTCTTTGTCAACATCGCCAGTTACGCCTATGAGGGGAAAACGGGAGAGGCGCAGGTCCGCGTAAGGATCGAGGAATCACCGAGACAGGCCGTCATCACCTTCTCCGACGCCGGGATTCCCTACGATCCCCTGGCCAAGGAGGACCCGGATGTGACGCTTTCCGCCGAGGAACGCGGCATCGGAGGCCTTGGCATCTTCATGGTCAAGAAGTCGATGGATGAGATGTTCTACCGTCACGAGAACGGCCGGAACATCACGACCATCGTGAAGAAGTTTTAAGCGGAATAATCATTTTAGGAGGACGGAAATGCTGAACATCACGAAAACGAAAGAAGACGAAAAGCTCATCATCGCGCTGGAAGGGCGTCTGGACACGACTTCCTCTCCGCAACTGGAGGAGGAACTCAAGGGCGCACTGGACGGAGTGAGCAAGCTGGAACTCAATCTGGAGAACCTGGAATACATCTCCTCCGCCGGCCTTCGTGTTTTGCTGTCCACCCAGAAGATCATGAACCGTCAGGGGGAAATGGTCGTCAGCCATGTCAATGAGGTCGTGCAGGAAGTCTTCGATGTCACCGGATTCTGTGACATCCTCACTATCATCTAAGGAGGAGACCTCGTGAAAGAGATCCCATACCGGGTCGATTCCCTGGGGGAAGCTTCCGACGCGATCGAGCAGGAGCTGCAGGCGCTGGGAGCGGAACCGAAGAGCATCGCCAAATCCCTGCTTCTGGCAGAGGAGGTCTCGATGCGTTTCTTCGAACTGGGCCAGGGGACCGAGTTGACTGCGGTCGTCCGCAAACGCTTCGGCAGGGTCCAGCTTTCCATCCAGATGACGGGCGAAGAGATCGACCCGCTGGAAGAGATCAAGGACTGGAGCGTCGAGACGGAAGACTATTACCGGACCCTGATCCTGAGAGCAAACCAAAGCCGGATGACCTACTGCCGCAAAAACGGCAGGAATATCGTGGAGATCCGTGTGCAGGATTCCAAACGCCGGCTCCCGCTTTACTCCGCGCTGGCGCTGCCGGCCGGACTGGTGGTCGGAATGATCCTTCTGTGGCTTTGTCCGCAGGAGGTGACCGCGTTTGTCCGGGATCAGGTGATCGGACCCTTTCAGGAACTCTTTTTTGACGCGCTCAACATGCTTGTCGTCCCCGTCGTGTTCTGTTCCATCGTTTGTACGCTGACCGGGCTGTCCAGCCTTTCCGATGCCGGGCGCCTGGGAGGAAAGACGGTCGGGGTCTATACGATCACGACACTGCTTGCCATCGCGGTCGGATTCGGCGTCTCCCTGGTGGGATTTCCGAAAGAGATGGCGACGGGAGAACTGGTGACCCAGATGACCGGGGCCTTCTCGCCCCGCAGCGTGACGGAGCTGTTAGACTCCATCGTCCCGAAAAACCTGCTGCAGCCGATCCTGGAAGGGAATCTGATGCAGATCCTGTATCTTTCCGTCTTCACCGGCATTGCCCTCTCGCTCTTAGGCGATGCGGTCCGGCCGGTCAAGACGCTCATCGAGTCCCTCAACCGGCTGTTCGGCCTGCTGGTCTCGCTGATCGGCACCTTCGTGCCGGTGGTCGTGTTTGCCGCTTCGATCTCGGTGATCGTGCGCTTCGGCGCACAGGCGATCCCGGCCCTTGGACTGTTCCTGTTGACGGAAGTGGTCGGGATGGTCCTCATTTTTCTCATCTATGCGATCCTCATCCGTGTCTTTGCCGGCCTGAGCCCCATGCCGTTTTTGCGAAACGCCAGGACCATGCTCTCCGACCGGGAGACCGATTCCAGCAGCAATCTGCCGAAAGCGGCGGCGCTTTGTACCGGAAAACTGGGGATCTCCCAGCGTGTCGCGTTGTTTACGACCTCGCTCGGGAACGTGATCAATATGGACAACTCCTGTGTCCACCTGGTCATTTGTTCCGTACTGCTGGGAAGACTCTACGGGCTCGAGCTGACCGGACAGACCATCGTCAATATCGTCCTCATGGTCCTGATCCTGTCGATCGGCTCCGCCGCAGTGCCGAATTCCGGATTTGTCGCATTGTCCTCGCTGACCTCCATGCTGGGAGTCCCGGCGGTCTCAGTCGGTCTTCTGATCGGTGTGGATCAGGCGCTGGATTACTTTAGGACCACCAATAACACCATCGGCGACGTGGCGGCGGCAGTCGTCGTCGCAAAGAGCGAACAGGAGATCGACACGGCCAAGTACAATCAGGGCGGACCGGCCCCGAAACCGAAGAAAGAGTGAAGTTATGACGAAATTTGACGAAGCCGCCATTTTTGCGACGAAGGCCCACAGCGGGATCGTCCGGAAGACCGAATCGATCCCGTATATCCTGCATCCCATGGAAGCGGCTGCCATTGCGGCGACCGTCACCCAGGACGAGGATGTCCTTTGCGCCGTGATCCTTCACGATGTGGTGGAGGATACCGACCATACCCTCGAGGAGATCCGGGAACGGTTCGGAGACCGTGTCGCCAATCTGGTGGCGGCCGAGTCGGAAAACAAGCGCTATGAGATCCCGGCGGTCCTGACCTGGCAGATCCGCAAGGAGGAATCCCTGCGGGAGCTGGAAATGAGCACCGATCCGGCGGTCAAGATCCTTTGGCTCGCGGACAAGCTTTCCAACATCCGGGCGCTGTACCGGATGTGGCTCAAAGACGGGCAGGCCGTCTTCCTACATTTTCACGAAAGCGACCCGGCCAAGCAGGCATGGCTCTACCGGACCATCGTGCGCCTGCTGTCCGAGTTTGAATATACCCTGGCATGGCAAGAACTGAACCGCCTGGTCAACACCATATTTGAAGGGATCGAATCAAAATGACGAACATGAACTACAAGAACGAACAGGGAACCCTGACCATCGAACTGGAAGGCCGGATCGATTCCGCCAACGCGGCGGAAATGGAGGCATCTCTTCTGGAGATCCTCAAGGCCGAACCGGCATCTTCTCTGGTGCTGGATCTGGAACGGTTGGAATATGTCTCCAGCGCCGGACTGCGCGTCATCCTCCGGCTCAAGAAGATGATCGCGGACACCAAGCTCATCAATGTCTCTTCGGACGTCTATGAGATCCTGGAGATGACCGGCTTTACCGAGATGATGGAGGTCCAGAAGGCCTACCGTGTCCTCTCGGTGGAGGGCTGTGAGGTCATCGGCGAGGGAGCCAACGGCAAGGTCTACCGGATCGACCGGGATACCATCGTCAAGGTCTACCTCAATCCGGACGCTCTGCCGGAGATCCACAGAGAACGGGAGCTGGCCCGGACGGCCTTCGTGCTGGGCGTTCCGACCGCGATCCCCTATGACGTCGTGCGCATCGAGGGCGGCGGGTACGGTTCCGTCTTCGAGCTGCTCAATGCCACCAGCTTCGCCAAGCTGCTGCAGCGGGGCGAGAAGCCGCTGGAAGAGGTGGCGAGAATGAGCGTCGATCTGCTGAAGATCATCCATTCGACCGTCGTGAAACCGGATTCGATGCCGGACATGAAGGCGGTCGCTCTCGACTGGGCATCCTTCTTAAAGGACTATCTGCCCGCCGATCAGTATGAGAAACTCTATTCTCTCATCGACAACGTCCCCGAGGACTATCACATGATGCACGGGGATTACCATATCAAGAACGTCATGCTGCAAAACGGCGAGACGCTGCTCATCGATATGGATACCCTCTGCTACGGTCATCCGATCTTTGAACTTGCCAGCATGTATAACGCCTATGTGGGATACGGTGAGACCGATCCCTCGGTCATCCCGAATTTCCTCGGGATCTCCAACGAGGACGCCAAGCTGTTCTGGAGACGTTCGCTGGAACTGTATCTGGACGGCGCCCCGGCGGAGAAGGTCCAGGAAGTTGAGGACAAGGCCCGCGTCGTCGGATACACCCGGATGATCCGCAGGAGCATCCGCCGCAAGGGGCTTGAGACCGAAGAAGGCAGAAAGAACATCGAGTACTGCAAGGCTCAGTTGGCCGATCTGCTGGCCAGAGTCAATGAACTGACCTTCTAACAGACAAAAACGAACGAAAAGGAGGCGGAGGAGAGTGGCGGAAGAAAAGCGGTTTGCCAAGGCGACCTGGGCAATCATGGAGCAGCTTCTGGAAGTGGACAATCTGGAAGAAGCACTCTCCGGATCGCTGGAGATCATCGTCCGGGAGCTCGACAGCCAGGCGGGAGCGATCTGGCTGCTGGATCAAAAGACGGACCGTCTGACCCCTGTCTTCCACATCGGCCCGGCCGACCTGTCCAACATCAGTGTGGAAAACGGTCAGGGGATCGAAGGGATCGTGACCAAGAGCGGAAAGAGCGTCATCCTGACGGATGCCATGAATGACGCCCGCTTCGACGGCTCGGTCTTTGACGATAACGGTGTGCAGACCAAAACCATGATCTGTGTGCCCCTCAACAATCTTCATGAGGTGATCGGGTGCGTCCAGATCATCAACAAGAACGACGGGACCCTGTATGATGAGGATGAACTGCAGCTGTGCGAGAGAATGGCATCGCTGGCGGCGATCACCATCGACGAGAAGGGCCTCATCGTCGACGTCTCCGAGAAGAAAGAGGTGCTGATCACCTTAAAGGACCTGATCAAAGAGTTCCCTTCCGGCGAAGGGATCTCCCGGGTGCTCAAAGGGATCAACCTGGAGATCTACAAGAACGAATTCGTGGTTGTGCTGGGGGAATCCGGTTGCGGAAAATCGACCATGATGAATATCATCGGCGGGATGGACTTTCTGACCGATGGGCAACTGCTGATCGAGGGGAAGGACTTCTCCCATCCGACCGACCAGCAGCTGACGAAGTTCCGCAGGGACGATGTCGGCTTCGTCTTCCAGTCGTATAACCTGATGCCGAATCTGACGGCGCTGGAAAACGTGCAGTTCATCGCGGAGATTGCCCCCGACCCGATGCCGGCGGAAGAGGCCATCGCGAAGGTGGGGCTTTCCGCCAAACAGAACAACTATCCGGCCATGCTGTCCGGCGGACAGCAGCAGCGTGTCTCGATCGCCCGGGCCATCGTCAAGAATCCGAAGATCATCTTTGCGGACGAACCGACGGCCGCGCTGGATTACGCGACCAGCATCGAGGTCCTCCAGGTCTTTGAGGATATCATCCGGGAGCAGGGAACGACGGTTGTGATGATCACCCACAACCCGGAGATCGCCAAGATGGCAGACCGGGTCGTCAAGGTGCGTTCCGGAAGGATCGCCAGCATCAAGAAAAACATGCACCCGCTGAGAGCGGAGGAACTGGTCTGGTAACTGAACCGGACCTGTTCTTTGTTATTCCATAGAATGAACCGAAAGGAGGCCCGAGCGAACTTGAAGAAGACCCAGTGGACGGACGCGCTTCGCAACATTAAGAAGCAGCGGGCCTCCTATATCTCCATCGTGATCATCGCGATGCTTGCCATCAACGCCTATCTCGGCTTAAAGTTTGCGGGCAGAGGACTCAGTGACGCCGCCTCGAATTTCTATCAGCAGTCCCGCTTTCAGGACGTCCAGGTCCTTTCCACGCTTCTGCTCTCCGAAGAGGACCTTGCAGCGGTGAAAGCGCTGGAGGGAGTGGAGGACGCAGAAGCGGTCCTGCAGGCGCAGGGAGTCCTTGTGAACGGAGGGAGCAGTTCTGACGTCGTGATCCAGTCGGAGACCAAACGGGTCAGCACGCCACAGTATCAGTCAGGGCGAGGTCCCGAAGCGCCGGACGAGTGCGCCGTCGAGCGGCGCCTGGCAGATGCGCTGGGCCTTGCCGTGGGAGACGTGATCACCCCGACCGACGCGGACGGACACACGCCCCAGTTCCTTTTGGACGGGTCATACGAGATCGTAGGGACGTTTCTCACTGCCGACCACCCGACGGAGATGGTGAAGGTCAGCCCTGCCATTCTGGTAACGCCGGAAGCGTTTGACAGCAGTCAGACACGGGACAGTTACATGGCGATCCTGGTCCGCGGCACGCAGATGCCGCAAAACCGGTTTGGGAAGGATTACCGGGAACAGTCTGAGACCCTCGTCGATACGATCGATGCCATCTCGGACGAACGGGAAGCGATCCGCGCCGATGAGATCCGGTCGTTGCTGTCGGAGGAGCTTGACCATGCGGAAGAAGAACTTGCCGACGGACAGAAACAGCTGGATGAGGCGAAAGCCCAGCTGGAGGACGGCAAGAGACAGTTGGAAGAGGGCGCACAGCAGATCACCGACAACGAGGCCCTCATCGAAGACGGAAAGAAGCAGCTGGAGGAGGGCCGGAAACTTCTGGCAGACGCCTGGCCGCTGATCCTGGACGGCAGACAGCAACTGGCCCAGTCGAAGGCGGTTCTGGACGATGGAAAGAAACAATTAGACGAAGGACGCGCCCAGCTGGACAGCGCAAGAGCGCAGCTGGACGAGGGACTGTATCAGTATACCCAGGGGCAGGCCCAGCTTCAGTACGCCAAGGAAGAACTGACCGACGGTTACTGGCAGTTCGAGGACGCCAAGACCTTTGCCCGGGATAAGATCCGTGAGGTACTGGGAGGTCTCATCGGGGATCTGGTCGATCTGATCCCCTGGGGAGAGCCGGTGGACGGCGATGTGGACGATCCGAACTGTTCCATCAACCGGTTCGAGATCGCGACCGGTGTCGTAATGGATTTCGGTACCCCGGTCAACGAATATGTCGAGCGGCTTCTGGCTTCCGGAAACATCACGCCGGAGCGGATCGCCGATGCCTACGAGGCAGCGGGAAGACCGCGGCCGGCGGCAGGGCAGGAGATCGCTACGCTTCGTGAAGATGCGAGATCGATCCTGGGAGACCACATCTCCGATTTCCTGGATGAATATGACGAATTAGTGGGGCAGTTCCAGGTCTGGACGGACTACCACGACGAGTATATCGAGGGGAAACGCCAGCTGGAGGCCGGCGCTGCCGAGCTTAATGCCGGCGAGAGCCAGTACGAAGAGGCCCTTGCCCGGTTCCAGGAGGCGGAAGCACCGTACCTGAACGGACTGCGGCAGTGGGAAGAGGCCAGGGATCTTCTGGCGGAAAAGGAAGCGGAATATGCCCGCGGCCTTGCCGAGATCGAGGCAAACGAAGCGCGGCTGAAGGATGCCGAACGGCAGATCGCCGAAGGGAAAGTGCTCCTTCAGGAGAAAGAAGAAGAATACGAAGACGGGCTTGCCCGTTACGAAGAGGGTGTCAGGGAACTCGAGACCGGGAAGAAGAAACTGGAGGAAGCGAAAGAACTCCAGGATTCCGCAGAC
>JAEEGL015224685.1_pt1 | contig 11136 bp, 8 predicted proteins | sample 9134231 | NCBI WGS metagenome assembly JAEEGL01 (sample SAMN16246548, study PRJNA631951) | gut metagenome | biome: gut microbiome; feature: rumen; material: fiber-attached | host: Bos | place: Iran: Karaj | collected 2018-10
AAGCGCGTGCCGCCGAAGAGAATCAGGAAGATCGGATACATCCGGCCGGTGACGCGGTAGTTTTCCTTTTTCGCCGCGCGGACGCACAGGAGCGTGACGATCAGCGCCGTGAAGCCCTCGAGCAGCTGCACGGGAAAGAGCGTCTGATCAAAGATCGGGTTCCAGAGCCCGTGCTCCATCGGATAGCCGAAGCAGCAGCCGACGAAGCAGCAGGAGATCTTGGCCACGACCTGCGTGAGCGGAAAGGCGGGCGCCATGAAATCGAGCATGCGCCGCCAGTCGTCCTTCAGAATCCTGCCGAACCCCATCGCCATGAGCGGAACGAAGGGATAGCCTATGACGATGTTCTTCATGCCGAAGAACGTAAAGCCCGTGAGCGCCCAGCCGGCGACGAGGATGAAGATGTTCAGCGAGAGCAGGAACAGAAACGGGAGCAGAAGCGCGCGGAACCAGCCGTAGCCGTAATGCCGCCGCCAGACGAGGCAGAACGCCGCCACGACGATGTAGACCACGACGATCCACGCCTGATACAGAATGCCGGCAATGCCGAGCTCGTTGAGCTTCATGATAACGTAGTTCAGCGGTGAAAGCAGATCCATGCGTTCTCCCCCCCCTTTCCTTTTTCCATCATACACGCTGAAACAGGAATGGGCAACTGCCCATTCCTGTTTTTGGTTGTTTGCTGTGGCTTAGTGGCGCTTGAAGTAATCGATGAGGCCGCCGATGAAGCTGATCAGGCCGCCGATGCCGCCGCTGCTGCCGCCGCCCGGATTGTCGGGCTGGGCAGGCGTGTCGGGCGTATCAGGCGTGTCAGGCTGATCGGGCACATCCGGATCGTCCGGAACGTCCACTTCGGTGCTGCCGCCGTTCGCGATCTGGTCAAGCAGCTCGTCGACGAGCGCCTCACCCTGATCGATACCGCCCTGCAGCGCGCGCTCGATCACGGCCGCGAGCTCGGGAGGCAGCATCTCATTGAGAATGTAGTGATAGGCCACATTCACGTTGGTGAAGATGTTCGGGCTCACATCGTAGTAATACCAATTACGCGTGACCTCGCCGTTCAGGACGAAGTCGGCGTCGGTGAGGATCTGCTGGATCTTCGCATTGAAGTTCTGGAAGGTCAGATCCTCGTTATTCGTCAAGGACACGAGCAGATCCGCAGCCTCCTGCTGGCTCTCGAACATGTTGCCCGTGAGGCGATAGATCAGGTTGGAGGCATAGGACAGCACCGCCGCCTTGGGAACATAGGTGTTGAGCACGTTGTCGACGATGCCGGCGAGCGCAGCCTTGGCGTCGAACTCCGGAACAGCGGGTTCCTCGGGCTCTTCCGGCTCAACGGGCTCGACATCCTCGCCGGGCTCAATGTCCTCGCCGGGCTCAATGTCCTCACCGGGCTCAATGTCCTCACCGGGCTCCGCAGGTTCCTCCTCGGCAGCCTTTGCCGCCTCAATCTGCGCCAGAATCTGCGCGACGACTTCCTCCCAGTGGTCGAACAGGGCCTGAGAGTTGTAGCCCTCGCCCTCGCCGAGGAAGGCGCGCATGAGGCTCAGACCGTGGTCGGCAGCGCCGGCCATCTGCCCGAACATCTCCTCGAGCACCACATAGGACTGCTCCAGACGTTCGGCGAACTCCGCGAACTGCTCATTGGACATGACGCCCGCGAGGTCGATGCTGGCATAGGTGTGATACTTGCCGTCCTCCGCGTTCCAGGTGTTCTGGAAGACGTACATCATCGGGTTGCGGACGCGTCCCTCGGGCACGGCCGTCTGGATGAGGAGGTAATTGCCGGTCGGGAAGCGGCCGTCGGAGATGCCGAGGAGGTTCAGCAGGGCGAAGCCCAGATCACCGCCGCCGAATTCCTGCAGCAGGTTCATGAGAACCTCCATCATATCCGGCTGCTCCTCAGCGGGCTCGGTGGGCTCCGTGGGGTCGGTCGGATCGGTCGGCTCAGTGGGCTCGGTCGGCTCCGTCGGCTCGGTGGAATCGCCGCCGCCATTGCCGCCGAGGCCATTGAGCATGCCCATGAGCGCGGCGATCTGATCGGGATCGCCGATGGCGGTAAGCAGCTGCAGGATGGTGGCCATGTCGAGGCCGCTGAGATCCATCATGCCGGTGCCGGAGGGCTGCGCAGGCTCGCTGCCGCCTTCTCCGCCTTCGCCGGCGTCGCCGCCGTCACCCTCTGCGGGCGCGTCAGAGCCGCCGCCTGGGACGAGCGAGCCGACCTGACCGACGAGGTTGCCGATGCCGTTGACCGCTTCTGTCAGCTTCGGAATGAGGTCAATGAGCTTCTGGAGCGTGACGTTGTTTTCCGGATCGAAGGTCACGAGACCGTTCTCTTCCGCCACGGACTCCAGCATCGGAGGCACCTGAACGCCGTCGAGACGGTCGCCCAGCGCCAGCACGGACACAAGGATGCGCTCGATCATGCCGGGCTCGGCTTCGATCTCCTCGCCGTCGCCCTCGTTGATCTCCTGCTTGAGGCCGAGCAGCTCGTCGAAGCGGATGCCGCCGACGACGCTGTTAATCACGGCGCCGCCCATGGCGAGCAGGGAGTCAAGCAGCGCATTGAAGCGGTCACGGTCGACCAGCATGAAGGTCGCGCCGGGGATGCCCGTCGTCTGCACCTGACCGGCGTCGTTGACCGTCAGGGAGGCGTTGGTGAACTCAATGTGGTTCAGGATGTGGTTGAAGACCACGCCGTTGGTGTTGACCATCTTGACCGTTCTGCTGCCGAGCAGCAGGCCGGCCATGCCGCCGAGGCAGCCGAGCTCCAGACCCATCGCCTGCGACAGCGGATCGATCAGCGCGCTGGTGCGGATCTCGCCGTAGACATGGCTGCCGCCGAGGCCGCTGACCTTTCCGCCGTCCGTGACGCTGACGTTAAACGTGTTCGCGCCGGCGGGGATCCAGCCCTCGCCGGGAGAGGTGATCGTGAGCGAATAGTCGCCCGCGCGCACGCCCTCGAGCGCAAAGCTCTGGCCGATGCTGACGGGGAGCTTCATCTTCATCGCGAGCATCTCTGCCGGCATCGCGCCCTTGGCCAAGCCGTAGAGCGTGCTGCCGAGCGCATCCTGCATCATGGCGTCCATGTCGATGTCGATGAACATGGTCTCCGTCATCGGGACGACATAGGTGAGGCCCTCATACAGGCCGTCGCCCTTGTTTTTCTCGGTGAGGACAACCTGGTAGCCCTTGGGCATGTTGTCCAGCGCCTCGATCTGCAGCAGACCCATAATGTTCGGATCCGTAAGCAGATCGGCGAAGCTGCCCATGGACATGCCGGCGCCCTCGCCGCTGCTCTGCGCGGAGGCAAGCTGGCCCATCAGGCTGGAGACGAGGTTGACGTTGATCTTGCTGTGCAGATCGCCGAGACGCTCGCCGTTGAGCACATTCAGCTCGACCGCGCCGAGCTTGGCCTCGGTCTCGGTGGTGTAGGTCAGGGTGATATCACCGAGCTCCAGAGGATCGGTAATATCGATGATCTGCTTCTCCAGAGGCACATAGACCGCAGGATTGGTGTCCACGCTATACTCGGTGGTCGTCGTGGAATTGCAGCCGCCGCTGGAGACGGTTCTGCCGACGATCTTGCCGTTCAGGATGGCGTAACGCCCCGCGTCATATCCGGGGATCTGATCCACAACCGTGGCAAAGAACTCGTTGAGCGCGGTTGTGAGCTTCGTGCCATTGTTGGAGGCGGTGCTGGAGTTGGTGTTGCTGGAGGCAAAGTTGCCGCTCACGGTCGTGGTACGCTCTGTGCCGTTGACCGTGATGCCGAGCGTCGCGCCGGAGCTGGTGTTGCTCTTGATGGCAGCCTTGCACTCGATTTTGGAGCCCTTGACGGCGGAATTGCCGCCGATCGTCTCGACCTCTCCCTCATAGGTGGAGCCGTCGCGCTGGACGTAGATCTCCATTTCGCCGGTCTTGAAGCCGTCGCCCAGCTTGTGGGAGAAGGTCTTCGAGATGACGTTTTCATACTCGCCGCTCTGGAAGGAAGCGGCCTCAGACAGCACCTTGTAGTTGCCGTTGCCGAGCTTGGTGACTTTGTAGCTGTCGCCCTCATTGATGCCGATTGAGAGCGTTTCGTTCGCGCCGAACGTGAGCTTTTCGGTCTGCCCGTTCACTGTGACCTCAAAGAGCATCAGCGTCGCCGCATCGTTCACGATGTTCAGCCTGTACGCCGCCTCGGGATCGCCAAGTGTGCAGGCAGAAGCCGTCTTCGGCCCTGTCGGCTCCGCTGCCAGAACTCCCATGGGCATGAGCGAGACGAGCATGCACACCACGAGGAGAATCGACAGCAGCTTGGTGGATTTCCGCACGTAAATTCCTCCTTTGTTTTCGATTGGAGCGCCCTGCGCGGACACTCCTTCAAGGATACCTTATTTTAACATTCCCGACTGTCGGCTGTCTCACTGCAATATTTTGCTTCCGTCAAAACGGTGAAGAAAAACAACAAATTGAGCCATGCAGTTACCGGACACGGTGACTGATTCCGTTCAAAGCGGTTGTATCTGTACACACAGAAAAACCGGACGGCTGTGGGCCGTCCGGCTGGTGTTTATTTTTCGTCTTTTTGCGCCTGCCTGCGCCGCAGCGTAAGCCACACCGCGAGCCCGACCGCGATCGAGATCACCGACCAGATGTGCGCGCGGTGGAAGAGACTCTGCGTTTCCGACGAATAGCGGAAGCACTCGTTGATGCCGCGGAAAATGCCGTAGGCGATCATATAGACCGGATAGAGCCTGCCGCGCATTCCGCCGCGCAGCACCTTCGGCGCGGTGAAGGCGAGAAAGACGGCATAAAAGAGCATCTCCGTCTCGCGCGTCGGCCAGCGAAACGGCGTATTGCCGATGGTCAGGCCGAGGCAGCAGCCGGAGGCAAGGCAGTTGATGCGCGAGCAGAAGAGCGTGAAGATCATCGGCACGGCAAAAATGTCGAACACATCCGCCAACGGGCGTCGAAACAGCTTCGCGCCGAGGAAGTAGCCGACGGGCATGAAAAACACCGCGCCGAAAATGCTCATGGACCCGGCGCTCGCCCCCTCAAAGCGGGCAAAGATGCGCACGCAGAACACGCCGAACAGAACGTGCAGGATCGAAAGGCCCAGCGCGGCCCACACGGTCATGCGCAGACGGGAGCGAAATTGCAGCAGCCACAGGAACGTCGCAGCGCCGGCCAGCACCAGAATGACGATCAGAATATGCGCTTTCAGAAATGCCATCGGATTTCGCCTCCTTTTCTGAATCAAGGATAGCATGCGCTGGAAACGAAAACAAGACGGCAGCCTGCTTCAGATCTGCCGTCCTGTCAAAAACCGTGTTCATTTTTCAAAAAAGGCTCCCATGCGTCACGGCGTCTCCTCGTCCGGCGCGGGCGGTTTCTCTTTGCCGCGCGGAGGCGGCAGGGCGAGCTTCACGCCGAAGAGCAGCTTAATCAGCCACAGCACGAACGCGAGCACCAGAATCGGGATGATGCACGACGTGACGATGAAGACCGCGATGGACTCCACGAAGCGGTTGATGATTTGCGCGCCCTGATCGAGCACGGAGGAGATCGTCTTACCCGTTTTCTTCAGCAGCGAGAGGACGCCGTTGCTGCCGCTCTCGTTGGAGATCTGCGCGGACTCCTCGCTCATCGCATCCGACTCCTGCAGCGCCGTCTCCACAATCTCCCGGTGGTTTTCATAGACCATGTCGGACACCTTGAGACTCAGCGGAATGGCGATGAAGACCGCAAGGCCGAAGATCGCGATCTTCGCGGCGATGCGGCGCAGCCGCACGGAGCCCGCGAACAGCGCGATGATGCACAGCACGCAGGCGATCGGGATGATGAAGCGAAACACCGCGGCGCCGAGGATCGTGAGCAGGTTTTTCTCGGTATAGAGCACGGTGAGGATCAGCAGGAAGTAGCCCGTGAAGTCCGCGAGCTTGTCCGCGATGGGCGAGGCCGTGTCGCCCGGGAGGGCGGAGATGCCCGTGGAGATCAGCGCGGAGGACGCGCTCAGCTGCAGAACGTGCTTCGTCTTCTCATCGAGCGAGGCGATCGTGGTCTGAAACGTCTCGTGGGAGGAGGTCTTCTGCGCCAGCACAAAGAACGAGACGGCCGCGATCAGAAGCAGCAGCGCGGAGAGCAGAGCATTTTTCAGCAGGGTTTCCCGTTTCATGGGTTGCTTCCTCCTTATGATGCAAATTCGAGCGTGTAGGTGTCTTCGATCAGGACGCTTTGAATGAAGCGCTCGATGAGCAGCCTCGCCTGCTCGTCGGCGCGGTCCAGCACGCCCTTTTCGATCGCGTTTTTCTGCGCGTCGTGCTCCAGCTCCGTGAGCGACTGGTTGAAGTCGGACGCGGAGAGCGGGTTGCCGAGGCCGGTTTTCTCCGAATAGAGGATGAAGCTGTCCGGGTCGATCTCGGTGCTTTGGATCTCCGCCTTCGGGAGCGTGACGGTCAGGTGCTCGCCGTCGTCGCGCGGCTCGACCGTGACCTTCACGGCGGCAAAGTCGATCCCGGCGCGGACGACGCCGTCATAGCTCGCGATGTAGTTCGTCTCCGTCCAGGGCAGGTCGATGCCGAGAAACTGCTTGAGATTGGAATAGGTGATGACCTCCGTGAAGGCGTATTCCTCCGTCACGAGCTCGCCCATGGCCTTCAGCCCGTCCTGCACCGTCTCGAGCACGACGGACTCCTGCTCCTTCACGAGGGAGAAGCCCTGCTTCTGCTCCGCCGTCGGCTTCGGCGTCGCGGCGGCAGCCGCCTCGGCCGCGCTCCGGCGCATGTGAAGGCCGAAAATGATCACGCCGATGATCGCCGCGAGCACCACGAGAATCGCAATCAGATACGCGCGCTCCTTCTTCGTTTTCAGCATATCGAAGCCCCCTGTCTCTCTGTCGGGTTTTTCTGAGATCATCATACCATAGAATCTTACAAATCACAACAAAATGACCATGCGTTTGCATGGTCATTTCAGCCGGACGCCCTTCATCAGGAGCATGAGCCCCATGGTGATGATGAGGATGGTGCCGGCCTTGAGAAGATACTTATTATATTTGCGCCCCAGCGCGTCGCCCAGAAGGCCGAAGAGGAGCATGCAGACGCAGGTTCCGAGGCCGAAGACGAGCATGACTGCGGCGCCCCTTCCGGCGGAGGCGGCAGAGGCCGCGACGAACCACATGGACGCGAGCATGCCGCAGGGCATGACCGCCGTGAGCAGGCCGATGACGAAGGGTCTCCCGGTTCGCCCGCAGGGGCTCGGCAGACCCGGGCGGAGCCGCCGCAGGAGCGGCACGCCCCACATCTGCAGGCCGATCAGAATGACAAGCCCGCCCGCAAGGAGGAACACCGCGCGCTTCATGCCAGCGCTGAACGTGAGCACGCTGCCGACCGCGCCGAGGACACCGCCCATGACCGTATAGCCGATCACGCGCCCGCCGTTGTAGGCGAGGGCGTTGTGCTGCGTGAGCATGATGCCGCCGCACATGCCGATGCAGTGCACGCCGCCGAGGAGCCCCGTGAGAAACACGAGCCCCATGGACATGCCGCGCTCCGCCGTCGGCATGGGAACGGCATTGGTGATCCGCGTCAGGAGGAAATACAGCGCCGCGACGGCGAGCAGACCCAGCGCGTCGGAGAGGAGATTGCATCTCCCCTTCCCGACCGGGTAGCCCATTTTGGCGAGCTGCGCCTCGATCTCCGGCTCGGTGATCCGCGCGGGATCGTACTCCGCCGTGACCTCGCTTTTGATGTAGCTCGTTTTCACGGCGAGAACCCCGTCCGTCCGTTTCAGGCGGGCGTTGATCTCATAGGTGCAGTTGGGGCAGATGATTCCGTCCACCCGTTTTTGAAAGATCTCCGTGCTCATGCCGGTCCTCCGAGATGCTTCAGCTTCGCCGCCATGCGCTCCAGCACGGTCGGCTTCCGGTCAAAGGGCGGATAGCCCAGCTCCTCCAAAACGCCGCGCAGCGCATCCTCGGACACGATGGCGGGATCGTACTTCACCGTGACGAGGGACTGAAAATACGCCACGTCCGCGTCGATGACGCCGCGCGTCTGCACGAGGCCGAAAATGATCTTTTCCGGACACTCCACGCAGTAGATGCCCCTGACATGGGTTTTGAAAACGGCGTCTTTCATCGGTGGTCACGCTCCTGGTTCTTCCCCGGCTTCTGCAGGCGCAGGGAGTTCATCAGCACGCCGATGGAGCTCAGGGACATGGCCATCGCGCACAGGGACGGGTGCAGCAGCCCCGCGGCCGCGGCCGAAATGCTGACGGCGTTGTAAAACAGCGCCCAGCGGAGATTCTGCCGCACGACGCGCATGGTCTTTTTCGAGATGGAGAACGTCTCGGTCAGCTTTGTGAGCTTCCCGGCGGGCAGGAGCACATTGGCCGCCTCGATGGCGACGTCCGACCCCGCGCCCATGGCGACGGAGACGTCCGCCGCGGCGAGGGCGGGCGTGTCGTTCACGCCGTCGCCGACCATGCAGACGGTTTTGCCCTGCTCTCGGAGCTCGCGGATCTTGCGCACCTTGTCCTCCGGCAGCGCGCCGGAGAGGACATGGCCGACGCCGACCTTCGCCGCGATCGCTCTGGCCGTCTCCTCATGGTCGCCGGTCAGGATCCAGAGCTCTTTCCCCGCCGCTTTGAGCGCGGCGACGGTATCGGGCGCATCCTCGCGCAGCACGTCCGCCACGCCCAGCACGCCGAGGAGTCTGCCGCCTTTTGCGATGCAGAGCTCCGTTTTTGCCTCTTTCCGCAGATCCGGAAGCCGCTCCATCTCCGCGAGCGGCACGCCGCGCTCTTTGAGCAGCGCGCGATTGCCGCAGAGCACGGTCTCGCCCGCGATCATGCCCGAGACGCCGCGCCCCGGGAGATACGCAAAGTCCGTGACCTCCGCCTCCCCTTTTGCCCGCGCCGTCACGGCTTTGGAGATCGGATGATCCGAGTGCGTCTCAACGGCGGCGGCGACGGAGAGCAGCTCCTCCTCCGTCACGCCGGGCAGCGGACACACATCCGTGAGCCGCGGCTCGCCGAGGGTGAGGGTGCCGGTCTTGTCAAAGACGACGGCGTCCGCCCTCCACGCGGTTTCGAGCGCGCCGCCGTTTTTATAGAGCACGCCGCGCTCCGCGCCCGCGCCGGAGCCGACCATGAGCGCCGTGGGCGTGGCGAGGCCGAGCGCGCAGGGACAGGCGACCGTGAGCACATCGCAGGCGTTGAGCACCGCGCGCTCCAGATCGCCCTTTCTGAGCCGGAAATACCACAGGGCGAAGGTGCCGGCGGCAGCCGCCATGACGCCGGGGACGAACCACTGCGCCACGGCGTCGGCAAAGCGCTGAACCGGCGCCTTCTCCGTCTGCGCCTGCCGCACCATGGCGACGATCTGCTGCAGGACGGAGTCCTTGCCGAGCGTCGTGGCGCGATAGGTGACGGAGCCGGAGCGGTTCAGGCTGCCGCCGACGAGCTTGTCGCCCTCGGCCTTGTCCGCGGGCATACTCTCGCCGGTGAGCATGGATTCGTCCACGGCGCACACGCCGCTCAGAACGACGCCGTCCGCCGGGACGCGCTCGCCCGGGCGGAGCAGGATCTCGTCCCCGGCGCGGATCTGATCGGAGGCGAGCTCCTTCCATTCCCCGTCCCGCCGCACCATGGCGGAGGCGGGCTGCAGGCGCAGCAGCTTCCGGATGGCGGCGCCGGCCTCCCCCGCCGCGACCTGCTCCATGTATTTGCCGAAGAGGATCAGGCTCAGCAGGATGCCCTGCGAGGAGAAATAGAGCGTGAAATTCTTTTTTCTGGTGAGCGCGACGCAGCTGCTGTAGAGCCAGATGATCGAGCTTGAGAGCGAGACCAGCAGATCCATGCCGAAGATCCGGTTTCTGAGATTCCGGAGCGCGCCGGCGTGGAAATACCGCGCGGGGCCGAGCTGCAGCGCCGTGCCGAGCGCAAGCTGCGCTCTGGGGTGCAGCTCCAGCATGAGCGGCGCGGTGAGCGCGGCGGAAGCGACCAGCGTCCGCAGCAGGCGCATTCTCGTGTCGAGCTGGTGATATTCCTCCCCGGCGCGAAAATCCGCAATCTCCGCGTCGGCGCCCGCAGAGCGCACGGCGTCGAGCAGGGCGCGGCTGTCCACGCCGACCGGGCGAAACGTGACCATGAGCTTCCCGTCCGGGCGGTCGGTTACATCGCACACGCCATAGACAGCGCGCAGCGCGGCCTTTGCCGCTTCCCTGTCCGCGCCTTCGGTCAGCGCGAGATCCGCCTCTTCCATCGGGACGCGAAAGCCCGCCTTTTTCACCGAGAGCGCGACGTCCTCCAGCGAGAGCGCGGCGTCCTCATAGATCAGCTCCATGGTTCCGGCCGTGTAATTCACCACGGCGCGCTCCACGCCCTTCTGCCGATTCATGACGCGCTCCAGCGTGGAGGCGCAGGCGGCGCAGTCCATGCCGAGAATGGTCAGATTGATTGTTTTCATCTTTGGATCCCTCATCGGAAAAAGCGGCAGAGTCCCCAGGGTCTCTGCCGCCTGCATGTTTTACTTTTCGAGCTGCTCCCTGTGCTCGCGGCGCATCTCCAGCATTCTCTTCGTCATCGGGACGCACAGCACGACCAGATCCAGCAGCAGCGCCCAGTCATACCACTTAATGCCCTGGATGAACTGGCCCTCATGCCAGACGCCCTTGTTGATCTTAAAATAGTTGTGGTTCCACACGCCCCAGACGTCGGTCGTGGGCTTCCAGAAGTGCACCTTGTTAAACGCGACCGTCGTGAGGAGGCTGCCGATCGCGGCGGCGCTGAAGGAAGACGCGCGCTTGTTGCGGACCAGAAACTCCGTGACCGTAGGCAGCACATAGACCGCGAGATTGATCACCCAGAGCTGCAGCGGGATGTGATAATGCCAGCGCCTCGCCTGCATGATGTGGTCCGCGTCGTGCGCGAGCGTCAGGCCGAGCAGGGCGAGATTCCACTTCTCCACCTCGGCTGCGGCTTTGTCGTCCAGACGGCTGTCCAGAAACCTTGCTGTTTTCTTCTCCTGTTCGAGTGTCATGATCGGTTCCTCCTGTTATCATTTACTGGTTGGTCTATATTTACCACTTGGTAAATTAAAAGTATCATATTTCCGCGTCGCTGTCAACACTTTTGTTGACCAGTTGGTAA
>JAEEGL016577673.1_pt1 | contig 11136 bp, 12 predicted proteins | sample 9134231 | NCBI WGS metagenome assembly JAEEGL01 (sample SAMN16246548, study PRJNA631951) | gut metagenome | biome: gut microbiome; feature: rumen; material: fiber-attached | host: Bos | place: Iran: Karaj | collected 2018-10
GAGCTACCGCCGCGCCATCAAGATGGCCATCGCCAACGCCCTGCGCGTGGGAGCCGAGGGCAACAAGGACCAGATCAGCGGCCGCGTGGGCGGCGCCGAAATCGCCCGCAGCGAGATGTTCAAGGAAGGCAGGACTCCGCTCCACACCTTCCGTGCCGACATCGACTACGCCCTGGCAGTGGCCCGCACCCAGATGGGTACCATGGGTATCAAGGTGTGGATCTGCAACGGCGAAAAGTACGGCAAGCAGGATCTCTCCCCGAACGCCGGCTTCGCAGCCAATGCTGCAGCCCCCGGTGCCGGTGGCCGTCGTGAAGGCGGTCGCGGAGACCGTGGAGGCCGTGGTGGCCGCGGTGGTCGCCGGGAAGGCGGCAGGGACCGTGGAGAACGTCGCTAATCCCTAGCGATAAACTCTGCTGAATTTTGGGTGGTCCGGGTTTCCGGGCCACCTTTTTTTGTATCTTTGCACTCTGGAAACCAAATTATTATCAAGGATATGAAAACATGGAAATGGATGTGCGTGGCCGCGCTGGCCGCCCTGGCACTGCTCTCCGGCTGCAAGCAGAAGCCGGAAAAGACCGTTGAACAGAAACTGGAGGAATACAACCAGTGGAAAGACGAATTCTTCGAGCACTACACGGAACGCCTCACGGCGCTGCAGGAAGACGAAGAAGCGGCGGAGGCGTATGCAGACTCCGTCTCGGAGGCTTATCTGGCGCACAGCAAGGAAGTCCTCATGGACAACCTGGACAATGTGGTGGGCCTTACCGCCCTCAAGGAAATCTATTACGAAATTGAGGACGATGAGCTGATGGGCATCCTGGACCAGTTCACCGCTCCCGTAGAGGGAAAGGACTCCAGTTTCGTGGCCGGTCTCAAGACCGCCGTGGACGCCCGCGTGAAGACGGCCGAGGGCAAGATGTTTACGGACTTCGAGGTGAACGGCGCCAAGTTGTCGGACTATGTGGGCAAGGGAAAATGGGTGCTGGTGGACTTCTGGGCCTCCTGGTGCGGCCCCTGCCGCCGGGAAATGCCCAACCTCCGTGCCGTGTACGACGAGTTCAAGGGCCCCGAATTCGACATGCTCAGCGTAGCCGTTTGGGACGAACTGGAAGAAACAAAGAAGGCCGCCGCGGAAGAGAACATCCAGTGGAACCAGATCATGGACGCCCAGCAGGTCCCTACGGACCTCTATGGCATCCAGGGCATTCCGCACATCATCCTCTTCGGTCCGGACGGCACCATCGTCAAGCGGAATCTCCGCGGCGAGGGCATCCGCAAGGCTGTGGCTCAGGCGCTGGGGAAATAGCCCCCCGTTGCCACAGAATCAACGAAAAACCCCGGGCCAAATGGTCCGGGGTTTCCTGTATGTAACCAAATAATTACTCGCCAATCTTTTCGGCGACTTTGGCGATGGCGTCGCCCACGGTGGCGATACCGCTGGTTTCCTCATCAGGAATCTTGATGCCGAAAACGCGCTCGAATTCCATGAGCAGCTCTACGGTGTCCAGGGAATCGGCACCGAGGTCGTTGGTGAAGCTGGCTGATTCGGTGACAGCAGATTCCTCGACACCAAGCTTGTCAACGATGATATCCTTGACTTGCTTTACGATTTCTTCCTTAGTCATAATGGTAGGTTTTAAGTTTATTATACGTTTTTTCTATTCTTGCAGTTTGCGTACTAGGTTGCAAAGGTAATAAAAAAAATTGAAATCCTAAAATCAAGGCTCCTTTACCTGCCCTTCTCCCTTGCTGAGTTTGAGCCAGATGCGGAGGCCGTTGAACGAGTTGATCAGATAGAATGTGTATTTGACGATGTACACGGGGGCAAAAGACTGGTCCGACGTGAGCCAGAGAAGGATGGAGGTGATATTCACGGCTATCCAGAAGAACCACTGTTCCATATAGGCCGTGGACATGAGCAGCTGGCCAATGATGTTGCACACCAGGGGAATCACGTCCACCAGCACCGCCACGCGGAGGAAGCCCTGGGCGGCGGAACGGTCAAAGCGCAGGAGGACCAGGTAGAGGACCGCCGTGGCGGCCACGCTGATGCCCAGCCAGGCCCATCGGCCGGACGGGGAAAGCCGGCGGGCCTTCACCTGCGATTCGCCCTTGGCGCCGCGCCGCCTCCACTGCAGGAAGCCCACCAGCTGCATGGGGACGAAATAGACAAAATGCAGCAGCGCATTGCCAAGACCCGAACCGCCGTCCATCCAGTTGATCCAGCACGCAACGCCGTAGATGGACACGTCCAGGAAGCCGAAGAGGAAGGTGACAATCCATCCGTTGGCCGAACAGACGGTGGACAGCACCCCCATGAGGGACCCGAAGGCCGACATCACGAGCAGCCATTCCCCTCCGTCCGCCCCTCGCAGCTTGATGCCGGTGACCAGCACCGTCACCACCGTCATCCCAATGAGAATGAAGGCGCTGAAGAGTTTATTGAATTGTTTTTCAGTCATCGTTCAAATAATCGTGGATGCGCATTGCAAGTTCCGCGCCAACCTGCGCGCTCAGCTCTTCCAGCGGCGCGGCGGCAATGCGGGCCACCGAGCCGTAACTCAGGAGGAGCCGCTGCTCGGTCTTTTCGCCCACCCCCTTGATTTCCCGGAGGGCGCTCTGGATGGCCGCCTTGGAGCGGAGGTTGCGGTGGAAGGTGATGCCGAAGCGGTGCGCCTCGTCCCGGATGCGCTGGAGCACCTTGAGCGCCTGGGAATTCCGGTCGATGAAAAGCGGATACGGGTCCCCCACGCGGATGACCTCCTCCAGGCGCTTGGCAAGGCCCACCACCGTCACCTTTTCCAGGATGCCCAGTTCGGCCAGGGCCTGGTGCGCGAATTCCAGCTGTCCCTTGCCGCCGTCAATCACAATCAGCTGCGGCAGGTCTTCCGGCGCCTCGGCCAGCATGCGGGAATAGCGGCGGTTCACCACCTCCTTCATGGAGGCAAAGTCGTTGGCGCCTATCACCGTCTTGATCTTGAAGCGCCGGTAATCGGCCTTGCAGGGCTCTGCATCGCGGAAAACCACGCAGGAGGCCATGGGGTTGGTGCCCTGGATGTTGGAATTGTCGAAGCACTCCATGTGGCGGGGCAGCTCCTTCATGCCCAGGGCCTTCCGGAGGTCTTCCATCACGCTCATGCGGAAGGCGTCCGGGTCTGTATGTTCCCGCTGCTTGAGACTGTTGAAATGGAACTCCCTGGCATTCTTGGCGCTGAGCTCCAGCAGGGCCAGCTTCTCTCCCCGCTGCGGGATGCGGAATTCCACCCCGTCAATCTCCACGTCCGGCAGGAAGGGGACAATGACCTCCCTGGAAAGCGCGCCGAACTTGTCTTCAATTTCGCCGATGAAAGTGGCGAGCAGGGTCTCCCTTTCCTCTTCAATCTGGCTCCGGAAGCCGAGGTTGAGGGACTGGACGATGGCTCCGCCTCTGATTCTGAGGAAGTTGCCGAAGGCCTCGCCGCCGTCGAAGACCATGGAGAAGACATCGGCGTCCGTGTCGGCGGCGGAGGTGATGATGCTCTTGGCATAATGCTTTTCCAGGCTCCGGAGCTTGTCCTTGAAGGCCTGCGCCTCCTCGAAGGCCAGGCGTTCGGCGGCATCGGCCATCAGGGCTTTGTAATGCTTGATCACTTCTCCGCCGCGTCCGCTGAGGATATGGACGATTTCCTCTATGTTGGTGCCATACTCCTCCTTGGAAATCTTGCCCACGCAGGGCGCCTTGCAGCGGCCGATGTGGAAGTTCAGGCAGGGACGGAACTTATGCCGGAGGATGGCCTCCGAGGTGATTTTGAGGTTGCAGGTGCGGAGCGGATACATCTCCCCGAAGAAATCCACCAGGTTCCGCGCATGCAGCACGCTGCTGTACGGGCCGAAGTAGCGGTTGCCCTTCCCCTTTTCGATGCGCCGGGTGATGAACACTCTGGGAAAATCGTCCCCGGTGACGCAGATCCACGGGTAGGTCTTGGAATCCTTGAGGAGGATGTTGTACTTGGGCTTGTACTGCTTGATGAGGTTGTTCTCCAGCAGCAGGGCGTCCGCCTCCGAATCCACCACGCTGAACTCGGCGTCGGCAATCTTGCTCACCAGGATGCGCGTTTTGGTGTTCAGGCGCTCCGGGGGGACGAAATACTGCGCCACCCGCTTGTGGAGGTCTTTGGCCTTCCCTACATAAATGACCTTTCCCTCGGCGTCATAATACCTGTAGACACCGGGGGAATGGGGAAAGAGGGCTATTTTTTCGCGGACGGTCAAAGGGCGGAACGGGGATCAGCCTTTGGGGATGGCGTAGGTGATGCGGAAGACGGGATGGCGCGCGGCGCCGTTGCCGTTGAGGATGCCCCGGTAGAAGCGGTCTTTGTCCAGTTCCGTGGTGTAGCTGTAGGACTGCTGCTGGGAAGCGGCCATCATCTGGGCCAGCATCATGTAGTTGTAGTAGTTGTTGTAGCCATAACCGCCGTAGCCGCCGTACCCGCCATAACCGTAACCTCCATAGCCATAGCCGCCGTACCCGCCGCCGTAGAGGCTGTTGTAGTAGCTGGCATACATGAGGCGCTGGTAATAGTCGCTGTCGTAGGGCGATTCGCTGGCCTCCGCCACTTTCTCCGTGTGGACCGTCAGGAGCCAGATGTCTGCATTGGTGTTGGTATCCAGGTCTTTCCGGGTGAGGATTTCCTGCAGGTGGTAGGTGATGTCCGGGGCATACTGGAGATTGGCCCGGTCAATGTCTCCCTGGTTTTCGGAACTGACGCTGGCGTCCGTGAGGCCGGCGAAGCTGATGACCTGCTTGCCTTCCTCGTCCTCCGTGGTGGTGCGGATGGTAGGGCTGAGCACCGGGGGGAAGTACTTGAGCTGGTCATAGTCTTCCGGCAGTTCGAAGGGCAGCAGGATGGTGGCCTTGACGATGACGGCGTTCTCCGGGCTGCCTCCCTGGGCGGCAATGGCCTCAAGGGCCTTCCGCTGCAGTTCGCTGGCCTGGATGACCGGCTTGAGCCCGCCGCCGCCTTCTACCAGCACCCGGTCCGCGGCAGACCCTTCCACCGTTTCGTGGCCGGTGCGGTTGAAGCAGAACTGATAGAATTTCTGGTTGTTTTCCACGAGCTTTGCCTCCTGGTAGAATTCCGGTTCCCCGGGGAGGAACACGAAGGAGGAATCTTTCTCCACGCCGTTCCAGCTGCTGTGGACGGTGAGCACGGCGATATTGTTGTTGCGGTAGTAGCGGTTGCTGGAGACCGACAGGCAGGAGAAGTCGAACAGGTTGATGCGCCCGCCCTTGCCTGCGGGAACGTCCGTGGCCAGGTGGATGCCCGGCAGGGCCTTCACATAGTCCTCGTATTTGTCTGTCAGGCCCGTCACATGGTCCCGGAACACCGGTCCCATGGAACGGATGACGTCTACGTACTTCTGGGCGAAACCCGGGCTGAGGTTGAAGGTGAGGGGGCCTTCTCCGTTATAGACGGGGATACCGTCCGTGATGAGGCTGTTGCCGTGCGCCACCTCCTGGTTGGTGCCGGCGTTGATGGACGGCAGCGGGGAGGTGAGTTCCGTCACGTAGATGTTCTGGAGGATGCGCGCCTGGCTGTCGTCTGCGCAGGAGACCGTATCCCCTTCAAAATAAAGGTCGAACGAGACCGCCTGGGGGTTCTGCCCCAGGTCCAGCGTATCCTGTGCGGGGATGAGGCAGAAAGCGGCGTCGCGGGTGGTGAGCCCGAAGACGTCGTCCCGGAGGGCGCCCAGGGTGAGATGGGAGTCCGAATAGCCGGAAAGGTCTGCCGATTTCTTGAGCCGGATTTCTTCCAGCGGAAACTCGGTGGTATAGGTGTCGAAAAGTAAGCTCTTGTCTACCAAGGATTTACCAAGACTGTTGTCTACCTTGACACAGGCAGGAGCCAGAACCATGAATGCCGCCAGCAGGGGGGCCAGGAGTCTTTTCATCGGATAAGGTCTTCGTAAAATGCATTATAGCGGTCCATGTAGCTGCCGTCTTCCTGCGAAGCCTGGTCGAAGGGAAGGACGGGATGGCCGGACGCTTCTGCGAACTGCCGCAGTTCCGGCTGCACGCCGGGGCCGCCCATGATGATGCCGTCGGAATACCGCGCCGCAAGTTTTGCAAGATCCATGCCTGTGGCCGCGTCCGGAAGGGGCACGTCTTTGGCTTTGATGCTTCCGAACAGGAGCGTCTTGCCGAAGCCCGGGCTCAGGGGCTCTGCGGGCGTGTCGTCAAAGAGCGAGAGCACCACCTTGGAATTGGTGAAGATGGGGTCTTGCCGGTAGGCCAGCTTGAGATAGACGGGCAGCACGTGCGAAATCCAGCCCGAGCAGTGGATGATGTCCGGGGCCCAGCGCAGCTTTTTTACCGTCTCCAGGACGCCGCGGGCGAAGAAGATGGCCCTTTCCCCGTTGTCTGCGAAGAACTGGCCGTCTGCGTCGCGGTAGATTTGCTTGCGGCGGAAATAATCTTCGTTGTCGATGAAATACACCTGGATGCGGGCGGCCGAGATGGAGGCCACCTTGATCACGAGCGGACGGTCCACGTCTCCCACGATGATGTTCATGCCCGAGAGCCGGATGACTTCGTGCAGCTGGTTCTTCCGTTCATTGATGCAGCCGTAGCGGGGCATGAAGGCGCGGATTTCCTTGTGCCGCTCCTGGATGCCCTGGGGAAGCTCCCGGCACAGTTTGGCGATAGGGGTTTCCGGAAGGTACGGAAACATCTCTGCGTTGACGAACAGAATCTTTGCGGAATCTCCCATAGCAAAAACATTTAGCTTACAAAGTTACTAAAAATTTTTGAGTTTTTCGGCGGTTTCCGTAACTTTGGGGCGAAAATAGCCGCCTCATGCCGCCTTCCAAGAACCATACCGCCATCCGCCGCCGGCTGGTGAGCGCCTGGATTTCCACCGTCATCAGCCTGTCGCTGGTGCTCCTCCTCGTGGGAGTGGGCACCCTGCTGCTGGTGAACGCCAAGGCCGTGTCGGACTATTTCAAGGAGAACCTCCAGGTGTCGGTGCTGCTCAAGGAACAGGTGGAGGAAGAGGAGGCGCTCGCCTACGAGCAAACCGTGGCGGCCCTCCCTGGCGTGCGCTCCACCCACTATGTCTCGCGGGAGCAGGGCGTGGAGGAGATGAGCCGCCTGCTGGGCCGGGATTTCCTGGACGTGTTCGAGACGGCGCCCGTCCCCATCTCCATCGACGTGAACCTGGAGGCGGCGTATGTGTCGTCGGACAGCCTTGCGCTCATGCAGGCGGCGCTCCAGGAGTCGCCCCTCGTGGAAGAAGTGGTGTACCAGACCTCGCTGGTGGACGCGCTCAACCAGAACCTGCAGAAGATATCGCTCATCCTCCTGGTGCTGGTGGGGCTGCTGCTTTTCATCTCCTTCGTCCTCATTGCCAATACCATCCGGCTGGACCTTTACTCCCGCCGCTTCAGCATCCATACCATGAACCTCGTGGGGGCCACCCGCCGCTACATCCGCGCTCCTTTCGTGGGCCGGGCGGTGCTGCAGGGGCTCTTCGCGGCCCTCGTGGCCATCCTGCTGCTGGTGGGCGGGCTGTTCATCCTCCGGAATGAATTCGCCCAGCTGTTCCAGATTTTCACGCTGGAGTCGCTCCTGCTGGTCATGGGCGTGATGGTGGCGGCGGGCGTGGGCATCTGCGCCGTGAGCACCGTCCTGGTGGTCAACCGCATGGTGGGCTACGGACGGGATCAGATTTATGCATTCTAGACTATGGGAAAAAACAAGAACCGGATGGCCATCACCGCCAAGGGCCTGCGCATGATGATTGCGGGGCTCGTGGTGCTGGTGGCGGGTTTCCTCCTGCTGTCGGGCGGCGGCTCCAAAGACCCGAATCAATTCAACTATGCCATGTTCGACTTCCGCCGCCTGGTGGCCGCGCCCATCGTCATTGTGGCGGGCATTGTGGTGGAGGTCATTGCCATCATGGGGCGTTTCCATGATGATGAACAGTCGTAAATAATTATAAAAAAGGATTTTAGCTATGGAATGGTGGCAGGCGGTCCTCCTGGGCCTGGTGCAGGGTCTCACCGAGTTTCTCCCGGTGTCCAGTTCGGGGCACCTCATGATATTCAAGGAACTGCTGGGCGCAGACGCAGAGGGGTTCCTGGACTTTACCGTCACGGTGCATTTCGCCACGGTGCTGGCCACGCTGGTGGTCTTCTGGAGCGTCATCTGGAAACTCATCAAGGGCTTGTTCCAGTTCAAGTATAACGACGAGACGGACTATATCTGCAAGATCCTGGTTTCCTGCATTCCGGTAGGCCTGGTGGGCGTCCTGTTCAAAGACCAGGTGGAAGGGCTCTTCGGGGAGTCGCTGACGGTGGTCGCCATCGGCCTTCTGGTCACGGCCTCCCTCCTGCTGTTCTCCGACAATGCGGGCCGGTGGCTCAAGGCCTCCTCGGCCAAGCCCGTCCGGAACGGAATTACCTTCTGGCAGGCCTTCGTGGTGGGCATCGCCCAGGCCTTTGCCGTGGCGCCGGGCGTTTCCCGGAGCGGCAGCACCATCGCCACGGGCCTCCTGACAGGGGCCAGGCGCGAATCCATGGCGCAGTTCTCCTTCCTCATGGTGCTCATCCCCATCATCGGCGAGCAGTCGCTGGACCTGCTGAAGGTAGCCCTGGGAGACGCCAGTTTCGGCGGCGGCGTAGGGGCGATGGCCCTTGTGCTGGGCTTCGTGGCCGCTTTTGCGAGCGGTCTTTTCGCCTGCAAGGTGATGATCGCCCTGGTCAAGAAAGCCAAGCTCACCTGGTTCGCGCTGTACTGCCTCCTGGTGGCGGTCCTCATTTTCATCTTCGCATAGCTTGTCCCGGCCCCTGACATACTTCGTCTCGGACGTCCACCTGGGCCTGCAGGTGGGGGACCCGGCCGCCCGGGAAGCCAGCCTGGTGGACTTCCTCCGCTCCATCGTCCCTCAAGAGACGGCGGCGCTGTACCTCATGGGCGACATCTGGGATTTCTGGTACGAATACCGCGACGTGGTGCCCAAGGGCTACGTGCGCGTGTTCGCCGCGCTCACGGCGCTCATGGACGCGGGCGTCCGCGTGTATTTCTTTCAGGGAAACCACGACATCTGGAGCTACCGTTACTTCGAGGAGCTGGGCATGAAGCGCCTGGTGCAGCCGTATACGGTCCGGATCGGCAAGCGGGATTTCTGCCTGGGGCACGGCGACGGCCTGGGCCCGGGCCAGTGGGGCTACAAGCTTATGCGCCGGGCTTTCCACAGCCGCTGGCTGCAGGTTCCCTTCTCGGCCCTCCATCCCTGGCTGGCCTTCCGCCTGGGAAACGGCTGGAGCCGGCGGTCCCGCCTGGGGAAGAACATCACCTATACGTTCAAAGGAGAAAAGGAGCCGCTGTACCGCTTCTGCGCGGCTTTCCCTTCGCCGGTAGATTTCTTCATCTTCGGCCATTACCACTGCCGGCTGGACATGCCGGTAGAGGGCGGCCGGGCGCGCCTCCTTCTTCTCGGGGACTGGATTACCGCCCCCAACTGGCTGGTCTATAACGAAAAAACGGACGAGATCATCGTCCGCTGACATTGATTTCCGGAACAATCACCACCGGCGGGTCTTCCCAGAAGACGGAGCGGTAGAGCTGGGGAAACTCCCCGGCATTCCAGATGTGCACCAGCTCCTCCACGTCTGCATCGGCCCCCGTTGGGTCGTAGGGCGCCTTGAGGTCGTTGTCGAAGAGCTTGGCCACGCCCTGCCAGAAGCCGGCCGCAATCCCGTTCTTGTATTCCTTGATGATGGAGTAGGACGACTGTCCCGTCTCCCGGTCGATGAGTTTCATGAGGAGCGCCCCCTGGGTGACCGTCATGTCCCGGAACGACTTCTCGAGGTTCCGGAACAGCTGTTTCTGGACGTCTTCCACCAGGCGGTCCTTCTTCACGAACCCGTAGTGGTTCACTTCGATGACGCTGTCCACCTTGTGCTGGATGTCGCCGGCGGCGAGGGCGTAGGGATACACGCGGGCGAAGCGCCAGACCAGTTTATAGTAGTCCTGCCACTGTTTTTCGCTTTTCTTTCCGCCCCGGCCGAAGATGAAGATGGGGGCCAGCTGCTCCAGGTAGGTGGTGTCTCCGTTTTCCACCAGCATGCGCATCCAGCCGGTGCCGCCTTCTCCCGTTTCGCTCATGACCTGCTTCCGGGCCAGGGCTTCCTGCTGCTGGCGGGCGCGTTCCATGGCGCGCTTGATATGGTTCTGCCCATGCGCGGGAAGGACCCATCCTGCAAGGAGGGCCGCAGCCAGGAGGACCATATGGACGTATCTGCGCATGAGGGTACAAAGGTAATGATTTTGCCGGGAATGGTCTTATCAAATAGTTTGCCATACTGTTTTGCCCCCTTTGCGGGGACCCGTCAGGGAGGGCTTTGCAGGGCAGGTTTGCTCCGGTCGAAAATGAAGGGAAGATTTTTTCAACAATATGCGTAAGTGGCTGAAAATCATTGGTGCTTACTATCGAAAACCGCGGTAGAAAATTTGCAAATATTTGGTAAAAAAATTTGGTGATTCAGAAAAATTTCGTAACTTTGCATTCCTAAAATTGGAGCAAGAAGCACCCAACCAGCTGAGTTTCAATAAGTTAGGGACAAAAAAGGAAATTTATTAAACATTAAAGCAATGTTACAGCCTAAAAGAACCAAATTCAGAAGGGAACAGAAAAACCGCATGAAGGGCAATTCCGGTCGTGGAAACCAGCTCGCATTCGGCTCTTTCGGCCTCAAGAACCTTGAGAATTGCTGGCTTACCGCCCAGCAGATCGAGGCTGCCCGTCAGGCTATCTCCCGTCGTATGAACCGTGAAGGTCAGATCTGGATCCGTGTCTTCCCCGTGAAGCCGTTCACCGCCAAGCCGCTGGATACCCGTATGGGTAAAGGTAAGGGCGACCCCCAGGGTTTCGTAGCTCCCATCACTCCCGGCCGTATCCTCTTCGAGGCTGAGGGCGTTTCCCTCGCCACCGCCAAAGAGGCCATGCGTCTTGCCGCCAACAAGCTTCCCGTCGCCACCAAGTTCGTGGTCCGCAGGGATTATGTAGAAGAATAATAAGGAGGAGAAGAAATGAAAGTATCCGAAGTACGTGAGATGTCCGTCGCCGATCTGCGCGACCGCATCGAAGTCGA
>JAEEGL016782843.1_pt1 | contig 11136 bp, 14 predicted proteins | sample 9134231 | NCBI WGS metagenome assembly JAEEGL01 (sample SAMN16246548, study PRJNA631951) | gut metagenome | biome: gut microbiome; feature: rumen; material: fiber-attached | host: Bos | place: Iran: Karaj | collected 2018-10
GGACCGGGATGAAATGGCGTTGTCTGTCGGCGAAGCGCTGTCCTATCTGGACGAGGACATGCAGCGTTTTGTGCTGGACGCCATGGAAGCGGAGGATTGCATGCCCTCCTACTCCCAGGCGGTCCGCATGAAGAATCTGTTCCGCGATGGCGATCTGGATGAAGACGGCATCATGGCGGTGATGTCAGAACAGAAAGCCAATCAGCGGGAACACGTCAGCATACCGGTGCAGGACATCCGGCACTTCTTTCCTGCTGAGTATAGCATACGTGATATTCAGCGGTCGATTCTGCGAATGCTGGAAGAGCAAGCAACGGCAAAGGAACCCGTGAAGAAGCGGTCCCCGGAGGCAGAGAGATGAAGGCTGATTATCGTATACTGCCTTACCGGTCGCCATCCGATTCGGATTATACCATCAACGGCGTCCGGTACGTCGTTTCCTCCCGGTTCGTACAGCAGCCAAAGCGGCGCGTGACGCTTCGTGACCGGTTTTGCCGGATCCTGAAAAGAAGCGCCGCAGAATTGTGCGACGTTCCTGACCCTGATATGCTATCGTTGGAATATGGTCGTTCGGCTGCGGGAAAGGAGGCATAAATGCAGTCGAACAACAAAAACAATACTATCCGGGACGGCGTAACGGCATTGTACTGCCGGCTGTCACGGGATGACGGAACGGAGAGCGAAAGCAACTCCATCTCCAACCAGAGAACCCTGCTGCAGCAGAAAGCGAAGGAGTACGGGCTGACCAATACCCGCTGCTACGTGGATGACGGTTTCACCGGTACGAACTTTAATCGGCCCGGTTTTCAGCAGATGCTGGAGGACATTGACCTGGGGTATGTTTCTACAGTCATGGTAAAGGACTTGAGCCGGCTCGGAAGGGATTATGTGTCCGTCGGTCATTACACCGACATATACTTCCCGGAGCACAACGTGCGGTTCATTGCCGTGAACGACATGGTGGACAGTGCCGATGGTGAAAACGAACTGGCGCCGTTCAAAAACATCATGAATGAGATGTACGCCAGAGATATCAGCCGCAAAGTACGGTCCTCTCACCGTCTGCGAGGAAACATGGGCGTGCCCTTGTCCCAGCCACCGTACGGGTATATGAAGGATCCGGATGTCAAAGGACGATGGATCATTGACCCCGAACCGGCAGAAGTAGTACAGCGGATCTTCCGGCTGTACCTGGAAGGGAACGGCGTGGAGACCATCGCCCATATGCTCCAGGAGGACCATGTCATGATTCCCCTGGCATACTGGTTCAGCAAGGGATTAAAGCGCGGCGGAAAACGAACACGCATCGACCCATGCCGCTGGAACATGAGTACGGTCTGGACGATCCTTCGTCAGCAGGAATACTGCGGAGATGTAATCAACTTCAAGACCTATTCGAAGTCCTTCAAGAACAAGAAGCGGCTGGAAAATCCTGAAGAGAACTGGAAGGTATTCCTTGGCGTTCATGACCCGATCATTGACCGTGACACCTTCGAACTGGTCCAAAGCCAGCTGGGGAAGACAAAGCACCGAAAGCCCAAGCCGGAGAACGGTGAAAAGAGCATCTTTTCAGGACTGCTCTACTGCTCTGACTGCGGTAAAAAGCTTTGCTATCACTTCAATACCAGCAGGGGCATCCGATTCTTCGGCTGCTCCAATTACAAGGGCGATTATAGAGGGACCTGTACGAAAAGGCACTACCTTCGGGAGGATGCCATCTATCAGGTGGTGACTCTAGAGCTGAGACGGCTTTCAGCCTTCCTTCGGGAGGACGAAGAGGCCTTCGTAGAGCTTCTTTCCCAGGAAACTGATAAAGAGCTCTTTGCAAAGCGGAAACACATGGAGACGGATCTTCAGCAGGCGCTGCTGCGAAGCGATACTGTGTCTCAGACGGTGCAGAAACTGTATGAGGACAATATATCCGGCAAGGTCTCGGATGAATGGTTCCTGCAGCTTGCAAGTCGGTACGAGACCGAGCGGATGGAGCTGAAAGCGAAGATCGCCTCTCTGCGGGACGAGCTTTCCACTATGGGCACCACGCAAAAGGGTAGGGATACGTTCCTGGCTGCAGTGCGCAGGTTCATGGATATGGATACGCTGACAGCGCCGCTCCTGCAGGAATTGATCGACAGGATCGTAGTCTATGAGGCTGAAGGAACTGGTAAGAACAGAACTCAGCGGATCGTGATCTATTATCGGTTCGTAGGGTATTTGGATCTGCCAAGTGATCCTAAACAAGACGTGATGGAGAACACGCGTAAAGGCGTGGCGGTCCGTTACCTGCCCAGAACAGAGTCTGCGTAACGGGCAAAAAGAAATCGAGTGGAGATAACTCGAGTCAGTTATCTCCACTCGAAATGGAAATAAACGCTCATTTTGATACAATGCACCCGCGATTGACGGTCGGGTGCATTACGAGTTTTTTGGGTGCATTTTGGAGTTTTGGGTGCATTTGCGACCTGTTTACCCCAACCTCAAGTTGTGTTTTCCCCCGTTTTAGGACAAACTTTCCCCAACCTCAAGGTCTATTTTTGGCGAATAAGTTGTGCTTTTGTCGATTTCTCCCTTTTGGAGTTTTTTCGTGTTAAACTGCCAATATCAAGAAAAAGCGCAAAGGTGAAGGAGGAAAATCAACAATGTTCAGCGAATTGGAATTGTACCGGGCGAAAAGGATAATTCGGGAGATGGCAAAAGCGAACGGCGTAAGCGAGGATGAGATCCGGGCCGAAATGAATAAAGCCATAGAGGCGGGAATGTCCGATCCTGCCCCTACGGCCCAGGCTGCCTGGAAGGCATCCCCTTTCAACGGTTCAAAGCCTTCCCCAGAAGAGTTCATTTTATGGTGTGCTTCGCAGATCGATTCTCAATGATAATCAGCCCAAAGAAATAATAACTGCAGCGATGATGCTAATAATAAACAAAAGAACTGTGAGACATCCGCCGGACCGTGTATGGTTCGGGTCCTCATCTTCATCGTCGTCATCGTCCATAAGAAGGAGGAATGCTTCTTCCTCTTCTTCTTCAGAAACGACGTCGTCATTGTCGAAATCAAACAGTTGGCTCATTGTCTTGCATTATCCCGAGGTTTTCCATTTCTTCTTCATCCCCATAATAAGGGCTTGGCGGCGCGACTTTGGGCAGCAATTCCAGAAAAGCCTTCCCGATTTCTGTCGGATCAAAATGGTTAGCTTCGCAGATTATACGGATGCCGTCGGGCATTAAGATATGACCTTCACGACGTGCCTTTTTATAGGCAAGCCACTCATCATATTCTTTGTTTGTCAGCTTGAACATTAAAATGCCCTCCAGTTCTTTCTGAAACCAGTATAGCACGAAAAAGCCCGGAATACTAGGTTGTTTTCTCGTCCGGCTCCTCCACGGTTTCGGACAGTTCTGTGTAATCGTTCGGGCTATATGTAACCCCGCGACGCAGATATGAGTGTCCGCCATCCACATAAACAAGACCGCATTTGCAGTACTTGAAATCGTGCTGGTATTCGCTCTCGATCACATCGCCACAATGGTTACAGCGTATTCTGTTGTGTACGATCACATACCTCTTCATTCTTCTTTTTTCAATAGTCATGTTTTCGCCACCAATCGAACAGATCTATGTCTTCCCCGACCTCACGAGCATAATTCTCCGGATAATTATCCCGGTAATACTGCCTCTTGATCTCGATTTCTTTCCGCAATTCTGTGGAATCAAAGCCGGAGTTCTTTTCCACAGCCAGAATAATGGGAATGATGTCGTATCCACAGATTTTTATATCGTAGTCCTTGAAATCGGGCAACCCGAAATCGTCGATGTAGGAGATAATCGGGTCCTTATACGAAATGTACAGATAATCGTCCTTGAACAGATGATTCCACTTTGACCATCTGTATTTCATGTCGACGACCCCGGACGTGCGGATGTACCCTTGCATATACCAAATGGAACGGCTGCGGATTTCCAAATAGTCAACGGGGAGCATATCAGCCGTGATTTTGGTGGGCCATTGCCCATAGGCGTACAAGTACGGGTTATCCGTGTCCAGCGTCTGTCGCAGCTGCGGCCCGAACTTCCCTTGTGTGTACAGATTTGATCTAAAACGATTCCTCATACGCGTTTCTTGTAAACGGATCTGAAAACATTGATCTCCTGTGCTTTTGTTAGATCGAATACCGCAACTTGAATATCGACATCCACCACCCCAGGGAAACGGAAGGATTTATTCAGGTCCAGACCGTGAAGATTGGCTATAATCCGACACAGCTTCAAACTACTGATTTCCATCCCTTCGCCGCTTGTGTAAACGCTCTTGGGAATATGATGTGATACGAAGTCACGCTTTATGTACGGAATCATCATCAGTTTGTTGCCGGTTTCGTCGATCTTAAGGCAGATGCGGGAAGGACTACCGATTCCTCTCAAAGCCTCCATAAATAGATGGATACGGCTAGGCTTGAAATAAAACGAAATGTACGATCTGAAAGTTTCATGCATTCTGATTCTCCTTAACCCGGGGCTTGAATTCCCAATCCTCACATTTTTTGAAATCAAAGAGCAGCATCAGCTTTTTATCGGACATGACAAGCCTGCCGACCGCCCGGTATACACGTTTGGGACTCCAATCCCATAAATTGAAGATCGGCATTGTGAATTCTTTGCATTCCAGTTTTCGTGCTTCCGGCGTTTTTCCAGGCTTAAGCCACTTTATTCCATCCCTATCGGCAGTCGTCACAGGAATTACAAGTATTCGCCGTGACGCCGAGTCTACCTCGATTCGCACCCGTTCACAATTATTCAAAGCCGATAATGACGCCTTACTGAACGAAATGTAGGTATGCCACATGGTTAAAGTGGGCACGTTTAATCGATAGTTGCCATGGAAATAATCGCTGCTGACCACTTTGAAACCGGTTACATCGATTTCCTGGATCTCCTCAACTTTTCCGATCATTGTTTATACCTCCTATATTTTGTCAGTTGTGATATAACCGTCCGCAAGGTCGATCTTGTAAGCGTCCTCGTGCTGTTCGACAGGGATGCCGAAATAGTCTCTCCAATTACCCGGAAGGAACGATCCTTTTTTTCGTGCGCCATTGATGAAGAGCTCGAAATCTGCCAGTTTGAACAGGAACAACGCTTCGTTCCTGTAGACTGCAGGTTTGCCCATCACCTTATAGTGGTATTGAGACTCCCAGCCCATTAGTTCGTACAATTTCGCGGCGAAGATCTTGCAGATCATATCTCGATTGCACATTTCTTTTTCGCCGCCGCCTTTCGCCCAGCGCAAAGAGTCTGGTGCATCTGGATCGATTGGTCGAATGATCAGTCGCTTCTGCTCCGGGTGAATCAGAAGCTGAATGTGCGTGACGCCCGGGAATCGGCGCAAACAAGCCATATTGAATTTGACTTTGTTTTCCCATACAGTGATGGCCGGTTCCCGTGAATGGGCGAACAATTCTGCTTTTGTAACCTGGAAGCCGGACAGGTCTACCAAAGTTTCAACATCTTCATCGGTCGCCGTTATTGGCTGTGCATTTCTGAACATATCGTCCAGCTTGGGATCAATTGTCATCTGTGTTTGTTCCTCTCGTAAGGTTATCTATCGACAACTGCAATTCTTCTGCAGAAGGCGCTTGATACTGATTGAATCCCGGGACCGGGATGCTTTGCGCGTTTGTTTTCCACTCATAATCCGGTGCAAGGTAGAAAAACCCGTTCTCCAAAACGTGTTCATAGAATTCTTCGCCGAAATCATCCGTCCATTCTGAAGGGCATAGGGCGACGCGGCGTTTATGCTGTCCATCTTCCTTATCCGTTGGGATCGCCATGGGCATAGCATTCGTAAGATTGAAAACCATTATTTGATCGTTTCTCTGCCTTGCCCAGAGTCCACGGACACGGTACACATATTCCGGGTCCCACTTCATGATTCCGAATAACGCGGTGCCAAAGTGAGAACAGCTCAAGGATTTAGGAAACAGCGGTTTGTTCGGATCGCGCCGCCAGCGGATACTGTGAGCGTCTCGCTCCCGACACGGCCGAATTGCAATCTTCCGTTCTGTAGGGTGCAAGAGAAGCTGAACATGCGAAACATCTGCGAACTTCCTCATGCAGAAAAGATTGAAGGTAATCTTATCTCCGGTGATCGTCACAGCCGGTCCTTCGTAGCGAATTTGTGTAAACTGGTTGCGGACGACCTGATAACCTTCCAGGTCAAATGCGCTGACCGCACGTTTATCGACACGCCGGATTCGTGCCGTATCCGCCGCATTTGAAACATCGTAGTAAATGCTAGGGTCTTCGTTCACCCAATGGTGGTTGATTGGGACGAAGCCGCGGAAGATCCCCTCGTTTATGACCTGTAGAGAAGGCAACCCGCGCATATGGTGCTTCCGGTTTTCTATGAGCACCTGTACCGCCTCAAACTGCTCCTGACTGATGATCGCAGGATGCCGGTTCCGATAAAGGTACTGATCCCGATCCTCACGGTTCTTTTTATGCTTGTGTTCGTATAGATCAGAAGTGAACGTTTTCCATGTAAGCACGGAGCCACAGTACCGTTCGTTTGTCAGAATGTAGCCGACCGTGCTCGTCGACCACCTGGTCCCGCCGATTTTTGTCTGAACGCCGATATCCATAAGGAAGTTTGCGATCTCTTCCGCAGTCCATCCCGACTGATAAGCGTCAAAAATAAACCTCACAGTTTTGGCTTCGCTCTCATTAATGACCAGCGGCGCGTATTTGATGTATCTGCCGGTCACATCCTTGGGGCGATCGTAGCCGAGCAATGCAGGCGTCAGTAGCTTTCCATCCTTGAACCGCTGGTGGATTGACCAGTTCATCGCCTCGCTCTTTTTGACGGATTCCTCCTGTGCGATCGTCGCAAGAAAGGAGAGCATCAATTCGTTGTTTGCGCCGAGAGTGTATAGATTGTCCGTTTCAAAGAAAACGCCGACCGGTGGGGTCAGCCCTTTCAGCATTCGTATTAGTGAGATACAGTCAACAAGGTTCCGGGCGAACCTGCTGACAGATTTCGTGATGATCAAATCGTATTCACCGTTACGGCATCGTTCGATCATTTCATTGAAAGCGTCTCTATTCTTCAGCGACGTTCCAGAGATCCACTCGTCTGCATATATGTGCTTCAATTCCCAATTTGGATGATCTTCGACCAGTTGCCGATAATGCGCCTGTTGAAGTTCAAAGGAAGAAAGCTGTTCATCGTTATCGGTAGAAACCCGGCAATACGCACACACGCGAAAGAATCGATCCATCTCATTAGGATTGATCTTCGGTTTCGCCGGAATAAAAGTCTTATCGCCGTCATCTTCCCTTTGATAGATCTGCCGCAATTGTTCCCGATTGCTCTTGTCCTGCATCCAGGTTCCTCCTCACATGTACTCTTGGCCGTCAAGGTGCCAGTACCATATTTCGTTTCGCTTGTACGATGAGATCCCTAGTTCCTTTTTCACGGAATTTGATGTTCGTTCAGAGATCCCCATATACTTCATTTTGACAATGATGTCCTTGCTTGGGACGTCCTGGTTGATCAGCATTTCAATCAAAACACGTCGGCAAAGCGCTCTCTTGCTTTCAAAAGCGACCCCTTCCATGATTCGCCGCCGATCAATCTCGTTTTCACAAAGCCACTCGATGCCCCGCTTTGGTTCGATCCGAAAGGCGACCGGCTTTCCCATAGGCGCAAGGCTCGATTTTATAGGATACATATACCGCAGTTCCGGTTCCGTTCTGTCCCTTGAGATCATCAAAACGCTACGCGCGATCGCGGCGATGTCTATGCTCCCAAGACCACGGTATAGGTTTTTCTCACCGCTGCCCTTGTTCATGTGTCCAATGATCACAACTGCACATTTGAACTCTGCTGCCATATCCGCCAGGCGTTTCATTTGCTGACGCATACGACCGGCATTGAAAATGTCCGCACTTTGTGAAACATACGCTTGCAGCGGATCAAGGATAAGAAGCCGCGCTCCGGTCTGCTTCAGAATCTCCTCGATCCGCTCGTCGTTAAGAGTCAGCGTCGCTTCTTCGTCTACGATGTACGCGATCTGGTTGCAGTCGGCACCGGCTTGTATCAGCCTCGGCTTTACGGTATCCGCGATGTTGTCCTCCGCAGTTTGGTAAACGACCTGCTGAACACCAGAAACCGGATATCCATCCGGCATAGGTCGTCCCTTCGTAAGCAACGCCGCGATGTTCAGCATAAAGGTCGATTTCCCTTCTCCGGGATCACCCTGGACGATCGTGAGCTTGCCATACGGGATATATGGATACCATAGCCATTCAACTTTACGCTGCCGTACTGAGGAGAAATACTCATACTGCAATTTTTCGATATTCGCCATGCCTTCTCCTCACACATTATTCAGCTTCTCGTTCTTTTTTGACATCATCTTGACCAGTTCACAGATGATACTCGCTTCTTCTTCGTTCAAATCGGAAAGGTCGCACGATCGATGATCGGATACCCCCAGGAGATAATCCGTGCTAACGCGGTACAGATTTGCAAGTCGAATCAATATATCGTATGAAGGTTGCCGTGCATCGTTCTCGTATGTAGAAATGGCATTCGTATTGACCCCAACCAGCCTCGCCACCTGCTCTTGGCGCAGGTGCCGGTTCAGCCGTAATTCTTTCAGTCTTTTTCCTAATGTCGGGATCATTTTCTGCCACCTCCCCATCTGCCAAAGCAGTATAAAGGTTTCTTATCTCCATTTGGGAGAATCCATTCACCGTTTTGCAGACTTCCCACCGAATTAAGGCTGAAATACAGGGCAAGATTGCAATCCGTCGTTGACTCTCCAGAAGCGAAAAACCTAGAGAACTCTGGGGGTTCTTTCAAACCGCGCTCAAAACCGGGTACCAAAACGGGCATACCCGGAAATGTTGCAACCTTGCTCATCCGGGTATTTCAGAACCGTTATTGAATTGGAACACGATGACGCCGTCTTCCCGGACCATCGCCTTATTCAGAACCGCCAGCCAAAGCCCGTCATCAAACTCGGTCACCAGTTGCTCCCGGTTTGAGATCGTTTCCATAAAACGCTCAATGGCGGCGGCTTTTGCGGTCTTTTCTTCTTTCGTTTTCTGCAGATCATCGTAGCGGGCTTTGGCTTTTTCGTATTGCTCAACATATCCGTTGTATCGCTTAGTAAACGCCGCCTGATCCTGAACCGTCGTGGAATTCTCCATCACACACTTTCTTGTCAACTCGCTGACCACTTCCATTTCGGAGAGAAGCCGATCCAACTCTGCGTCAATACCTGATGTGTCCGTTAGAATTGATGTCGCAGCGCGGCAAGCGGCCAAGTAGCGTTCTCGATCTTCCAAAAGGCGGTTGTAAGCCGCCATAAACCGTGCCTTGATATCGCTTTCTCTCAAATGCGGAGTGTGGCATTTTTGCTTGCCATCGGCGAACTTGTGGTTGCATTGCCAGATCACCGTCCGGTACTGATCATTGGAATGCCACACTTTCGGTCCAAAGGCTCCGCCGCAATCGGCGCAGATGATTCTGCCGCTCAAAACCGACTTCCCGCTGTACCCGGAACCCATGGCTTTCCGACGCTGGAACTCGGTTTGTACCGCGTTCCACTCATCGGGTGCGATGATCGCTTCATGACTCTCTTTAATCAGATACTGCGGAACCTCGCCTTCGTTGATCTTCTTTTTCTTGGTTAGAAAATCCACGGTAAATGTCTTTTGCAGCCTTGCCGCCCCGCTGTATTTCTCGTTTGTCAAAATGCTTTCGATTGTCGATTTTCGCCATACCGTCTTGCCGCCCGGTGTCGGGACGCCTTCTGCCGTCAGCTGCTTTGCAATCTCATAGGTCGAGTATCCTTTCATAAACGATCGGTATATCCTGCGTACCAGTTCCGCCTGCTCTCGGTTCACAACCGGCGGGTCACCTTTGTTTGCGCCTTTCTCGTATCCGAGGAACCGCTTATACGGCATACTGACTTTTCCGTCCGAGAATCGTTTCCGCTGCCCCCAGGTTACGTTTTCCGAGATGGATCGGGATTCTTCCTGTGCAAGGCTTGACATGATCGTGAGCAGGAGCTCGCCCTTGCCGTCCAGACTGTAGATGTTTTCTTTCTCAAAGAAGACTTCGACGCCTTTCTCCTTCAGCTTTCGGATCGTGACCAGCCCGTCCACGGTGTTCCTGGCAAAACGGCTGACCGATTTCGTTATGATAAGGTCGATCTTCCCGGCGAGAGCGTCGCTGATCATCTCATTGAATCCGTCGCGCTTCTTTGTATCCAAACCGGAAATGCCCTCGTCTGCGTATACCTTGACGAATTGCCAGTCGCTGTGGGTTTGTATAAACCGGGTGTAATAGTCCACCTGCGCTTCATACGATGTGAACTGCTCATCCGTCGCCGTCGACACACGCGCGTATCCGGCTACCCGTCGTTTTGCGACGGCGGTCTTCTGCATCCCGGTTCGCGGGTTTATAGTAGCCGGAATGACCGTTACTGTTTTTGCCATGTTCTATCGCTCCTTGCTTTATAACTTGCTCTCGCCGCCGCCTTCATGTCATCCGTCCAGCTTTCTGCGCGAGAGCGATCTTTCCATGTGAAGTTTTGTATGCCGCCATCCTTGAAATGGAATGAAACCGTATTCGGACCGGTCACCAGGACATGGTCGACCCGATCCCTGAACGCGGATTCATCGAAAGCCCGCAGCCCCAAGGCGACGCAGCACAGTTCAGTCAAAGTGTCTTCCGGGATCTGTTTCGCGGGGCAGGCGCTTTTCCCGGAATACAAATATGTGGTGCATTGCCATGCAACCTTGCCGTGCGTGGTCTTGTGGGAATAGTTCTTGCCGCAATTCCCGCAGACGATTCTGCCGGAAAACGGATACCGCTTCGTCGTCGGTTCCGTACCGCAGGACTTTTGCCTGTGCCCGTCCATAATCGCTTGCGCCCGTTCAAAGGTCTGCATATCGATGATTCCGGGATGCGTCTGTTCGGCGTAGTATTGCGGAAGTTCGCCCTTGTTCCGAACCAGTTTCTTTGTGAGGTGGTCTTTCACGAACTTTTTCTGTAAAAGCGCGTTTCCGGTGTATTTTTCGTTCTTCAGAAGATCCCGGACGCGCGTTGCCGTCCATTTTCCGTCGCCGAC
>JAEEGL017037865.1_pt1 | contig 11136 bp, 10 predicted proteins | sample 9134231 | NCBI WGS metagenome assembly JAEEGL01 (sample SAMN16246548, study PRJNA631951) | gut metagenome | biome: gut microbiome; feature: rumen; material: fiber-attached | host: Bos | place: Iran: Karaj | collected 2018-10
CAGGTGCTGACATAGCCAATGTCTGCAACGAGGCAGCCCTGATTGCCGCCCGTCATAACCGCGAGGCAGTAGGCAAGCAAGATTTCCTGGATGCCGTAGACCGCATCATCGGTGGATTGGAGAAGAAGACCAAGGTGATGACCGAGGCCGAGAAGCGGTCGATAGCCATCCATGAGGCTGGTCATGCCACCATATCATGGTTCACCGAATTCGCCAACCCCCTGGTAAAGGTCAGCATCGTCCCGCGTGGCCGTGCCCTGGGTGCTGCCTGGTACCTGCCTGAGGAGCGCGTGCTGCAGACCAAGGAAGCCATGCTCGACGAGATGTGCTCGCTGCTAGGCGGCCGTGCTGCCGAGGAGCTGTTCATCGGCCACATCTCCACCGGCGCCATGAACGACCTGGAACGCACCACCCAGCAGGCTTACGCCATGGTGGCCTATGCGGGCATGTCAGAGAAGCTGCCGAACGTGAACTACTACAACAACCACGAATACTCGTTCCAGAAGCCCTACTCCGAGACCACGGCACGCATCATGGACGAAGAGGTGCAGCGTATGATTAATGAACAATACGCGCGTGCGAAAGATATCCTGACCGAACACAAGGACGGCCATGCCCAGCTCGCCCAGCTGCTGGTGGAGCGTGAGGTCATCTTCGCCGACGACGTGGAGCGCATCTTCGGCAAGCGTCCCTGGATCAGCCGTGCCGAGGAACTCATCGAAGCCCAGCAGCGTGCCGAGGCCGAAGCCATGGCCGAGCGCCGCGCCAAGGAACTGGGCCTTGCCCCGGAGACTGCCTCCGAGGGAGCCTCAAGCGAGGAGGGCACCAACACCAATAACGACCAATCACAAAGCGCCCCCGAAGGGGCAGAAGGGAGACCCCAATGAAGAACTTCATCATCCGTACCATCACAGGCATCATCTTCGTGGCTGCCATCGTGGCCAGCTTCCTGCGCCCCGAGGCCATGGTGCTGCTGTTCAGCATCGTCACCGGACTCACCGTCTGGGAGTTCACCGGTCTGGTCAACGAGCGCGAGCACGTCACCGTCAACAGGTTCATCTGTACCGTCGCCGCCGTGTATCTCTTCTTCGCGATGACCTACTACTGCAGCGACCTCTATGGCGGGGCTGCCAAGAGCGTGGTGTTCATCCCCTACCTGGTCACCATCATCTATCTGCTTATCTCGGAACTCTACCTCAAGCAGACCGACCCCATCGAGGACTGGGCCTACACCATGCTGTCGCAGATGTACATCGCCCTGCCCCTGTCGCTCCTGAACGTGCTGGCCTTTACCGCCACACCCGAGGGCACGGTGACGTTCAACCCCCTGCTGCCCCTGTCGGTATTCGTATTCCTGTGGGTCAACGACAGCGGTGCCTACTGCATAGGGTCGCTCATCGGCCGTCATAAGCTGTTCCCCCGCATCTCCCCAGGCAAGTCGTGGGAGGGAAGCATCGGCGGCGCCGTCTTCGTGCTCGCCGCGGCCTATGCCATCCACTACTTCCTGGACGTCCCCGTCACGAACCTCTACCACTGGCTGGGCCTCGGCCTCGTGGTCGTCGTCTTCGGCACCTGGGGCGACCTTGTGGAGAGCCTGCTGAAGCGTACCCTCGGCGTCAAGGACAGCGGCGACATCCTGCCCGGCCATGGCGGCATGCTCGACCGTTTCGACTCGGCGCTGCTGGCCATTCCCGCCTCGGTGGTGTACCTCTACACCCTGTCGATGTTCTGAAGAAAGCCTGCCCCGGCGCTCCCGAAGGGAGGGAGAAAGGGCTGGTAACGATACTGAAAACAATAACGACAAAAAAGATAAAGACTATGAAGATTTTACTTACTTTTGTACTATCCTTTATTTGTGCACTACATGTACAAGCCATCGACCCCGTCAAGCGCTACGGCAAACTGCAGGTCAACGGCTCGCAGCTCTGCGACAAGAACGGCAATCCCGTCATCCTGCGCGGTGTCAGCCTGGGCTGGCACAACCTCTGGCCCCGGTTCTATAACAAGCAGGTTGTCGGCACGCTGAAGAACGACTGGCACTGCACAGTCATCCGAGCCGCCATCGGCCAGCACATCGAGGACAACTACCGCGAGAACCCCGAATATGCCATGAAATGCCTGACGGCAGTCGTCGAGAGTGCCATCAAGGAGAACATCTACGTCATCATCGACTGGCACAGCCACGAGCTCCGCACCGAGGAGGCCAAGGCCTTCTTCGCCATGATGGCCAAGAAGTACGGCAAGCACCCCCATATCATCTACGAGATATACAACGAACCCGTCGAGGACAGCTGGGCCGACCTGAAGCAGTACGCTGCGGAAGTAATCGGCGAAATTCGCAAGTACGACCCTGACAATGTCGTCCTCGTGGGCTGTCCCCACTGGGACCAGGACATCCACCTCGTGGCAGAGAGTCCGCTGACGGGCTTCGACAACGTGATGTACACCGTGCACTTCTACGCCGCCACCCATGGTGACTATCTGCGCCAGCGTACCGAGGATGCCGTGAAGAAGGGCATCCCCGTGTTCATCAGCGAGAGCGGAGCCACAGAAGCCTCCGGCGACGGCAAGATTGACCCCGAGAGCGAGGAGCTCTGGATTCAGATGTGCGAGCGCCTAGGCATCAGCTGGGTGTGCTGGAGCATCTCCGACAAGAACGAGTCGTGCTCGATGCTGCTGCCCCGTGCCACTGCCACAGGTCCATGGGCCGACGATGTCATCAAGACCTACGGCAAGCTGGTCAAGGGACTCCTGCTCAAGTACAACCAGTAACCGCCCGGGTCACCGCATGACAATGCTCAGGGTCATCGTCACTGCCGTCACAGGCCGCCTCAGCAGGGCACTCATCCTTGCTGCCGTCCTCCTGTCGGTCCTGCCTGCCGAGGGGCGCCTTATCAAGGTGCTCGCCATCGGCAACAGCTTCTCAGAGGACGCCGTAGAGCAGTACCTCTTTGAGCTTGCCGCCGCGCAAGGCGACTCCCTCGTCATCGGCAACGCCTACATTCCTTCCTGCTCCATCAACATGCACCTCGACAACCTGAAGACCTCCGCCCGCAAGTATGCCTACCGCAAGATCGTGGGCGGCGAGAAGAGCGAGGAGAAGCGTGTCAGCCTGCAGCGCATCATACTCGACGAACCCTGGGACATCATCACACTGCAACAGGCCAGCCTGCTCTCAGGCATGCCCGAAAGCTACCGCAACCTGCCCGACCTGCGGCGCCAGGTGAAGCTGCTCGCCACCAACCCTGCCGTAGACATCTGGTGGCACATGACCTGGACCTACGCCAAGGGCCTCAAACACACCAACTTCGAGGTCTACGGCAGCAACCAGGACAAGATGGCCGACGGCATCATCAAGTGCCTGCGCAAGGAGGTTCCCAAGGCCAATATCACCCGTGTCATACCCACCGGCGTTGCCATCAGCCTCATGCGCTACCGCAAAGGCAACACGATGAACCGCGACGGTCAGCACCTGTCGTACACACTGGGCCGCTACACGGCGGCCTGCACATGGTGCGAGATGCTCACCGGCCGTAACATCGACGGCAACACCTACTACCCCGACAACATCAAGGCCGAAGACGCCCGCATCTGCCAACAGGAGGCCCACGAGGCCGTCTTCATGCAACAGCTCCGCCAGTACGACCTCGACCTCTGACGACGCGTCGCTGCCCCCCCCCTAAACATACTCCGCCCTCGCTCCAACTTCGCTCCAACCTCGCTCCAACTTCGCTCGTTAAAGCGAGGAGGAAGCGAGGCAGAAGCGAGGGGGAAGCGAGGGGGGACGCTTGTCAGAGGCTTAGAAATTCCACTTCAGAGCGAGGGTGGGATTCCAGAAGAACGTCTTCGAACTGTTGGGGTCGGTGTTGTAGACGAAGTTGTTTGAGAACTCCCACTCTGTACCGACGCTCAGGTGGTCGGTGATGTTGTACCACAGCTGGGGCTCCGAGAGTATGACGAGACAGCCGTGACCGTTGGCCTTCTCGCCGCGCCAGAAGTCGATGAAGCCCGAGAAGCGCAGCTTGTTGTTGCAGAAGTTGAGTCCCCAGACACCGGTGAGCTGGGCACTGGCGTAGCTATGGGTATTGTCATAGCTTTTAAAGAACTGCTTGTAAAGCACCTGAACCGCCCATGTCTTTGAGAAGTCCTCGGTATGGCCATTGTAGGCGGCGCCTATCAGTCCGGCCTGCTGGAAGCTTCCGCTGCGACTCAGACCGCCGTCGTACTCGACGTGTGCGGCAAAGGGTGACGTCTTGCAGAAGCTGATTTCGCGCGAGATCTCGGTGTAGGCGCTTTCCATGAAGTGGTTCGACAGGTCGAGGTCTACGAAGTAGTACCACGAGCCCCAGTTGTCGGCCTTGAACTGTTCGAGGGTGATGGTGACCTTCTGTCGGCCAGACTCCTCGCCTGTGTAGATGTTACGGCCGAAGTCGTAGTGCAGCTGGATGTTCTGAGCCTGTGCAGTGACGCCCATCAGGGCCGTCAGCAGGAGGAACAAAGTCTTTTTCATAATCTCTTGATGTTTTTGGTGAATGTGTTATATCATTGCGACGATGTATTTCAGCAGGAACAGCGCCCCGAGGATGTACATGATGAGTGAGAGCTGACGGCCCTCGCCGATGCAGAGCTTGACGGCGATGTAGGAGAGCATGCCCAGGACGATGCCCTCGGAGATGCTGGCCGTGAAGGGCATCATCATCATCGTTACGAAGCAGGGCATGCCTGTGCGGAAGTGAATGAAGTCGATGTTGAGCACGGGGCGCATCATCATCACGCCTACGAGGAACAGGGCACTGGTGGTGGCTGCTGAGGGAATCATCAGGAACACGGGCGAGAAGAACAGCGAGACGAGGAAGAGCATGGCCACGGCGAAGGCCGTGAGACCCGTGCGTCCGCCCTCGGCAATGCCTGTGGCGCTCTCTACGTAGGTGGTCACCGTCGATGTGCCGCAGAGTGCGCCCATGGTTGTTCCCACGGCGTCGGCCATGAGTGCCTGGTTCAGTCGGGGCAGGTTACCATTCTCGTCGGTCATCTTGCCGCCTATGGAGGCTCCCATCAGGGTGCCTATGGTGTCGAAGAGGTCCATGAAGAGCAGCGTCATGACGACGATGATGTAGTCGAGGTCGAGCTTCAGCAGCGGCGTGAAGTCGATGTGGAAGGCGATGGGTGCCAGCGAGCTGGGCATGCTGACGAGCGTAAAGTCCTCGGGCATGTTCGTGACGCCGAAGGGTATTCCCACGACGGTCATCAGGAGGATGGTGTAGAACAGGGCGCCGCGGACCTTCATGGCGAGGAGTATGGCACCGAGGATGATGCCTGACATGGCGATGACAGAGGTGGCTGTCCATGGTCCCAGACCGGTCAGCGTGTTGGGGTTTGACACGATGATGCCGCCGTTACGCAGGCCGATGAACGCTATGAAGAGGCCTATACCCACCGATATGGAGTAGCGCAGGTCGAGCGGTATGCTGTCGACGATGGCCTGTCGCACCCTGAACAGGGTGAGGATGATGAAGGTCACACCCTCGACGAGCACGGCTGACAGCGCCTGCTGCCAGGTGAATCCCATGGAGACGACCAGCGTGTAGGCGAAGAATGCGTTGAGTCCCATGCCTGATGCCAGTGCAAATGGCAGCTTGGCATAGAGGGCCATGACGAGTGTTGCCACGATGGCGGCAATAACCGTAGCTGAGAAGACGGCTCCCTTGTCCATACCCGCATCGCTGAGGATGAGGGGGTTGACGGCGAGCACGTACGACATGGTCAGGAAGGTGGTTAGGCCTGCCAGCAGTTCGGTCTTGACGTTATGCTTGGCAGGGTCGAATCCGAAAATGGATAACAGTTTTTGCATGATGGTTTTGTTTGTATGATGGTTATTCGTTGTTGCGTTTCCGGAGCAGCTCCACCATGATGGCGGCTGCACGGTCGGGGGCCTGGCTCTCGCCCAGGCGCTGGTGGACCTCCTGATAGCCGTCGAGCATGCGCTGGCGGCTGCTGCCCCCGGGGAGTATGAGCTCCAGGTGGTGGCGTATGTTTGCCACGCTGAAGGAGTCGGCCACGAGTTCAGGAACGATGGTGCGGTCGGCAATGAGGTTGACCAGTGAGATGTAGGGCACCTTGACCAGGTGGCGGCGCAGGAAGGCGATGAGCCTGGGCAGGGGCGTCTCGTAGCATACCACCTGCGGGACACGGAACATGCAGGCCTCGAGAGTGGCCGTACCGCTGGTGACGAGTGCTGCGGTGGCACGTGCCAGCAAGGGGTACGTCTCGTCCATGACGAGCCTGGCCCGGCTGCCCCTGATGAACTGGTCGTAGTATTCCGGGGCGATGGACGGGGCGCCGGCAACCACAAGGTCGTAGCGCCCTGTCAGATGGCTGGTGGCCTCGAGCATGGCGGGCAGGTTGTCCTTGATCTCCTGCTTGCGCGAGCCCGCCAGCAGGGCGATGAGGGGTTTCAGCTGGGGCACGGAGAGTGTGGAGGCGTCGGCCTCCTTCAGAAACTCCCGGACCTCCTGGGCCGTGGGGTTACCGACATAGTGTATGGGGTAGTGGTGCTTCTTCTCGAAGAAGTCGACCTCGAAGGGCAGGATGGAGAACAGCTCGTCGACGTCGCGGCGGATGTTCTTGATGCGGTGCTCCTTCCACGCCCATATCTTCGGCGATATATAGTAGTAGACGGGACAGAGGGCGTTGGCCTTCACGTATTTGGCTATGCTGAGGTTGAAGCCGGGGTAGTCGACGAGGATGACCACGTCGGGCTGCCACTGGCGGATGTCCTCCTTGCACAGCTTCATGTTACGCAGGATGGTGGGCAGGTGGAGCAGCACGGGAACGAAGCCCATGTAGGCCAGCTCGCTATAGTGGCGCACACGCGTGCCGCCCACAGCGGTCATCAGGTTGCCGCCGTAGAAGCGGAACTCGGCGTCGGGGTCGTGCTGCAGCAGTGACTGCATGAGATGTGAGGCGTGGAGGTCGCCTGAGGCCTCGCCAACTATCAGGTAGTACTTCATGGTTCAGGCGCTGTTGGGGTGTCGGGGGTAATGGTGTCAGTGACTATGAGCTGCTCCAGCGGACGCAGGTGGGGCATGGCCTGGTAGGCAGTGACGTCGAGCTGCGTCGGGGTGATGGCGACAAAGCCATGGTCGAGGGCCCAGCGGTCGGTGTCGGTGGCCTCGGGCTCGTCGTTGCGGTAGTGGCCCACCATCCACCAGTAGTCGTAGCCCCGGGGGTGATGGCAGCGGGTGACCTCGTTGGTCCAGGAGCCCAGTGCCATGCGGCACACCTTGACACCCTGATAGGGCGACTGCCCGGGGAAGTTGACGTTCAGGCACACACCCTGGGGCAGACCCACGGCCAGCACGCGCTGTGTCAGCTGGCGCACATAGGGCTCCAGAGGGCGGAAGTCGGCATCGTCCCTGTGGTCACACAGCGAGAAGGCTACGCTGGGGATGTACTTCATGCACCCCTCCATGGTCACGCCCATGGTGCCGGAGTAATGGGTGTTGACGGAGGCATTGTCGCCGTGGTTGATACCACCAATGACGAGGGCTGGACGGCGGGGACACAGCTCGGCCAGGGCCATTTTCACGCAGTCAACAGGACTGCCGTTGCACGACCATACGGCCACGCCGGGCTCCTGACGACGCTGTTTCAGCGTCAGAGGTATGGTTGGCGAGAAGGCACACGACATGCCGCTGCGGTGCCCCTCAGGGGCACAGACGAGTATCTCGCCATAGTCGCGCACCATGCGTACAAGTTCCTTCAGGCCCTTGGCATGGTAGCCGTCGTCGTTCGAGATGAGTATCAAGGGTTTTGGCTGTTCCATTGCTAATATTTCATTGTTTTGGGTGCAAAATTACTAAAAAAGGTTGATATTTGGAAGTTTCTCACTTATTTTTCGTACCTTTGCAGCCTATTATGTACTTGATAGACGAAATATGGGAAAGATTATTGCATTAGCCAACCAGAAAGGCGGCGTCGGAAAGACGACGACAGCCATGAACCTGGCTGCTTCGCTGGCAACACTCGAAAAGACGGTGCTGCTGGTCGACGCTGACCCGCAGGCGAACGCCTCCAGTGGTCTGGGCGTCAACATTCAGGAAGTGGAATGTTCCCTCTACGAATGTATCATTAACCAGACCGATGCCCACGAGGCTATCTACACGACGGACATCGAGGGTCTGGACATCATACCAAGCCACATAGACCTGGTAGGCGCGGAAATTGAGATGTTGAACATCCAGAACCGCGAGAAGGTCATAGAGCGGGTGCTCGCACCCCTGAAGAACGAGTACGACTACATACTCATTGACTGCTCGCCCTCGCTGGGCCTGATAACCGTGAATGCGCTGACTGCTGCCGACTCGGTGATCATACCCGTGCAGTGCGAGTACTTTGCCCTGGAGGGTATCTCGAAGCTGCTGAACACGATTAAGATCATTAAGAAGAAGCTGAACCAGCGGCTGGAGATTGAGGGCTTCCTGCTGACCATGTATGACTCGCGCCTGCGTCTGGCGAACCAGATCTATGACGAGGTCAAGCGTCACTTCCAGGAGCTGGTGTTCAAGACCGTCATTCAGCGTAACGTCAAGCTCTCGGAGAGTCCCTCGCACGGGCTGCCCGTCATTCTGTACGACGCGGAGTCGACGGGTGCCAAGAACCACCTGGCCCTGGCCAAGGAAATCATTATGAAGAATGAGAAGTAAGGCGTGCCGGGTGTGGAATGTGGAGTGAAGAATGTTGAATTTGGAATGAAAGGCTAAAGAGACTATGGCTGTAAAGAAGAAATACGATAAGAGCGTGCTGGGACGCGGCTTGGACGACATTGGTACGGGGCGCGGACTGGATGCACTGATAGATACCCACAGCGGCGTGGCAACACAGGGAAGCTCGAACCTGAACGAGGTGGACATTGCACAGATAGAGCCCAACCCCAACCAGCCACGCAGGGAGTTCGACCAGGAAGCCCTGCAGGAGCTGGCAAACAGCATACGCGAGCTGGGCATCATACAGCCCATCACCCTGCGCAAGATGGAGGGTGGCCGCTACCAGATCATTGCCGGCGAACGACGCTGGCGCGCCTCACAGCTGGCCGGACTGACCAAGATTCCTGCATACATCGTGACCGTGGAGGACCAGGGAGTGATGGAGATGGCTCTGGTGGAGAACATCCAGCGCGAAGACCTCAATGCCATCGAGATAGCTCTGGCCTATCAGCACCTGGCCGACGCGTCGGGCATGACGCAGGCAAAGATTAGCGAGCGCGTAGGCAAGAGCCGTGCCGCCGTGACCAACTACCTCAGACTGCTGAAGCTGCCCGCACAGGTACAGATAGCTCTGAAGAACCACGAGATTGACATGGGGCACGCACGTGCCTTGCTGGCCGTTGACAGTCCGTCGTTGCAGATTAAGCTGTTCAAGGCCATCCAGCAGCAGGGACTGTCGGTGCGCAAGGTCGAGGAGATGGCGCAGGCCCTGAAGAACGGTGAGGACGTGAAGACGTCACGCACGAAGATTGCCGGCAAGTCGGTCCTGGGCGAGGAGTACAACATTCTGAAGGACCGTCTTGCACAGTTCTTCAACGCCCGCGTGCAGATGACCTGCTCGGCGAAGGGCAAGGGCAAGATCAGCATCCTCTTTGATGACGAGGAGCAGCTGGAGCGCATCATGAATGCACTGGACAGCGTGAAGGACTAACAGCAAAGCCCGAAGGAGTAATAATAAAAGGTAATAAGCGGAGTGAGAAGCAAGCGAGAGATAGGAACCGGACGATGGGCAAGGCGGCTGATGGCGCTCTGCCTGGCGCTGATGCCCATGACAGGATGGGCACAGACCGAGGACCTGGCAGTGATGGACTCGCTGGCCGTGGCTGACGCGAAGGCCCTGCAGGGCGACACGGTGGCGCAGGGAAACGACACGCTGTCGATAATGCTCAAGGCGGCGCACAAGAAGCGCGTGAAGCGTGACTGGAACACGTGGAAGCCCGACCCCAAGCGTGCGCTGTGGCTCGCCCTGGTGCTGCCTGGTGCCGGACAGATATACAACCGTAAGTACTGGAAGCTTCCCATCATCTACGGCGGATTCATGGGGTGTATCTATGCTTTGACATGGAATAACATGATGTACAAAGACTACTCACAAGCCTATCTTGACATCATGGATGACGACCCGGGGACGGCCTCTTACAATAAGTTCCTGCACTTGGGCATGGAGATTACGCCGGAGAATGAAGAGAGGTTTATCAAGATTTTCAAGAGCCGTAAGGACAAGTACCGCCGGTGGAGGGATATGAGCTTCTTTGTGATGCTGGGAGTCTACGCCCTGTCGGTCATCGACGCATACGTGGATGCCGAGCTGTCGCAGTTTGACATATCCAAGGACCTCAGCCTCAAGGTGGAGCCGACGGTCATTCCCAACCACGGGGGCGGGAACCTGCTGGACGCACAGTCGCTGGGACTGAGCTGTAAACTGAATTTTTAAACAAGAGAAATATGAACGAGAAGATACTTTCGATACTGCTGGCAATGATGTTTGTTACCACGGGGGCTTGGGCTCAGGTGGAGACTGCCGACGACCAGGTGGACGAGGAGGACGAGATTGTAGTGACGGACCAGAGCGGAAACGAGGAGGTCATTGAATTCCCCGAAGCCATGACCTACGACCTGGACAGCCTGCTGAACCTCTATATGTCGAAGAACTATCTGGAGGATTCAAGCGACTGTAACATGCAGGACGTGAACCCGACATACAGCAGGGAGGAGTATATCGAGCGCCTGGGACGCATGCCGACCATCATGGAGATGGTGTATAACGACGTGGTGCAGAAGTTCATCGACCGCTATAGTGGCCGACTGCGCCACAGCATCAGCTACATGCTGGGGGCATCAAACTTCTACATGCCCATCTTCGAGGAGGCCCTGGAGCTCTACGAGCTGCCGTTGGAGCTGAAGTACCTGCCCATCATCGAGTCGGCACTGAACCCGAAGGCCGTGAGCCGTGTGGGTGCAGGTGGACTATGGCAGTTCATGCCGGCCACGGGCAAGCAGTACGGACTGCAGCTTAACTCGCTGACCGACGAGCGGCGCGACCCTGTCAAGTCGTCGCACGCAGCAGCACGCTACCTGAGAGACCTCTATA
>JAEEGL011844419.1_pt1 | contig 11135 bp, 7 predicted proteins | sample 9134231 | NCBI WGS metagenome assembly JAEEGL01 (sample SAMN16246548, study PRJNA631951) | gut metagenome | biome: gut microbiome; feature: rumen; material: fiber-attached | host: Bos | place: Iran: Karaj | collected 2018-10
CCAGAAAATGATTTATTAAATTTAACTAAACTTTCAATATTAATAAACAATGATTATGGTTTATTAAATCAATTTGGTACTTATTTACCTTCTCTTAAAATATTAAAACTTAATAATTCAAATATATTAAGTATTAATAACATTGGAACTAATTTTACAAATATTCTTTGTCTTCAAATGAAAAATTGTCATTTAAAAGATATTAATGGAATTATATGCATGCAAAAATTAGAAATTATTGATTTTGAAGAAAATCAAATATCTGATTTAACTGATATTGATATGTGTTCTGAATTAAAAAAAATAAATTTAAAAAATAATAAAATTTCTGATAATGATAATTTAACTTTTTTAAGTAATTTAGATAATTTAGATTATTTAGATTTAAGAGAAAATCCAATTTGCCAAAATGAAAAATATAATGATTTAATTGAAAATTATTTTGGAAATTTAAAAGAAAATTTTATTATGAAAGACAATGATGAAAAAAATATTGTTAAAGATTTTGATAATGAAATAAATAATAATAAAATTGTAAAAAAAAAAGTAACAAATAATATAAAAGTTATTAAAAAAGAAGAAATTGAAAATAAAGATAAAAATTTTGAGGAAGATGAAAGAAATAAAGAAAATTATCATAAAGTAATAAATAATAATAATAATAATGAAAAAGAAGAAAATATAACAATGGAATCAACTGGATATATTATAAATAATAAAAAAGAAAAAAATGAAAAAAATATTTTTAACAAAACAGAAAAAAATATTTTAGATTCTTTAATAAATGATAATAATAATACTGATAATAGAATATTATTTAATTCTACAATAAAACAACCAAAAAAAGGTTTATTAAATTTGAGAAAAAATACAGCTAAAATTCAAATAGATGCAAATAAAAATAATAATATTTTAGATGATAATGTAAATAACAGTAATAATAATATAAATTTTTTTAATAAAACATCCAATAATAATAATACTAATAGTTTAAGATTAAGTTTAAGATCATCAAATGGAAAAAAGAATTCATTAAAACCTATAGTTTTAAAAAGTAATAATAATCTCATTAATAATAATAATATAATAAATAGTAATAATAATAATAATAATATAAATAATGATAAAATAATTTTAAATAATTTAAAAATAAGAAAAATGCCAAAAATAGTAGTTAAGGATAAAACAAAAATATTTGATGTTTTTAATAAAAGAGTTCTTAAAAATAAATAATCTATACACATATATATAAAATGAATATTTATTTTATTTATTATATAATACTTTTATTTATAATATTATTAAAAAATTAAATTTTTTTTTTATTATTAGTTTGATAAATACATATTTATAAATCAAAAAGAATTTTTTTCTAAAAATTCTTTTAATTTTTTTAAAATAAATTGATTTAATTCAGAAATATTATTAAGTAATTTAAGATTTGATTTTGATTCTTTAATTAATTCTATTATTTCAACAAAACAATTATTATCATCTAATTTATGAATATTAAATTTGATATTTGTATTTACATTATCACTTAAATTTTCTAAATTATAATAATATTCAATTTTATCATCTAATATTTTATAATTTTTTGAAGATATTTTTTCTTTTTTTTCAAGAGTTATATTATTAACTAAATAAATATCATTTTTTTCTTTTATAATTTTTTTCGTTTCATTTTCATCACTAGCTAAATAACTTAAAAAATAAATTAATTTTTTTCTTTTTTTAAATATATTTAACATTGAATTATTAACTATTATTGATTCCATTTTTAATATTTTAGGAGTAAAATCAATAATAAAATTATTTATATTTGAACATAAATTAAAACATACAGCATGATTACCAAAAAATTTTTTAAAAATTTTTGAAAAAGGAGCATTTAAATTATCATAAATATTTTCAAATGTCATAAATGTTTTATTTTCATCTACTGAATAAAAAGTATATTTTACATAAATTGGAGAATCTATTTTTTCTTCATTATAATGTGTAATTTTATGAGTAAAATATTTTTCTGTAAATGTATTTTTAGAATTTATAGTTTCTACAGATAAATTAAAATTTGGAGTATATTTCATTATCATTTTTGTTTTAGGAATATCTGTATTATTTTCTTTTGGCAAATAAAATGAAGGAAAAATTCCCTTATTTTTTAATATAGAAAGTTTTTTAATACATGTAAAAAATTCATAAATAAGTTCAATATCTCTATTAAACATAAATGAAATTGTTATTTCATTATGTTTTTTAGATTCTATCATTTTTTTTAATATTTAATAAATAAAATAATTTATATGAAATATTTAATTATTATATTATATGAAATAAAAAATATTAATTTTAAATTTTATGACAGAAGACAATAAAATTGTAATCAATAAAATGACAGATTTAATCAGAATACCATATTCTAAATTAATTGATGCTAAATTAACAGATTTAACAGGAAAATATTATGAAGAAATATATAATGAAGCACTAAAAATAGAAAAAGGCGAATATAAAAATTATAATAAAGAGGATTTATCAATTTCTGATGATGATAGTAGTTTTATAGAAGATGAAAAAAAAAATGATAATAATAATTCAAATATAAATAATAATAAAAATAATTATAATTATAATAATAATAATAATATTAAATATATAAGTAATAATAATATTAGAAAAATAACTTTTCATATAATATATAATACAATATTTGGTGAGGAAGTAGGTATATTAGGTAATTTAAATATATTTGGAAATTGGAAAAAAGATAAAATATTTTATTTAAAATGGCATGAAGGTAATAAATGGATAGGTTCAATAAATTATAATGATTTTAATATTAAAGAAGTATTTGAATATAAATTTGTAATTTCATATCATAAAAATGTTAAAAAATGGGAAAGTGGTGAAAATAATAAAATAGATTTAATAAAATTATATCAAGATTTAATCAAAAATAAAAAAGGTAAATTTAATAAATTTAAATATGAATATAATGATAAAAGTCAGGAGTTATTAATATATTGTAAATGGATATAAAAATGTAAAACAATGTAATAATATTTTATTGTTGAAATATATAAATATAATATTTAAATATTATGACATATATAATATATAAAATATTAATTATATAAATATAATTAATTAATTTATAATTATTTAAATTTCTTATGACAACATCAACAGATTATTCAATTCAAAATAATTTACAAACAATTGAAAAAAAATTATTAACAAAAAATCATAATTTTTCTGATTCATTATTTATTCAACAAATTTCTTCTTTAATTGATTCAATTTTTTATCCAAAACAATTTAATAAAACAATATTTAATCATATAATTGATTTTTCTAATTTAAATATTAATAAACCAATTAAATTAGAAGATTTTTTTAAAGGTTATTTATCAGTCTATGAAAGTATGTTAATAAATAAAGAACAATTTGAAAAAAAAATTTCTTTATTAAATATGTATCATCAACAATTAAATAATAAATTGAATACTTTAAATAATGATAAAAATAATAATTTAATAAATAATAATAATGAATTATTTTCAAATTCAAGAATTATTATTCATTATAAAATTTTAAATGAAGAAATTATTAATAATAATTTAATATTCGAAATAAAAAATTATGATAAAAAAGAAATATTAATTAATTATGATAATAATTCAAATGAAATAATAATACCTTTAAAAAACTATGAAATAATTTCAAATGGATTATTTGTTTATTATAATAATAAAATAATTGATCATTTAAATATTTGGAATCTTTTAAATAAAATAAAAACTAATAATTATGAAAATAATTCTTTTTCTGTTTCATATTTATGGATTAATTCTGAAAAAGAATTTATAAATGTCTATATTGAAGAAATCAATAATTTAATAAACAATGAAAAAGAATATTTAAATATGTTAAATGATTCTTTAAAAGAATTAGAATTTATATTTAAAGAAAATAATAATAATAATAATAATATTAAAAATAATACTGAATTAGAAATAACAAATAATATTGAAAATTTAATATTAAATTTAACAGGAAATGATATAATAATTTGGGATAATATAACATTTTATACAAATATGATAATTTTATTAGGAGTATTAATACAATTTTTAACAAGAAGTGATTATATAAGTTTATTGAGTATTTTTTTAATATTTTTTACATTATTTAATCTATTAAAAAAAAATATATTATATAAAATTTTAAAATTTGATTTAATAACAATAATAAATGATTTAATTTATTTTATAATAAATATAAATAAAAAAAATAATGATATATTAGAAAAAATAATAAATGTAATTATTATTATTATAATATTTTTAAAAATAATTCAATGCTTTAGTTTATGGAAAATGGCATTGGAATATAAAATTTATTATATTAATAATTATGAGTATTTTCAAAAAAATCATTCATCTAAATCTTTTTTTAGAAAAATGAGTGTTGCTCCTAAATTAACTATGAGTAATAATGAAGATGAAATTCATAATTTATTAGGTAACTTTAATAATTTTCTTTTTATAAATAATTAAAAAAATATTTATTAATATATATAAATAATATTATTATTTTATTTTTAATTTTCATTTTATTAAAATTAAAATAAAAATTTTATATTGAAAAACAAAAATGGATAATAAAGCAAGAACAAGTCAAGATAATTTTTATAAAAAGGTAGGGAGCAGTAGAGGTTTTATAGGTGGTACTCAAAGTTCAACAAATTTTTATATTCCACAAAATAAAGGTGATAATTTCACAAATATAATCCAAATGTTAAAAACAGATTTATTATCAATTCAAGATTTAATAAATAAAAATTCAAAAGATATAAAAATGTATAAAATATTATCAAAAAATCCATTATTAACAAAAAAATTAACAGACATTGAACAAACTTTACATATAAATGCATTTATTGAAAAAATCAATGAACAATCAAATAATATAGAAAAAATATCAAAAATTTACAATTGTAAATCAAATAATGAATTAATTCAAAAATTATATTTAGAATTAGGTTATAATGATTTATTAATTAAAAAAATATGTGATTTTTTTATTTTAATGAAACTTAAATTATGTAAAGACGATACTTATACTGAATCAATAAGTAAAATAATTCCTATAAAAGATTTTATTGAAAAAATTGAAAATATTGTAAATACATCTTCTTCTACAACAAAACCTTTAGTTAATAATAATATTAATAATAATATTAATGCTGAAGTTGAAGAATATTTAAAATTAAGTACATTAAATGAATTATTTGATTATGATATGAAAGGAAAAAGAATTTTTTTACATACTAATAAAATAGTAAATGATTATTTTAGAAATTTAAATATTAATATTACAGAAAAAATTACTAAATATGATGCTGCACCATTAAAAAATTTAAATAATTTTAAAGGAAAAGATGTTGATAAATATTTTAAATTAAAAGAAATATTTGAAAATATTTTAGAACAATACAAAATTAAATCTGAATCAAATATTAGTAAAAATAATAATAATATTAATATTGAAAATGATAAATTAAAAAAAGAATTAAATGAATTAAAAGAAAAATATGAAAAAGATTTAAAAAATTCTCAAAATAAAATAAATGAATTAAATAATCAAATTGAATTATTAAAATCTCAAAATAATAATAATATAAATAAAGATTTAAAATATACTGAAAAAGATTTTAATGATTATAAATTAAAATTTGAATCAAAAAATAATAATAATAATAATGAAAAATTAATTAAAGAATTAAACGATAAAATAAAAGATTTAGAAAATGAATTAAATAATGAAAGAGAAAAAAAAAATAATTCAAATTCATCTGAAAAAATAATTCAAGTTGAAAAAGTTGATATTAATCAAATGATGAAAAAACATGAAGATTTATTAAATAAATTACATAAAGAAACTAATTCAAAATTAGATAATGAAATAAAGGATTTAACAATAAAATTTAATAAATTAAGAGAAGAAAATAATAATTTAAAATTAGAAAATTCAGATTTTAAAAAGAAACTTTCTGCTTTACAAGGAAAAAATTTTGACCCAGAATCATATGAAGCTGTTTTATTAGAACAATTTGAAACAATGAAAGCTGCCTTTGTTAAAAAAGTTGATGCACTAACAACTGAATTAAATGAAAATAAAAGTAATTCAAGAAGACAAATTTATGATATGCAAAATGAATTATCTGAAACAAAAAATTTAAAAAATATATTTTTACAACAAGTAATTTCTCTTCAAAAACTTGTAGAAAAAAAAAATTAATATATAATATATATTTTATTAAATTTAATATTTATTAAAATAATTTATTTATATTTTTATTTTTTGTTAAATAAAATTTATTGTTATAATTGATTTTATTATGATGTTTAAATAATGTATTTATAGTGTTTTCAATAGATTGTTCCAAATTATTTTTTTTAATTTGATTATTAATTGGTCTTTTATTTTTTTTTATACTTAAATATATATCTTTATATTTTTTTTTATCTTTCATATCATCATATAATCTTTGAAATGGAGATTTTTTTTGTTTATTTTTTAATTTTTTATTTTGAATTTTAAAATTTTTATTATATAAAGTTGGGACAAAAGGACATAATAGATTGTTTAAATTTTCATTTTCTATTAAACTATTTTTATAGTTATTTTGTGTCCTTTCTAGGAATTTCTTTTGTCTAGTTAATAAATTATCAGATTTTTTGTATATATTTGATGTACTTCGACTTTTTATATTATTATTTTTTTTATTATTTCTAACAAAATTATTATATGATTTAAATATTTTTGTTGAATCAAAATTATTTATTTTATTTTCATGAGATATATTGTGATTAAATGTTCTATATAAATTTTGTTCTATTATATTATAATTAAATTTCCATTTATTTAAATATATTTTTAGTATTCTTTTTTCTTTATTTATTAATATGTTTTTTAATGAATTTAGTAATATTTTATTTTTATTTTGTAAATATCTTAACATTAAATTAGAAGAAATTTTTAAATAATTGTTTTCAGTTAAAGAAGATAAATAATTTCCTAACGAATTTATAATTAATTCATGTAATTTATTAATATTTAGTTGATTATTATAATTTGTAATCATAGTATCTAAAATATTTGTATAATTAAAAATATTTTCTTCTGATAAAATTCCAATATATTTTAAATATTCAATAAAATCTTTTGTAATTGAATACATAATATTTTATTTTTTTAAATTTATATTTAAATCTTATTTTTTAAATTTTTAAATATAATATTTGTATAATTTATTATTTTTTTTATCCAATATTATTATTATTATTTTAATAATGAAATTAAAAACATATTTTAATTTTTTTAAAATATTTGTAAATTACTTTTCTCTTTTATTTTTTATTATTTTTTTATATTATTTTAATTTTATTTCTTTTCAATTTATATTTTTTTCATATTTAACATATTGTTTTTTCATTTATAATACAATTGAAACCGAATTTTTATATAAAAAAGATGATAGTATATTTAAAGAAATTCTTACATTAACAAATCTTAAAAAATTTAATTTTCGTCCTTATTTTTTATTTCCTTTTACATTCATACAATTTATATTATTAAATTTATCAAGAAAAACTCCAAAAAGAAAAATAATATTAACAAAAGAAAATGTAAATAATGAAGGAACAAAAATTCAATGGGTTCAATATGATGATGAAAATTTAGAAGAAAAACATAAAAATAAACCTTTATTACTAATTTTTCCAGGAATTACAGGAAAATTTGAAGATACATATTGTTATAATTTATGTATTGCAGGTTTAGATAATAATTATGATGTTGTTTTATATTTAATGAGAACTTTATCAGATGAAATGAATTTATCAAAAGGATATTTTGATTATATAGAAGATATAGAAGATGGGATTAATTTAATTAAAAAAAGAAATAAAAATACAATTTTTGCAATTGGAGGTTCATTTGGAGCAAATTGTTTAGCTTATTATTTAGGAACAAAAAATGTTATAAATAAAAAAATTAATTATGCTGTTTGTATTTCTGGTCCTTATAATTATATTATGGTTCATAGATTTGGAACAAATACTTTATTTGAATATTTAATTTTATATTTTGAAAAAAAAAATTATTTAATTCCTGCTTTGTCAACTAATGAAAAATATTATAATTTGAAAAAGAAAAAGATTTTTGATATAAATGTTATAAAAAGTGCAAATAGTGTATCAGAATTTGATCAAGAATTTTTTGCTAAAGTTTCTGGAAATACAAATAAAGATGATTTTTATTTAAATATTAGTAGTTATAAATTAGTTAAAAATATAAATATACCAACTTTATTTATTCATAGTAAAGATGACCCTATTTGCACATTTGATGCTGTTCCAGAAGATTTTATAAAAGAAAATAAAAATACATTATTAATTAAAACAGAATATGGTGGTCATTTATGTTTTATAGAAAATAATTCATTTTTTACTAATGTTTGGATTATTAATGTTATTGAAGAGTTTTTTAATTATTTTAAAATTAAAAAATAATACAATAAAATTTTATAAATAAAATTTACTTAATTAAATATATTAAATAAATAGATGAAAAATTATTTATATATTTATTTTATATATTAATAATAAAATTAATAATTATAATAATATTTATATTTAATTATATTTAAATTTATTTAATAATTTTATTTAATATATTTTTAATTTATTTAATATCTAAAATGTCTAACACAGAAAATAATAATCAATCAAAATTTAAATTAGATATTAATTCAAATATATATATACCTAAAAAATTTGATCTTTCTTCAAAACCTTTTTATCCAAAAAAAAATTATAATATAAATAATAATCAATCAAATAATAATACAAACACAGATTCAAATTTAATTTATCAATTAAAAAATTTAATGAATACATCAAAACCTTTTATTCCTAAATCTCTACAAAATAAACCAACAGCATCAATGGCACAAGTTAGAGAATATTTTGTAGATGATATAATTCCTAATAGTAACAATAAAATAAAATTTGATTATGATTATATGTTGTCATTTGAAAAATGGAAAATATCAAATGAAACAAAATTACTATCTAAAGAACTTTTAGACCATTTAGAAAGATTTAATATAGTTGAAGAAGAAGCCCCAAAAATATATAATAAAAGTAATAAAAAAAAAGATTATAGAAAAAATGATAAACCAAAAAAAAAAGAAGAAAATACTGATGATATAAAAGAATGGGGAAAAAAAGATTACTCAAAAGAAATTGAATTAGCTGCGAAATATAAAAAAGGAATTGATGATTTAAGAAAAAAAGATCCTCTTAGATTTGATTTAACAGAATTATTAAATATTTTAACTGTTGATAATTATGATGCAACATCTCAATTAATATATGAAAAAATTAAAGATGAAGTTGAATATCAAGAAAAATTTTTAGATGTTCTTTTTACAAAAGCAGTTAATGAAAAAAGTTTTGTATTTTTATATGCAAAATTATGTAAAGAATATGATAATAAATTACCTCAAAGAGTAGAAAAAACTGAAAAAAATAAAAATAAAAAACCTACTTCACAAATGAGAACAAAATTATTAGATAAATGTAAAGGAATATTTAAAATTGAAAATAATGAAAAATTTGATTTTATAAAAGAAGATGACCCTGTTGAACGTGAAATTAAATTAAAAAAATTTGTTTTAGGAAATGTAAATTTCATTGGAGAACTTATTAATTTTCAAGTATTAAGTAAAAAAATTGTTTTTAATTGCATTAAAAATTTATTCCAAAGATTTGAAAAAAGTTCTTCTGATGAATTACTAAGATTAATTAATTTAGAAGCTATTGTAATTTTAATGGATAAATTTGGTACATTATTAAAAAAAAGTGAAAAAAAAATTAAAGCTGATTTATTAGATGACTTTAATACACAAACCAATGAGATATTAGAAAAATTAGATGAAGTTCAAAAAGAAAAAAAATTACCTGGTCATATAAAATATAAAATAATAAATTTAATAGAACGTAAAAAAAATAATTGGGAAGAAACAGAATTTTCAAAATCACAAAAAGCTAAAAGTCAAGAAGAAATTCGTAAAGAATATGAACATAAAACATCACATAATATAGAAGGAGATGCAATTCCATATGAACAAGAAATTGTTAATGATAAAATAGGAAAAGATTTAATAAATTTCAAAGATTTTATCGAAGAAGAAGATAGTAATGGTAAAAGAATAAATAAAATAGAAAATTATGATTGGGCTATAGTTGAAGATATTTATAATATTCATAGAAATTCAATAAGTGAAATATTATCAGCATTTATTGATAGTTGTATTGATTTTGTTCAAAATACTGAAAATTTAGAATATTCAAAAAATTATTTTAATATATTAATTGAATATTATAAATCTCTTATTAAAAAAACTGAAAAAAATAAATTAATTGATAAAGTTTTACATTTAATAAGAGTTGCAAGAGACAATTCTTTGGATTGCTCTTATTTAGTTGATGTTTGGTCAAATATTTTAAATACTCTTATGAAATATAATATTATGAAAATTGAAGATTTAAATAGCTTAAGAGATTTAGAAGATGATGATTTATCTACAGTTTTTTCAATAATTAAAAAATCAAATATTTCAAAAAAAAATATTGAAAAATTAAATTTAATTAAAAGCAAACAAGAACTATTTAATAATGCCAAATAAAATATAATATTAATATCATTATTAATATTTATTAATAAAATATGAAATTATAAATAAATATATATATAATATATAAAATAATTTAAAAAAAATTAAAAAATAATTATTTTATTTTTTATATTTAAAAATAAATTTTGTATAATTATTAAATTTTTATAATTTTTTTATAATAATAAATAATTTTAATATATAAAATATAAATGAATTCAATTAAATTTATATTAAAATTTATTTAAATAAATAAAATATTTTATTTATATATATTTATTTTAAACAATTAGAAATATATATATATATATATAATGGAAATTATATCTAAAAATATAAAAAAATAATTTAGTTTATATGATTAAAAAAAATTAATAAATAGTAA
>JAEEGL011919596.1_pt1 | contig 11135 bp, 8 predicted proteins | sample 9134231 | NCBI WGS metagenome assembly JAEEGL01 (sample SAMN16246548, study PRJNA631951) | gut metagenome | biome: gut microbiome; feature: rumen; material: fiber-attached | host: Bos | place: Iran: Karaj | collected 2018-10
ACAAAAGCACTTATCGATTCTCTTGGTCAGTACAACCCGATCAAGATGATGGCTGACTCCGGTGCCCGTGGTTCCGCTCAGCAGATCAAGCAGCTCGCAGGTATGCGTGGTAACATGGCGGATACATCCGGTAAGACAATCGAAATTCCGATCAAGTCTAACCTCCGTGAAGGCATGAACGTACTCGAGTTCTTCATCAGTTCTCACGGTGCCCGTAAAGCGCTTTCCGATACAGCTCTTAAGACAGCTGACTCCGGTTACCTGACACGTCGTCTCGTAGACGTTGCCCAGGATGTTATCGTTACCGAGGAAGACTGCGGTACAGACGATTTCACATGGGTCAAGGAAATTGCCAACATGGCAGGTACCAAGAAGGATGTCGTCAAGTCTCTCGCAGATCGTCTCACCGGCCGTTATGCTGCTGAGGATATCTACGATCTGAAGAATAAGAAGAAGCTGCTCGTTGCCAGAAACGAACTGATCACCGCAGATGTTGCGAAGAAGATCGAAGAGTGCGGCTACGAGAAGGTCAAGATCAGATCCGTATTCGACTGCCGTGCCCGTCATGGTGTCTGCAGCAAGTGCTACGGTATCAACCTTGCATCCGGCCAGCCGACCATCGGCGGTGAAGCAGTCGGTATCATGGCTGCACAGTCCATCGGTGAGCCTGGTACACAGCTTACAATGAGAACGTTCCACACCGGTGGTATCGCTTCCGGTGAGGATATCACACAGGGTCTCCCGCGTGTTGAGGAGCTCTTCGAGGCCAGAAAGCCGAAGGGCCAGGCGATCATCTCCGAGATCGACGGTATCGTTAAGATCACCGAGGATCAGAAGCACAAGAAGATCATCGTTGTTACACCGGCAACTCCGGAAGGTGAGGCAATCACTGTTAACCCGAATCCGGACAGCGAGATCGAGATCGAAGAGAAGCACTACGCAATTCCTTACTCCGCAACCCTCAAGGTTAAGGACGGCGAGTTCGTAGAGGCAGGCGACCTCCTGACAGATGGTACGGTAAGCCCGCAGGAGATCATGAAGATCAAGGGCGTTCGTGGCGTACAGAAGTACATCGTCAGCGAAGTTATCAAGGTTTATAAGAGCGGTGGTGTTACCATCAACGATAAGCATATCGAAGTTATTACACGTCAGATGATGCGTAAGGTACGTATCGACGATCCGGGTGATACGGATCTCATGACAGGTTCTACCGTCGACATGTTCGATTTCGAAGATGCTAACGTCAAGGCAGAAGAAGCAGGCAAGGAGCCGGCGAAGGGCAAGAGAGTCCTCCTCGGTATCACCAAGGCTTCCCTCGCTACAGACTCTTTCCTCTCTGCAGCTTCCTTCCAGGAAACAACACGTGTTCTTACAGACGCTGCAGTTAAGGGTAAGATCGACCCGCTGTACGGCCTTAAAGAGAACGTTATCATCGGTAAGCTCATCCCGGCAGGTACCGGTATGCCGCGTTACCGCAATCTCACAGCAGTTCCTGTACTGCCTGAGAATAATGAGCTCCTCGGCAAGGATCCGGTCGTTATTCCGAGCACGATCCCGGCTATGAGCGAGAGCTGATAGAATCTGAAGATTATTAAGAAAAAGGAGTTTGTCTCAATCACGAGGCAAGCTCCTTTTTCTAGTATTGGTAACAGGCAGAAGTGCTTTTGGAGTGGGACAGAAGGGAAGGAAACCTCGTCTTATCTATGAGCGCGGAAAAGACAAGAGAAACAGGATTGTAAAATAAGAGAAACGTCACATTCGTTGTCTTGAGATATGGCGGGGAGTAAAATACAAAGTAACTAAGAATGCCTTATTATCGGGCAGTTGTGGGTATTTACGGATGGAAAAGCCCCGAGTATCAGGGCTTTTGAATCGAAGAAAGGGTAGAAATGCGGCAACGCAATAAGCAGAAAAGCAGAGGGATATCTGTCGTCATCATCGTGATCTGTGCCATGATCACTTTTCCGGTGATGCTGATTCCTGTCGGCCTTCGTGAAAGCACTCCCCCGGGTGTGGTAGTGGGTCGTGCCTATGCGGCTGCGTACCCGGATTCCGATCAGGAAGAGGAACAGCTCTATGAGGACTGGGCGCTTCCGGTAAATGTCAGCGATACATCGGATCCTGATTCTGACCCGACATCAGATCCGACAGCAGATCCTACAGCAGACCCGTCACTGGATCCGAACGCCACAGAGGATCCGGATGATATTATCGATCCCAACGAGCCGGATGAACCCGATGAACCATACATTCCCGCACAGACCGTTGACCCGGAGACAGGACGTGTCCTAATCGAGGTCGGCGAAGGTCAGACCGCGGTAGATGAGTCTTATATCGATGAGGATGAACAGAGAGAGAAGAAATATGCGAACCTTTTGACCGCACAGATCATCCAGACATACGATGACTCCGAATGTCCGATCGAATTGCTCGACACAAGTGCTTTTGTACCGAGAGACGAAGAACTCTTTATCAAGACGAATAAGACTATCCTGAAGCAGGAACCGAACATGGACGCTGTTACGATTGCCTCTGTGGCAAGAGCCGCAAAGGTCCAGCGTATTGCGAAGGGCGATACATGGTCTCTGATCAGAACCGCCGAGGGCGCGGAAGGATACGTGCTTTCCGCATCGCTTTCCTACGAGGTCGTATTTAACGAGATCGACCGTACCGTATGGGTCAATGCCAGCGGCCTCAAGCTCCGTTCGGAGCCGAATACGAACTGCGAAGTCATCAAGGAACTGAAGCGCTGGACAAGACTCCACTGCACCGGTATCTCGAATGACCAGTGGTACAGAGTCACTCTTGACGATGGAACGGCAGGATTTGTCTACGTTTCCTACACCACGAAGAAACCACCGCCGACACCGACACCGAAGCCGACTCCGACGCCGAAGGCGAAGACGAAGACCGGCACCGGCGGAAAGACGAAGAAGGGCAACAACAACCCGCCGCCGAAGATCACCGGTGTAAACGGCGAGAGTATCGTAAACATCGCGAAGTCCATGCTGGGCGTAGACTACGTCTGGTGCGGCGAGAGTAAGAGCGGCGTAGACTGCTCCGGTCTGGTCGTATATTGTTACAGACAGGTAGGACTCGGCGTTCCACATCAGTCGAACAGCATTAAGACACGTGGCACCGGCATCAGCCGTTCGGAATTAACACTGGGCGACGTAATCGTATATGACCTTAAGGGTGGTGACGGAGTTGCCGATCACGTAGCAATCTACGCAGGAAACGGACAGGTCATCCACGCATCCTCCAGTAAAGATGCCGTCGTCTATGGCCGACTGGATATGGGTACGATCCTGACATACAGAAGATTCATCAGATCCTGACGTACTGAAGTCTGATTGGTGAAACCCGCCAGCTGAATAATTTGAAAACAAGGAACTGTCCGAAAAGGGCAGTTCTTTTTGTGCGAACGCAATAATAATATTTTTGTGACATCTCTAATAGTACTATCGGTGCTATACTTAACCTATCAGAAATGATCATAGGAGGAGAAATAGTATGTTAGTTAATTTGATTATTGGTCTGGTAGTCGGTGGTCTGGCAGGTTTCTGCGCAGGTAAGCTTATGAATTCCGCAACAAACAGCATCCTGATCAACATCATTCTCGGTGTTGTCGGCGGTGTAGTTGCAGGTATTGTTTTCGGTATCATCGGACTGGGTGCTACCGGTATCGTCGGAACATTTATCCTTTCCGTCATCGGTGCCTGCGCGCTGATCTGGGTGTGGAAGAACGTGCTGAAGAAATAAGCGGCTTTCTTGTAAACTAAAAGATTAAAGAGTAAGAATAAATCCTCTGCGATTCAAACATGTACGCTGAAAGCGTAACTCATCGCAGAGGATTTTTCTTACTCTTTTTAGTTTACGAGAAGAGTACCGCTTACGTGGGAAGAGTCGCTCGGGAAGCTCCTTTTGTCTTTTCTGTTGACGCTTGTGAGAAAGGGTGTTGACATATGAAAAGGGCGTTGTATAATGAAATTAGTCAAAGAAAGTCAAAGTCAAATGTCAAAGATTAAAATTTGACGTTATACAGATAGAGATTATCGGTTTGTGATGCGGGTTTTCCGCGCGATAGGAGATGAGAGGGTATGGCAAGATTAGTCGATGTGATCGAGATGATGATCAAGGAGATGCTCGATGAGAATAACGGAGCGGCGGTAATCAACCGAAGCGATCTGGCTGAGCGGGTGAACTGCGTGCCATCCCAGATCACGTATGTTATCTCGACGAGATTCACGAACGGGCAGGGCTACATCGTAGAGAGCCGTCGCGGTGGCGGCGGACAGATCCGTATCTCGCGTGTGCAGAGGATGCCGGGAACGAGCTATCTGATGCATACGATCAACTCGCTGGGTGAGACGATCTCGCAGCAGGAGGCGGAGATCTTCCTGCTGAACTTCGTGGACTACGGAGTCATGGACCAGAAGACCGCAAGACTGATCAAGGCGGCGATCTCCGACAAGGCGCTGTCGGGTATCGATTCGGATAAGAAGGCATCTGTAAGAATGGATATCTTCAAGAATATGCTGATCAGCCTGATCACGAACTAGCGGAGCCGGCCTGCGGCGGAAGAATCCTGCAGGCAGGGAAGCGGAAATACGAAAGAAAGGAAAGACCGCCGGGCAAGGAGAACCGGCTGTGAACGGGAGTATAAGAAATGAAATGTCAACGTTGTAAAGAAAGAGAAGCGAACGTGAAGATCATGAAGCAGACTGCGGGAAAAGCACCGCAGATGCTCATGCTCTGCGATGAATGTGCAAGAGAACTCGGCATAGCGATGCCGGGGAACCTCATGAACGGAGGGATCTTCGGATCAGGCCTGGGCGGCGCACTCGGCGCGATGACAAACCCGCTGGATATGCTGGCAAGTGCTTTTGAAGCACCATTCGGACTGGGACTTGAAGGACTCGAAGGAAGTGACGAAGGGGCAAGCTGCCCGACCTGCGGTATCACGCAGAGCCAGTTTACCAAGAGCGGATTCCTCGGATGTCCGGACTGCTATAAGGTTTTCGCGCAGTCGATCGACCCGATGTTCCTGAGAACGCAGATGGGCTCGAAGCACGTGGGAAGATCCCCGGGATTGTCGGATGAGATCAGTGTCCCTGCGGATATCGAGGTCCCCGGAAAAGAAGAGAACGAGGCGCCTGTCTTTACGCAGGTAGAGACGAAGGCGGACGAGCAGCCGGACGAAGAGAAGGCCAAGAGCCTCCTGATCCTTGAGAAGGAACGTCTTCTGAAGCAGGCCGTAAAAGAGGAGAACTATCTCGAGGCCGCGAAGATCAGAGATGAGATCCAGGCATTAAAGGGAGAGGAGGATGCGAAATGAGCTGGTATTTAGAAGCAGGAAATGACAGTGATATCGTTCTGTCGAGCCGCATCCGTCTGGCCAGAAACCTTAAGGGGATGCCGTTCCCGAACCGGATGAACGATATCAGCCGGAGAAAGGCACTCGAGCAGATCTCGGAGGTGCTTTTGAAGAAACCGGATACGGATCTGATGAGACTGGATATCGCATCTCTCCCCGAGACGGACAGAAGGGCGCTTATCGAGAACCATCTGATCTCCGAGGAACTGGCGAAGGGGCAGGAAGGCCAGAGCGTCTTTATCTCGAAGGACGAGAACATCAGCGTGATGGTCAACGAAGAAGACCATCTCCGCATCCAGGTCATGGCACCGGGATTTGCGCTGGAGAATACATACAAGCAGGCGGAGGAGCTGGCGATCTATCTGGAAAAAGCACTTCCGATCGCGTACTCGGATAAGTACGGATTCCTGACGGCGTATCCGAGTAACACGGGTACCGGACTTCGAGCATCCGTGATGGTGCATCTTCCGGTGATCACGAGTATCGGGAAGATGCAGAACCTCGCGGATTCCCTCTCGAAGGCGGGATATACGGTAAGAGGCGTGTACGGCGAGAACAGTAAGCCCGCCGGCAACATCTACCAGATCTCTAACACGATCACGCTGGGTATCTCGGAGAATAAGACGCTTCAGAACTTTGCGAAGATGATCAACGAGGTTATCGGCCTGGAGAGAAAACTCCGGAAGGATAACTACGAGAAGAACAAGGACCGTCTGGAAGATAAGGTGTACCGCTCGCTGGGTGAACTGACCTATGCGAGGATGCTCTCCGAGGGGGAGGCCATGAACCGCTTAAGTGATCTGAGGCTCGGCGTGGCGTGCGGCTTCATGAAGGACGTCGATGAGAGGCAGCTGATGCTGCTTCTCAATACCATAGGCGATGCGTCAGTGCAGAAACGCTGCGGACAAGTGCTTTTGCCGAAGGACATCGTCACAAAGAGAGCCGAATTCGTAAGAGAAGTGCTCTTGAAAAAAGAAGAGAAAAAGAACGAAAATGCATAAGGAGGAAACCATATGAACATATCGAAAAGAACAATGGAGATGCTCTCGCGTGCGCATATGTATGCGGCATCTTTTAACCTTAATTTCATCGGTACGGAACACATTCTTCTGGCGCTCTCGGATGCGAGCATGACGCCGGTCGATGAAATCCTGAGCCGTTATGGTGTCGGACAGAACGTCGTCATGGGCGAGATCGTAAAGATCACAGGCCGCGAGCCGGGTGCTTTTGTCGAGAGAGAAGGAGACCCGAACGAGATCTTCACACAGTGCACGAACCGCACCAAGAGACTTCTGTACCTCGCTGAATTCCTGACAAAGAAAACGGGAAAGAATGTAGTCGAGCCGGAGCATGTGCTTCTGGCGATCCTGAAGGACGGACAGTGCACGGCGTTCCGTATCCTCGCATATCACGACTTTGACGCAAAGGAGGCGGCAGAAGACCTGATCGACATCCTGCGTGAAAGAGCGCGCGAAGAGAACGCCGATTTCGACGACGATGAAGATGTCGATGAGGAGGAGCGCGAGGACGAGGAAGAGGACGACGAGGATACAGCAGATGAAGATCCGGTCGCAAAATTCTTCGGCGGTGAAGCCGCGTCCCGTCGCGGAAGAGCTTCGGGCAAGCGTGCGGAAGGTAAGGGCAAAGGCAAGGACGGCAGCAAGACGAAAGTCCTGGATAAGTACTGCAAAGACCTGACAGCAGAGGCGAAGGAAGGCCGCATCGATCCGGTCATCGGACGTGAGGAAGAGATCTCCCGAGTCATGCAGATCCTTGTAAGAAGAACGAAGAACAATCCGGTCCTCATCGGTGAGCCGGGTGTCGGTAAGACCGCGATCGCGGAAGGACTTGCCGCCAAGATCGTCAACAACGACGTTCCGAGTCTTCTTGCAGGAAAGCGTGTCATGTCGCTCGACCTGGCATCGATGGTCGCCGGAACCAAGTTCAGAGGTGAGTTTGAGGAGAGATTTAAGAAAGGCCTCGAAGAAGCAACCAAGGCCGGCGATGTGATCCTTTTCATCGACGAGCTGCACACCATCATGGGCGCAGGTAATGCCGACGGTGCAATGGATGCCGCGAACATGCTCAAGCCGCTTCTGGCAAGAGGCGAGCTGCATGTTATCGGTGCAACCACACTGGATGAATATAGAAAACATATCGAGAAAGACTCCGCTCTTGAGCGCCGTTTCCAGCAGGTTCTTGTTAAGGAGCCGAGCACGACCGATACGATCCTGATCCTGAAGGGTATCCGAAGCAAGTTCGAAGAGCATCACGGCATCAAGATCCCGGACGATGCAATCGACGCGGCAGTTATCCTGAGCAGCCGTTACATCACCGACAGATTCCTGCCGGATAAGGCGATCGACCTGATCGATGAGGCGGCATCGAGACTCCGCATCAACGCTTCTACCGAGCCGGATGAGACGAAGAAGATCGGTGAACGTATCAACGAGATCATGCGCCTGAAGCAGGAAGCCGTGAATAACCAGGACTTCGAGACCGCGCAGAAACTCAGAGATGAGGAGACGGTCCTCGAGGAGAAACTCAGCACACTTCGTCAGCAGGTCGTAAGCTCCGAAAAGGATCTGGCGCTGACGCCGGATGACATCGCAGATATCGTAGCCCGCTGGACAGGCATCCCGGTCAAGAAGATCACCGAGAGTGACGCCGAGCGTCTGAAGACTCTCGAAGAGGAACTGAAGAAGCGTGTTATCGGCCAGGATGAGGCGGTTACCGCCATCTCCAAGGCGATCAGAAGAAGCCGTCTGGGTCTTAAGGATCCAAAGCGTCCTTCCGGTTCGTTCATCTTCCTCGGTACTACCGGTGTTGGTAAGACCGAGCTGGCAAAAGCACTGGCAGAGGTCATGTTCGGTAATGAGAATGCCCTGATCCGTGTTGATATGTCCGAGTATATGGAGAAGCACGACTCGGCAAAGCTTATCGGTTCGCCGCCGGGCTATGTCGGTTACGAAGAGGGCGGACAGCTTACAGAGAAAGTACGCCGTCAGCCGTATTCGGTAGTGCTCTTTGATGAGATCGAGAAGGCACATCCGGAGATCTTCAACTCCATGCTGCAGATCCTCGATGACGGCCGTCTGACAGATGGTCAGGGACGTGTCGTTGACTTTAAGAATACGATCATCATCATGACATCGAACATCGGTGCCAGAATGCTGACCACATCCGCAGGACGCCATATCGGATTCTCTATCCCGACAGAGAAGAAGACGGATGATCCGTTCTTCGATGAGGCGGATGCAGATAAGCTCTACGGCGGTAAGTCCTACAGCGAGGCAAAAGAACTTGTTCTCGAGGAACTGAAGAAGGCCTTCAATCCGGAGTTCATCAACCGTGTTGATGAGATCATCTTCTTCAGAATGCTCGGCAAGCAGTCGATCCTCAAGATCGTCGACCTCCTTACTGAGAGCCTCAGCAAGCGCGTCAAGGAACTCGGCATCGATATCGAGCTGACCGATGCGGCAAGAGAACTCCTTGCGAAGAAGGGCTACGACCCGCAGTACGGTGCAAGACCGCTCAAACGTGTCATCCAGTCCATGGTTGAGGATAAGTTCTCCGAGGCACTCCTCGACAGAACTGTTGAAGCCGGTTCCACCGCACTTGTCGATGTGGAGAACGATGAGATCGTGATCCGCAAGAAGGAAGCGGAAGCCAAGATCCCGGCCATGGCAGAAGCAGAAGAGTAATCTTCGGAAAGTGGTGCAGCTGTGAGTTCTGAAGCAGGTCGGATCAAATTGAAGGAAACCCCGGAGAGTCTTTCTCCGGGAAGATTCGGGATCAGTGGAAGTGTCCTGAAGTTGATCGCAGTCATTTCGATGCTGATCGATCACACGGCGGGATACTTCCTGTCCCACTACGCCTTCGCGAACAGGGTGCTCCTGGAGGTCATGGGTCATAAGATCACCCTTATGGTGATCCTTAGAAAGTTCATCGGAAGACTGGCTTTTCCGATCTTCTGCTTCCTGATCGTGGAGGGATTTCTCCACACGAGAAGCCGCCTGAAATATGCGCTGAGCCTGGGTATCTTCGCAGTGCTTTCGGAGGTCCCGTGGGATCTTCTGCATAGAGGTCAGTACTTCAACATGAAGACGCAGAATGTTCTCTTTACGCTGCTCTTCGGTCTCCTGGGCATATGGGCGCTGGAGTACTTCAAGGAAGAGAAGTGGAAGAGCATCCTGATCCTGGTCGGACTTCTTATGGTCAGCAGCTATGCGCACGCTGACTACGGTGTGAAGGGATACGGACTGGTCGTGGCTCTGTACGGACTTCGCGAAAGCAGGCTCCTGCAGGCGATCGTCGGATCCGCACTTACTTCCTGGCGTGCAGGAATCGCCTTTATCCCCATCGCTTTTTATAACGGGGAGAGAGGTTTTATCAAAGGAAGGATCGCGAAGTATTTCTTCTATGCTTTTTACCCCGCGCACATACTCGCACTGTACCTGTTGCAGAGGGCTGTGTTCTGATTTTAAAACCATATGAAAACCCCGTTCTGACGAAGCCGCCGGAACGGGGTCTTTGTTTTAATGCTTAAGATCTATCAGATCTTCTTCACCGGGACGAGCTCGATGTAGCCGCGCTCACCGCGGGGCTCAAGCTGGATACGCGGATTCTTGTCATCCCAGGCATATCCGATGAACTCCGGGTTATACTTCTTCTCGGCATTCCAGATCTCTACGATGGCTTTCTCGTAGTGTTCTTCCTGGAACGGCTCGCCGCGGAAGAGAAGATAGGTGGAGGCAGGAAGATCGATGACCTCGAATCCTTCCGGGATCTTACCATCATAGTCGGGCTCGACCTCGACACCCTGGACATACTCGTTCGTGACCGGCTTTCTCAAGTGCTCCGGAAGCCACAGACAGACCGGTTCTCCGCTTAAGGACTTGATGCTCGTCAGAAGACCCCATACATCACAGCCGACTTCCTCACAGTAGCTCCAGTATTCTGTCGCCTTGATTCCTCTCTTGATGATGACCTTTCTGGCCGGCTTCTCAATTACCTGAATAAATACATTTCTGATCTCACTCATTTTATCTACGTTCCTTTCTTTCTCCATAATCAGCGAAGGAGTGAAGAGCCAGATCGGGACCGGGCTTGTGGAGTACTCTTTCGGGTTACAGCCGAATTCACGTCTGAATGCACGCTGATAACCGTCAACACTTCCGAATCCCATATCGGTGGCGACATCAAGAACGGACACATCTTCATCTCTCAGACGGAGCGCTGACTTCGACAGCTTCAAGCGCCTGATATACACTGCCGGCGTCATGTCGAGGTACTCAATAAAGAGCCTCCTCGCGTACCACGGAGAGAAAGATGAGGCCTTCGCAAGATCCGCGGGCGTGATCTCTTCGCTGAGATGCTCACTGATATAATCCTGCATGGATCTGACCGCTTCTCTGTGTTCGTCCACTTGGCTTACCTCCTTTGTGAGCACATCTTAACGTAGAACGTCATTTCAATTCTCGACTTTTTTTGCTCAGTATTTTTTTCGGGGTCAGCTGATGTTGTTTACGATACCGACCGATACATAGTTATCTAAAATGGCGCGCAGATCCGTTCCCTCGTCGGCGTGGTCTCTGTCTACCCAGTGGATCGAGTAGCGCTTTCCGCCGCCGGGAAGCTCCGCATCCATCGTATAGTAATCGACATAAGGAGTATCGATACTGATGCGGCAGTTCCACTTGATCCCCTTACATTCTTCCGGATCGCAGTCCGGGAAGTTGACATTGATCACCCGGCC
>JAEEGL012588475.1_pt1 | contig 11135 bp, 9 predicted proteins | sample 9134231 | NCBI WGS metagenome assembly JAEEGL01 (sample SAMN16246548, study PRJNA631951) | gut metagenome | biome: gut microbiome; feature: rumen; material: fiber-attached | host: Bos | place: Iran: Karaj | collected 2018-10
CCTGATATGCCCGAACAAGAACTGCAGCATCGAGGCTATAGGTCACGCTGTCAAAGCCTTTCTTTGCCCATTTCACGGCATCCGTCATGTTCCCGGCGAAAATATAGGAGGTGATATTGTTCTCTTTGCAGGCGGAAAGAATGCGGTCACAGGCGTCTAAAAGCATGGGATGATCAAACTGAAGTGGGATTCCAAGTGCAATGGAGAGGTCGCAGGGACCGATAAAGATCCCATCAACTCCAGGAAGTGCGGCGATGGCCTCGATCTGATCAAGAGCTTCTTTGGTTTCACATTGCGGGATCACTTTACAGCGTTGATTACAGGTTTCCATATACGAGAATACATCCTGTGACCATTCATCAGCGCCCCATCCGGAAATTCTTGTCGGACAGTAGCCTCGATTCCCGATCGGCGGAAATTTCGCATGCCGAACGAGTTCTTCCACTTCTTCAACGCTGTGGATGTTTGGAACAATCAGACCACGCGCACCGATATCCAGCATGCGCAGTACATACGGTCTCCGAATATCTCCGATGCGGACATAGGGAACAAGACCGCCGTTCTCAGCGGCGAGAATCATATCTGCGACGGTTTCTTCGGACAGACATCCGTGCTCTGTATCAATGATGACATAGTCCAGACCCGTTCTGGTCAATGCTTCCATTGCTCCTCGACCGCCAAGTTCAAAGAAGCTGCCAAAGGTCGTTTTTTTGCTGCATTCATCGTTTGCATGATGAGCGTGAATTGATTCCATTTTAATCTCCTTTCTGTGACAATCTCATCGATGGGATATTCAGTTTAAAGCATACAGAATGTTTCCATACGAAAGGATGGTTTACAAAGGCTGTTTTTTAATGAGAGCAAATCTTCTTGGATATCTCTTTGGAGTGGAACTTTGTTTTGCGGACAGAATCAGAGCTCTTTCCGCATCCAAGCCCGGAACCGCATAATGCCTGATCAAGGGGGGAGCGCCGCCAAGAACCTGAACTGCATGGTTTCCTTCTTTAAGTTCGTCTTCAGCGGCAGAACCTTTCATGGCAAGAAAAGTACCCTGAACAGAAACAAACGGCATACAGAGTTCTGCAAGTACAGGGTATCTGGCGACTGCCCGGGAAATGACAACATCAAAGTGCTCCCGCATTTCCGGGGGAGCTTCTTCCGCACGGAGATGCAGGCAAAGAACATCCCGGAGACCCAGCGCGGCACAGACTTCCTGCTGAAACTGCACTCTTTTTTGTGTGCTGTCGAGCAGCGTCAGAGATATGGAAGGACAGAGCAGTTTTAATACCAGACCGGGAAAACCGGCACCGCTGCCGACATCAAGAACGGTTTTTCCGGAGAAAGAAAACTGACTGAGAACTGCAGCACAATCCAGAAAATGGAGACGGGAGACCTCATCTTCTTCTGTAATAGCGGTGAGGTTCATCTGGCTGCTTCGGTCCAGCAGAATCGTATAATAGAGGCGGAATTTTTCGAGAAGCTCCGTGTCATAAGGAAGCTGAAGCTGATTCAAACCATCAGACAGAATTGATTCAAGCATGGCTTCACCGATTTTCAGGTTGACTGTTCCGCCAGATCCTGCTTCAGCTGCTGCAGAGCTCTTGCAAGCTGATCCGGACAGGAAGTGTCTTTGTAGCCGCATCGGATGCCGCTGAGCTTGTCAATCACGGTGTCGATTGGCAGGCCTTGCACCAGGCGTGCTATGCCCTGCAGATTTCCATTGCAGCCGCCGATGACATCGAGACTCTGTATCACATCACCATCTAATGTGATCTCCATCAGCTGAGAGCAGACGCCCGTCGGGCGATAAGTATATGTAATCATAGTTTTCTCCTGTTTTTTATCTATCATAACATGTCTTTTTGATTTTGTGAAGAGAAGCTTGATGTTTTAAAAGAGCTGTGGTATGCTTCGCGGGAAGGATGTGAGTTGGCTTGAGGATGCGGAAACGACACAATCTTGCCCCGCGGATGGAACGATGCCGGGAGTATCTGATAACAGATCCAGACAAAAGAAAGGGATGCTGGAGAAAACCCGACAGAGGATTGCTGTTGGAGATCGGATGCGGGAAAGGCAGTTTTACCTGCAAGCTCGCGGAAAGAGAGAAAGACAAAGATCTGGTCGCCATCGAGAAAGTTCCGGATGCGATGATCCTGGCAATGGAACGGGCAAAGAGTATCGCATTGAAAAACGTTTGTTTTATAGATTATGATGCCGCAAATCTGCGGGAGATTTTTGAGCGCGGTGAGCTGGACCGCATCTATATCAATTTCTGCGATCCGTGGCCAAAAAGCAGAGATGCCAAGTTTCGGCTGACAGCGCCGGCATTTCTTAGAATGTATGCGGATATTTTGCCGATCGGCGGAGAAGTTCAGTTCAAGACGGATAATCTGCCTCTGTTTGAATGGTCGGTATCGCAGTTTACGGAGGAAGGCTGGAACCTGAAAAAAGTGACGTATAACCTTCATGCGGACGGATCCGGCGACATTCTGACAGATTACGAGATGAAGTTTATGAAGGACGGGGTTCCGATCAAACACCTGATTGCGATCAGAACGGAGACAACGCTTGATTCCCGGGCGGGAGAGCCCCCAAGACTGCGCAATGCCGCACTTGCAGATGCCAGAGGCGCAAAACAGGAGGAGCAAACATGATACGGTATATCTCATGGAATGTAAACGGACTTCGGGCAGCAGAGAAAAAAGGATTTGCTGAGAGTGTGATTGCACTGGACGCAGACTGTATCTGCATTCAGGAAACAAAGCTTCAGGCAGGCCAGACAGACCTGCAGTTGCCCGGTTACGAGAGCTTCTGGAGCTATGCGGAGAAAAAAGGATATTCTGGTACCGCAGTATTCACCCGCAGGAAGCCGATCTCAGTCCGGTATAATCTTGGAATTCCAGAGCATGACACGGAAGGAAGAGCAGTAACGCTCGAATTTGAAGATCATTATCTGGTTTGCGTATATACGCCCAATGCGCAGGACGGATTGAAACGGATTGACTACAGAATGAAATGGGAAGATGCTTTCCGGAATTATCTCTGCGAACTGGATGCGAAAAAGCCCGTTATCGCCTGTGGTGATCTGAATGTTGCCCATGAAGAAATCGATCTGAAAAACCCGAAAACGAACATTGGAAATGCCGGTTTTTCCTATGAGGAAAGAGGAAAATTCACAGAGCTCCTGGACGCCGGATTCACGGACAGTTTTCGCTGGCTCTATCCGGAGCGGGAGAATGCATATTCCTGGTGGAGTTATCGGGCCGCGGCAAGAGAAAGAAATGTCGGCTGGCGTATTGACTATTTTGTTGTTTCGGACCGCTTGAGAGATTCTATTCTGGATGCATACATCCTGCCGGATATCCAGGGTTCTGATCACTGCCCGGTTGGCCTTGACCTGAAAGTATGACCATTGGAACCGTCAAACTGACAGGAAAAGCCGTTTTGGCACCCATGGCCGGGGTAACGGATTTCGCCTTCCGCGAGCTCTGCCGAAGCTGTGGAGCGGCCATGACAACAACAGAGATGGTAAGTGCCAGAGCACTGACTTATCATGATGAGAAAAGCAGAGAGCTCCTTCTCCTGGGGGACAATGAAACACCTGCAGCCGCACAGATTTTTGGCCATGAGCCGATGGTGATGGCAGAAGCTGCCCAGATGGCGGTGGAAATCTCTGGTGCCGCGGTTTTGGATATCAATATGGGCTGCCCTGTTGGAAAGATCGTGAAGAGCGGCGACGGATCCGCCCTGATGAAAACCCCGGAGCTTGCCGGTCGGATCGTTGAAGAAGTTGTGAAGGCTGTTTCTGTGCCGGTGTCAGTCAAGTTCCGAAAAGGCTGGGATGGCGGAAGTATCAACGCAGTTGAGTTTGCCAGAATCTGTGAGGAGGCGGGGGCTGCTGCGATTACAGTCCACGGAAGAACACGGGCACAGATGTATGCAGGCCGTGCTGACTGGGACATTATTCGCGAAGTGAAGCGTGCGGTTTCCATCCCGGTAACGGGAAACGGGGATGTTTTCAGCGCAGAGGATGCGGTACGCCTTCTCCGCTATACCGGCTGTGATCTCGTGATGATCGGCCGAGGCTGTTTTGGGGACCCCTGGCTGTTTACCCGTGTAAATGCGGCTGTAGCAGGAGCGCAGGTGCCGGCATTACCCCCACTTTCTGAGAGAATGGATGCAGCAGAGCAACAAATCAGAAGGCTCGCTGAGCGGAGAGGCGAGAAAAGTGCCTGTATGGAAGCCAGGCATCAGCTGCCCTGGTATCTGCACGGAGTGGCTCATTCGGGAGTTTTCAAGCAGGAATTTGTTCATGTGGAATCTCTGGAAGAGATTCATAAAATCATGCTGCGGATCAAAAGAGAACTGAAATAGTTTTTTTGTTGGAAATAAGTGACAGAATTGAGTTATATTTGTTCAAAAAGATTACTTGACAGGGTCACTTGATATGTTATAATTTTTTTGTTACGAAGGCAGTGTCCCATAAGAGATAAGGAAGTGGAAAGATACAGTGAAGCGGATTAAAGTTTCAAATAATGTGATTCGGCGTCTCCCCAGATATCTTCGGAAACTGGATGAACTGCAGGAAAACGGCATTCATCGGATTTCCTCCAGAGAACTCGGCCAGCAGTTAGGTCTTACCCCTTCACAGATTCGTCAGGATTTCAGCTGCTTTGGTGAGTTCGGGCAGCAGGGCTACGGATACAATGTCTCTGAACTGAGAAAGCAGATTGCTTCGATCCTCGGTATGGATCGTGGATTTAAAGCAGTACTGATCGGTGCGGGTAATCTTGGTCACGCATTGATGGATAACTTCAGCTTCTCTTCCTGCGGCGTTCAGCTGGCTGCGGCTTTTGATGTGAAAGAGAATCTGATCGGAACGGAGTTTAAAGGGGTTCCTATCCTGGCTGAAGAAAAGCTGGAAAGCTATCTGAAAGAGAATGAAATTACCATTGCTGTTCTGTGTGTTCCCAAGGAAGTTGCTTCCAAAGTGACACAGACTGTCATTGGGTGCGGGATAGAAGCAATATGGAACTTTACAAACATTGAGCTGACCGAACCGAACAGCCCGACGATTGTTGAGAATGTACATTTTTCAGACAGTCTGCTTTACTTGAGTTACTTTGCCGCAGAGAGAATGGATGAGAATGCGGCAAATTCCAGGCGAACAGACAGGTAAGGATTGTTCAGAACAGAAAGAAAATCCCCCGCTTAGGCGGGGGTGTTCTTTTGAGGAGGATTGACTATGGGAGAAACGATTGCAGCGATCGCAACAGGACAGACAGTATCGGCAATCGGAATAGTCCGTATGTCCGGTGAGAGAAGCATAGAGTTTGCAGACAGAATCTTTCATCCCTATGCGGGGGGAAATGTACGGGATCAGTCAGACCGCAAACTGATGTTCGGAGAACTCAGGTCTTCCACAGGAGAACTGCTGGATATCTGTATGTGTACGGTCAGTCATGGCCCGCAAAGCTACACGGGAGAAGACACAGCTGAGTTTCAGTGCCACGGGTCTCCGATGCTCCTCCGGCTTTTGCTGCAGGAACTCTTTTCCATGGGAGCCAGACAGGCAGAGCCCGGAGAGTTTACAAAGAGAGCTTTTCTGAACGGACGGATGGATCTCAGTTCAGCAGAAGCGGTAATAGATCTGATTGAAGCGGAAAGTTCCGAAGCAGTTCGAAATGCAGCAGGGCAGCTATCCGGTGCGATCCATCGAAAAGCGCATGGCATTTATGAGAAACTTCTCGGAATCAATGCACATTACCACGCTGTTTTGGATTATCCTGATGAGGATATCGAGGATTTTGAGATCACAGAATATCGTGCAATTCTGAGAGAAAGCTACACGAGCCTGAAAAAGCTTATGAGCAGTTTTGAACGCGGGAAAATGATGAACAGCGGGATCCCAACTGCGATTATCGGGCTTCCAAATTCTGGAAAGAGTTCTCTCCTGAACACGCTGCTCGGCTATGAGCGGGCGATCGTCACAGAGGTTCCGGGAACGACCAGAGATACGGTGGAAGAGCGTATCCAGCTTCACGGCATTATGCTGAGGTTGATTGATACTGCAGGAATCCGGGATACAGACGATAAAGTGGAACTGCTGGGCATTCAGAGAAGCAAAACTGCAGCGGAATCAGCCGAGCTGGTACTTGCTTTGATCGACGGGAGTGTTCCGCCGGATCCTGAATTGAGACACATTCTGGAGACTGCCGATAAAGCAAGAAGAGCAATCCTGATTATCTCGAAGGCGGATTTGCCTCAATGCTTTGACAGAATATCGGATACATCCCTGCCGCAGATTCAATTAAGCAGCGTCACGGGAGAAGGAATCCAGCAACTGGAAAACCTGATCGCTGAGCTTTTTCCGGAACCTCAGGTTCCTGCAGGAGAAATTCTTACCAATGCCCGACAGGTCGATGCGGTAAAGAGAGCGGCGGAGAGTATGGAACGTGCACTCGCAGAGCTTGAAAACAGAGCGACTCCGGATATCATCCTGACAGAAACGGAGATTGCCATGCAGGCGCTTGGAGAGCTTACAGGAGCCAGTATCCGGGAAGATATTACAAATCAGATTTTCTCACGATTCTGTGTCGGAAAATAAAACAGCATGCCCGCTGAAACGCGGGCATGCTGTTTAGTCTATCACGAAATCAGGTAATTCTGCGTATTTCGTAACCACGGGATGCATAGTATTTGCTGGACAACGGAGTAACCACAACACCAGTGGCGGAATTTGCCGCGTGGACGAAGGAATTGTCGCCGATATAAATCCCTACGTGACCAACATAGTTGTCGCCGGAGTAAAAGCAGAGTACATCACCCGGCTGCATATTGGAAGCATCTACCGCTGCTCCATCTTTACGAACATCATTGGCAACACGGCTGGTCGAATAGCCGAACTGGCTGAAGACATATTGGACAAAACCGGAACAGTCAAAGCCGACTGCCGGAGAATTGCCGCCCCATTTATACGGCGAGCCAACGAGGGTCAGCGCATAAGCTGCAATCTCTTTTCCAAGATCTGTCCCCACAGCCTGACTGAGATTAGGAGCAGGTTCAAAAGTGCCTTCTGTGACGAATGAAGAGGATACATAACCCTCCTGCCCGGCATAAATCACCTTTACCCAGTCACCGGATATTCCCGTCATTTTCACTGCATTGCCAAAATTGAGCTCATTCAGGATTCGGGCAGACATGGAAGGTGCTTCCCGGAGCCGTACGCAGCTGCCCGTAATAAAACCGTCTGTAACGCGGAAAGAGGAAGCATCCGCAGATACGGCTGACACAGAGAGGGGAGCTTGTGAAAAAGCAGAGACGGAGTTGTCTGCACTGACTTCACGGATATAATCGGAGTAAACATATCCGCTGACGCCATTGATAATGACGGATGACCATCCTCCGGCTGTCTCTCTTACCGACAGTTTGGTTCCGGCGTCATAAGTCCCGATGATAGAATAAGTCGTCCCGGGTCCGGTTCGAAATCGAACCGCGTTTCCGGTAATTTCAGCCGCCTTCAGGGAAGAGACGATCGGCGTGGCAACAGGTGGAGAAACTGTTGCAGAACCGGTCTCAGAGGAGGGCACATTAACCAGGGGAGACTGGGTCGTCGTATTCGAATTGCCTGAAGAAGAGGAAGGAACAAGCGGCACTGACGGAACAGAACTGCCGGACTGTTGCGGATTTGTGGTCTGCTCGGATGATTCTACAGGGACCGAAACCACAACCGTGGTGCTTCCCTGGGATACAGAAGGTGCGGGAACGATGATCGGAGTGCCTCCGTACACATCCTGAACTTCCTGCTCAATGACTGCAGCAGAAGGAGAGCCTTCCGAAACGAAATCATGGAAAACAAAACCATCTTTTCCGTCAATGTTGACAGAAATCCAGTCTCCGGAGTTTCCGGTAATGGTCAGGGTCTTACCGGTGCTGTAGGTGCCGAGAATCGTATAGGAAGTGCCGGGCCCGGAACGAAGGCAGACATACATGCCGTTGATATATCCGGCTGTTTCGCTCCGGGCTGCCGTGATCATGGCGGAAGAATGATCTTCTTCGAGTACCAGATACTGTGATGAGACATATCCGCTGTTTCCTTCCCAGCTGACAAGATACCAGGAAGGATTGGAGCGATTCATCACCTCAACGGTCATGCCGTCATCCAGATTTGCAAAGATTCCATATGAAGTTCCGGGGCCTGAGCGAACATTGATCCCGCTGCCTTTTACTGTGGCTGTCTCTGCAAATGCCGTAGAGGAGCAGAGCAGAATGATGATGAGAATGAGAAAAGGCACGCGCAAACTGTTCTTACGCATATTATCCCTTCTTTAATTGAAACCGTTTATCTGGTTGCTAAGGCACGCTCCAGCCATACCGCAGCCACATCAATTGCGGAATAAAGACTGTCCTTTTCTGTTTTTTTAACGATTCTGTCTCGGGATTTTACCGAAGCATCCGTCAGCTGAAGCTGAACAGAAACCTTCGTGGCAACATCCAGGTCTTTTACTTTTTTGGTTTCAAGAATCTGCATCATGATGACATATTTGTCAGCAAAACTGCCATAGTAGATAAAATTATCCTTTCGCTGAAGGGGATGACCTTTATATTCCAATGTTTTTGCCAAGCAGAACACCTCCAATTTGTTTTAGAAACTAGCATATCAAGCGGTTGCTGTCAACAACGAAACGGCAACGAAAGAATCACTATCCGCCGATAATAATAACGCTGTTGTTGTCCTGTGACGGAGCACCGTTATAATAATTATCCCAATAATAGGAATTATCAAAATCATCGGTAGTAATACCGTCGTCTATGAGATCCTGATCTGTCCGGGCGATCTGAGCAGGAGCCTCAATAAAAACGTGCGTGTCCGGTGCAAGATAGGGATAGGTGAAGTCTGTCCAGGACAGCCCGCTGTGAACCTGGCTCATAACCTGTCTCCACACGCGTGCAGCCGGGTTACCGTTGGAATTGATTCTCTCCGGAATATCAAATCCGGTCCATACAACAGCAACATAGTAGGGGGTTACCCCGGCAAACCAACGGTCCTTGTATTCCCCGGAGGTACCTGTTTTGCCGGCAACTGGAACATTGCCAAGACGGGCTTCCGTACCAGTGCCTTCGTCGACGGCATTTTTCATCATCCAGGTCAGGCAGTATGCTGTGTTTGGATCAAAAGCTGCGATGGTCTGCGGAACATTATCCAAAACAATATTGCCGCGGCTGTCGGTCACCATGGAATACGTACGGCTGTAAGTGAATGTACCGTCGTTTACAAGGGAACAGTAGGCCTGGGCCATCTCACGGACAGATACGCCGTTGGTCAACTGGCCGAGGGCCATCGGCGCATAGGCAGCATCGTCCGGAACAAGACTGATAAAGCCAAGACGCTGGGTCAGATAATCATAGGAGGTGAGAGGTCCATTCGGCAGCTTATCGACAATCTGAGCCGCGACTGTATTCAGAGACCATTTCAGGGCCTGATAGATCGACAGAATGCCGTAGTTTTCGTAGTTGTCGTTATGAGGATACCAGCTGGTGCCGGACAGGACAATGTTTCTTGCGTCATTGACCAGAGTATCAGGAGTGATGATACCCTCGTTCAGCGCAGGGCCGTAGCTTGCCAGAGGCTTGATGGAAGAACCGGGAGAACGCGTTGCACCACCATAGTTGACGCCGCCGGAGCTGATCGGAACTGCCCGATTTAAGCCAAAGTTGATGGTTTTCTCGCCAACTCCGCCGCAGAGGGCCAGGATTCGCCCATCATAGGGGTTCATGATCACAATGGCACTTTGAAACTGCTGCTCATACCTTCCGCCCTTCGGCATTTTATCCGGATTCGAATAGAGATTGTCAACAATCCCCTGGATTCTGGTGTCAATGCAGCTGTAAATCTGATATCCGCCGCTATAGAGCAGCTTTTCTGCAGCATCGTAATTGATGCCTTTTGTCTGCATCAGGTCACGGATGACATCACGAATGACGACTTCTTCATAATAGGTATAAATGTCCTGATGGTACTCCTGGTTCGGTGTCCGTTTAAAAACAAGCTGCTCTGAGACAGCACTGCGCCATGTGTCATAGTCAATATAACCCTGCTCGTACATCTCACGGAGAATGACTTCCTGACGGGATTTGTTGTTTTCTTCATTATAGAAAGGATCGTAATAGGTGGGTTTGTTCGTGATCCCAATTATTGCAGCAGACTCAGCCAAACTGAGATCTTTTACATCTTTTCCAAAATACGTATGGGCGGCAATGCCAACCCCCCAGCAGCCCTCACCGAAATACACTGCGTTCAGATACCATTCAAGCAATTCCTGCTTGTCGTATTTTTTTTCCAGTTCGAGGGCGCCGAAAATCTCCGTCAGTTTTCTCTGAACGGTAACCTGGTCCTTGCCGGTCAGGTTTTTCAGCAGCTGCTGTGTAATGGTAGAGCCGCCATAGCTGGTTTCCATGCGCGCAAACATCTCAACGAAGGCGCCTGCCGTGCGATACCAGTCTACCCCTTTATGCTCATAGAAACGCTTGTCTTCTATCGCAATCAGCGCCTGTTCCATGTATTTGGGAATATCTTCATACTCAACCCAGATGCGGCGCTGATCACCGCCAATCGTCACAGCCTGCTGCCATTCGCCGGCGAGATCCTGATACCAGATCGTGCTGGCTTCACTCAGCTGGTAGTCCTCCAGCGACAGGTCCAGTTCCGGGGTCAGGCAGGTCTTGACATAGTATGCAAAAATACAGGTGAAGAGGATCGCCGTAACCAGCAGGATCAGCAGGACAGAACCAGCCACGCGAAGAACAGAGATCAGGACCGATGAGATCGTATCAGCCGTATAGCCGCTTACACGAATGGCGCTCCGCACTGCCCGACCTTTTTTCAATTGTTTATCAGGAGACGGCTTTTTGCCGGCCATAAGATCACTTCCGTTTATATACTGGCTCAATATTATACCACAACTTGTCAAATCCGCATAGTACGGCGGAAAAAGATTTAGCAGAATTAAGAAAGAACCGCTGCTTGTCACGAAAAACAGAGTATGGTATGATATCCGGGCAGGGAGGTGAAGCACTGCATGGGCATGACAAGAAACAAGTTCAACGTCGCAATTGCGGCGGTTTTGACTGCCTGC
>JAEEGL013818570.1_pt1 | contig 11135 bp, 8 predicted proteins | sample 9134231 | NCBI WGS metagenome assembly JAEEGL01 (sample SAMN16246548, study PRJNA631951) | gut metagenome | biome: gut microbiome; feature: rumen; material: fiber-attached | host: Bos | place: Iran: Karaj | collected 2018-10
AAACGTGTTTCCACGGCCTTCTTGCACATGAACACTTGATAGAGTGTTGTAAGGCGTTGCTGACCATCCAGTACCAGCCAGTCTGGAGAAATGTCATCAGGACAATTAACTCCTGTAAAATTGCGGCACTTGAAACGTACGAAACCGCCGTGCCCTTCTAAGAACATGGCAGCTCCCATTGGGAAGCCAGAAATGATACTCTCGATGAGCTTGCATATTTTAGTGTCGTCCCAAACCCAGCTACGTTGGAATTCGGGAAGCTGCGCCTTACCCTGACCTACCCAAGTCAGGAGTTCACTTAGTTTCTTATCATGTGATTCTACTGCCATAGCACTTTATTTTAAAATAATGTTTCAAACTATAGTCATTCTGTTTCCTCTGTCATAGGTTTAATCATAGACTCGATAAAATTGACTTCATCTTTATTCAAGCCATACTTTTTGAAGAGCTGTCGGTCAATGTCAGAGATGCTACGACTCCAATCAATATCTGAGGATGACGTAAAGTCCTGCAGAGGAACATTGGCCCACAATTCTTTAGAATTATCTTGCGTTACCTTTATAGTACATAACATAGTACGGGCAAAACGGCTTTTAACATATTTCTTGCAAGCTTTTGCCTCGTCCAAAGTGTCGAAATAGCCAATTCCTATGAAGGTATCTGTATAAGCGAGTTCTGGCTCGCCTATTTCCACTCTTCCGAGTACACGAGCAGGAATAGGATTGCCTATTTTTCCTGCGGCTCCATCCGCTTTTGAGATGATAACCTTGTATTTTGAAAGATTCTCAGCAGTCGTTATATATGTCTTTTTGAACCACATACTGCATCTTTGATTATTTCTGCGGCCATAAATTGATACATAATCATTGTCGTTTTCGGGCTTAGCCTCGTAAAACAATTCTGGGAACACGTTAAAAATATTAGCCCCCAGGCTATATTTGTGGCCTTTACTTTGTCTGCCATCCATTTCTGGATGTTCCTTATACAAGTCGTCAGTCAGGCCATATAGCTCTCGAGGACCAACTATATTTGAGAATGGAGATTCGCATTTTGATTTAACCTTCTCATATATAGAATGGAGCTCTTTATATGGGGAGAAGAATCCAATCTTTCCATAGTGTTCTTTCTTATTCCAAAGGGTTATAGCTATACCACCATTTATCTCGACATCGGGGAAAACATCAGAACTTTTAACCCAATAATCAGCAACTTTAAAATGTGGATCATTCAGCATTTTCTGGTTCCAGTCCTTTGGAGTTTTCCCTGCATTGAAAAGGAAACGTGCAGGATGGATAAGTACACCTTCAGTTGTCAATGACATACCTAAATTTACAAATAAATGGTACAAAGGGTCTGAACCATTTCCATCACCAACTATATCCGAATTATATGGTGGATTTCCTATAATTGCATCGAATTTCATTTCTTTCAAATGTTTTATATATTCTTCTTTTTTATTATCGTCAATCAAATCATATGAATAAAATCCCGTTATAATATTTTCAGTTGGAATTCCCAACAATTTATACATTTTTAGCGTACATTCGTATGTCACTCCATTAAGGGGCAAAGTATAGATATTCTTTTTTACAGCGTCTTTATATCTATTGATAAGGGCATACTCAAATTCGCCCGTTTTGCCAGCAATATTAAGAAAACGAGAATCTGCACTTAAATCATCTGGTAAACAATCAACCATCTTCTTTGCCTTGTCTATTGGCGTGACAATGATATTCTTTGCCAGACGAGAGAACTTTCTTAAAGCAGTCTCAACTTTAGCTGAGGTATCATGGCTGAGGTCATCTACATTATTAATCTTGTTGTCCAAGTTCGATAGACAAATGTAATTAATATGTTTCTGAATCAACTTCAGTGTATGGAGATCTAACATGAGGTGTCTGGCTATTCGTTGGCATTCCTCGTATCTTTCAATATTGTTTATCACATCGGTCAATGAATTCTCGCTATAGTCGGACAAATATGCAAACAGCAATATTTTGAAATAATAAGTTTGAAGTTTCCTCCCCAACAATTTCCGCTCGTCATCTTCACTGGTTGGCTTTGGATTATTCTTGCTTTTACTCTTGCTTTTGTCATCTCCACTATCAGTGTCAATATCCATATCAGCACCTTCTCCTTCATAAGGGTCGTGTTCAAAAATGTTCTTTAAATCTGTTATTTCTGCCTGCTGAGAAATAATGTTTTTCAACTCGTCAAATACCAATAATCCTTCATCAATAAAAACATCACGGGCTTCTTCTAACACGCTCTTGTCATTATTGTATTGCCTTATTTTATCGACAATATCACTTTCTGTAATCTGTTCGATTTCGCCCCTGTTCACATAAATAATTGGCGATATGGTGACATCCTGTTTTAGGGTGTCTTTTATTGCATCATTGCCTTTCTTTCCATCAACGGCAGCATTGGCAATAACAGCATTTGAGTATTGTAATCGGAACATTCTGGATGGGTCGAAATCAACAAGAAGAGTCTGAGGCTTCATATCCCTTCCGACATATTCTTCCTTTCCATCTGGCTTTTTCGAGTTTGCGTCCCACTTAATCTTCTTAACGTACTGGCTTTGTAGTCGATAGATAGCTTGGTCGTATTCTTGAGGTGACGATGTATCCTTCAGAAATATCATCGTGTCCCACTCCTTTACGGTGCTGCCTGTCAACATCTTACCAACCGTTAATGTGATAGTTCTTTCGTTTGTAGATTCGCACTCTTCAATATAATCCTTTATTCTCTTAGAATAATCACTGTTGTTAAAATCCTGAGGACTATCAAAACCTGATATATTCAGAACCTTATATTGTTTAAACTTGTTGAATAATGCAACCTGTTTAAGCAAAGCCTCCATAGCGTCGCACGATGCTCTCCATGGTAACACCATAACAATATGTCGACACATCTTGGCCCCTTCTGTTATCTTGTCGTAATTAAGAAAACTAAATATGTTCTTATCCTCTTTTTTGCCATCAATAGCTTGCAACAAGTCTATGACTTCTTGCTCATGTTTGAATTTCTTGTGGTTCGGATTACTTTTGCTCATAGAAAGGGGAGCAAACAACTCATTCAGTTTGTATTCCTGCCCATCTTTACGCATTTGCTCCAACTTTGCCTTAGCCGACTCGTTGGGATGGAAAGCAAAGCGTACCATCTGCGGGAACCCATAGTAAGGGTTATCCCATTCGTTGCATTCAAGATTCTTCTCGTCATTATACCAATCTTGTTTTGCCTGGTAGATATCCCTATATTGGACCGTAGCTATAATGTCATCTTTACTAAATTCGCCGTTAAGCATTATGCGGTAAGGAGTGCCCGATAGATGGAGCTTTATCTTGGGGGTAAACACTTTGATAGCTGTGTCTAATTCCTCCATCGCTTCATCATCGCCCTCTTTCTCTTTTTTTGCAGTTGTCTCTTGTAGTACGGCACCAGTCTTTGCCGACCGTGCCGCAAAGTGTGTCTCATCGATTATTAGCAAATCGATTTTACCTTGACTATTAAGGTTGAATAAATCTTCATGCCAATTTTTAATTTTCTCTCCTAACAAGTCCTGTAAAGTGAGGAATACAACAACCCTATTATTTCCTTCTTCCCGATTCAGTGTTTTTGATATCAACAAAGGGTCTTCATCTCTTAGTTTTTTTACATCGACAAATGAATATCCTTCAAATATCAATGGGCGTTGAACATTTTCTTTCCATTCTTGTCTGACAGACGTTTTACCAGAAACAACAACGACAAGCTTGGCCTCCATTGCCTTTGCACAGCAAAGTGCAGTAAAGGTCTTGCCAAAGCGCATTACAGCGTACATCAGAAGATTGGTCCTACCTGCATTCCAAGCGGTAACAAAATTGTCTATTACAGCTTTTTGATTACGACGTGGTTCCCAAGGCTCTGTCCGTTCATAATCTTGCTCTGCTTGGGGTAACTTATCCTCCACATTATAGTATGTGTAAGGACTGCAGGGATCACCGTATTTTGATTTTATCTCAGTTATAGCATTTTTTATTTCTCCCTTTTCGACGCTCTCATAAAATTCGTTGGAATAATAAATTCCTGGAGGTACCTGGCTAGGTTTCAACTGATTATATCCTTTACTTTTAAGATAATCGTGTACAGCATAGTCGCGAAAATATGTTTCATCGTTGACGAGGGCACTCTCCTGACATAGTTTTATGATGTTTTCATACTTACTTTTCCACTCATCCAAACGTACATTTACCGGCCTATAAGTATCACCTATCTTTGTGTACGACGGTATTGTGTCTGTTTTAAACGCATAGATATGTGGCTCTACACGTCCTATGATGATTTTATCGACGATTTCTGTATTCATTACAATTTTTCTTTTTTTGCAAGTCCGTTGTACTTATGAAAATAGATGGGTTCACCTGTCTCCCAATCCATCATCTTTACATAGATGCCGTTGTGCTTATGAATAAGTCCCTTCTTACATCCAAGACAAGGTATTTCTTTTCGAATAACCTCCCCCGTCATCAAATCCTTGGTTTCTTCAACATGTGCATGACAACTACGAGGGATAACGAACTTCAAGCCATCCATCTGAAATAAATTCCATGAAATGATATCTGCAATTTCTTTTACCTGCTCAATAGAAGGTTCCTTGCCAAAACGATTTTCATGATAATCAAAGAATGTCATAAGGAGATTTTCGCGAGCCAACAACAGATTGTCGCCTTGCCACTCAAAACCAAGTGTACCCATATAGGCCTTCTTCGCCCAATTAAACCAATCTTCATGGGTGATGGTATTTTCGTTAACGACGCGTAGTTTTCTGTCAAGCCATCCAATGCGTTTGTTTAAATCAGTAATAGCTTCACCTGTTACCGTATCATATCTACTCGCCAAGAAGGGAGCCTCGCCGCATGTGATTTCTATCACGCCTTTGCTGACATACTCCTGCCATGTCTTACCTTCGGGGAATTCAACCTTCTCTGTAGTAGGCGTCCAAAGATGCTCACCCTTTTCTGTTGTCACGATGTTGAACACTGGCTTACGATTGAACCATCTCTCGTCAATGCCATTGTTCATATTATTGCAAATCCAAGAGGGGGTAAAAACTTCTGCCATCTTTTTGGCTCGCTGTTTTCGTTCCTCTTCGCTTTTTGCCACACGTGGCTGAATCACATTCTTATGCTCCCCTGTAATCAGTTCTGGAGTGATATGCTGGAAGAATGTATAGGCATCGCCCATAGAGGCATAGTCATCCGTAGCCCAGATGATGTTCTCACCTGTGGTGCGATCAAGAAGCAATTTGTCAAGTATGCCGTTTCCCAATCCAAGCAGATAATCCTCTTTTATATCAATGCCATGCATATATTTATTATTTGTTTCTTTTCTTTCATACTCACTATTCTCACCATACACACAATGGGTATCTTTTCGTCGAAGTATAATTGACGGTTGGCGAAAGGCCTTATAATTCAAAATCGCGATTGACGAATCTTACCTATTGCTCGCAAAATGATTACTTTTTTAATGCTCCACTATCTCCGGCAACTCTTCAAACCTCAGCAGGTCATCTACTTGCACTCCAAGAAGCTTGGCAATTTGCATAAGGGTTTCGAGGGATGGTTGACACACATTGGTACACCACTTGCTAACAGTTGCAGGGTCTTTGCCCAACTGTTCTGCAAGCCACTTGTTAGTTTTTCCATTATCAACTAACGCAGTTTTAATACGATTTATTTTTCTGTCCATCGCAATTCTTATTTATTATTAAGTGGTGCAAAAATAATATTTATTATTGAAAAAAATGCGTTTTACGCAATAAAAAAGATATTTTTGTGCTGATTTTTGTTGGCTACTGCAAGTTTTTCGACAGTTTTCTGTATATTTGCATATTGAACAGCAAATAGTAATAATGGCAGAAAAGAAAAACCATCACATTGTCCCTCAGTCTTATCAACGTTTATTCTCGAACGATGGTAAGAACATAGGCATATATGTCATTAAGAAGGATCTCATAATCAAACGTTCTCCCATAAAAAACACAATGAGTAAAGATTACTTTTATTCGAAAGACAAAACAATAGAAGATAGTCTTTCTGAGATAGAGCGATTAAGTATGTTAGCATTCCATAAGTTAGAAAACAATCATGATTACAGCTTACACGAAGTTGAACGATTAAATATCTTAAGTTATGTAATGATACAACTTGGTCGTACAGCTTATATGTCTAAAAAATTAAGTGATGATGTTAACGAAATGTCATTAGAAATTTTCAAGAGGTGTTCTGGAGCAAAACAACTCGATCCTCATTTAGAATTTCGTTTTGATGAGCCTCCATTGTTTTCGTTAAGCGTTTTTGCAGACATGATAATAAACATGGCGGATTTGTCATTCAAATTAGTTTGCATTGAAACAGAATGCGACTCTTGTTTTATAACGTCTGATTGTCCTGTTTTAGTTATTAATCCTTATTTTGACTTCTTAGGATATGCAGGAGTAAAGATAATGGGATATAAAGGCGCATGCTTAATGATGCCTCTTACTCCAAAGTTGATGATTGTGTTTTATGATTCTAACATATATAAAGTTGGAAACAAGAAAGGAAAAGTTGTAATAAGCGAAACAAAGGTTATAGAAATAATTAATATGCTTATATCTAACGAGGCTAATGAAATATTGGCATATAATCCTTTGTATGAAATTGGCATTTCTTTAAGAGAATATGCTCAAAGGGCGAAATTAAATTCACAACCATTCAGATTATTTAAGAATGGGCAATGCAGAATACCATTTTTTCATATTCTTGACAAAGCAAAATCTCTTAACTTAAACTCTTGTTATCAAGAAGATTTGCTTAGGGAACATGCAATCTATTTATCTAAGAATCCTGAACTAAAACAACATCTCAAAAGTTTGGGAGGTACGGCTTCTGTTGAAGATCGGCAAAGGTTTTACGAAGAATTGAAAAAAAGAAAGTAACATTGAAAAAAGAAACACATTGTTTCTCTGCATTTCGGAATATAATATAAAATAGTAATATGGTGCATTAATTCCGATACTATTACCTAACAAGAAACCCGAGCTTGCTCCCCGTCAGGAAAGGGTTTCGGGCATGTTTTGAAACAAAACTGCGTATTAGGCTTCGTACTTGATTATTTCAAGTAATGCACAAGTGCATCGGTAGGAGCAGTTAAATGAATGTATACTGGCAAAAATCTGCCTCTCCCCTCTCCTTTGCATCAAGTTCACAAACAACCAAATTATATAGTAAAATAAATATCTTTGCTCATTTTGTTAACGTTAACAGAATTGTTATACTTATCTCCATAATTCTTTGTATATTTGCAACATGGAGAAAGAACATACCATCACAGAAGAGCAGAAGCAGCTACTTCAGCAGACGAAGTTGGAGAACGGCACGAATGCTTGGGATTGGGTTCTGTCACAGAGAGAGGCAGACCAATATTGGGCGGTCGTAGGAATACTATCGTGTATGAAGAAGGGCTACAACCTTAATGCTCTGACGATTTGTTGGGAAGCTCGCGACATTCGATATTCAAAGTAACTAATTAACATAAACTTTATAACAATGGAAAAAATTAAGCTCGAAAACAGATTTTACAGCCAGGACGAACTCGACCAGATGCTGTATGATGAGAAAATCACTGGTTTGGACTATGTAACACATCAGTCCGAGGAGAACACCGCCAAGTTCAAGGAGTACTGCACCCGACTTGATGTTCCTGAGAACGAAGAGTCTGCAGGGAACTATATGAACTACCTTCTCCGTGAAGAGGAAAGAAGCCATACAGTAGGCTTGGATTAGATGATTATTAACACGTGAAAAAGGAGGTTTATATGGCAAAAGTAAATTTCAATTATTATGCGCTTTATCTGAAAAAGTATCTTGTTGATAACGATGATCCAAGAGCTGATGATGCCGAGTTCATCAATAATCGTGCTGACCTGGCCGGCCAAGAGTATGAGAATAATCGACTAAGTGGACTTGAAGTATTTCAGGCAGAAGAGCTGGCCATGGAAGTACTGATGTCCGGTTTTGAATAGTGGGCTATCACATCAATAAATAAAGACCAAGCTGCAGTGCCTGGTCTTTATTTATTATTACCTGAGATTCTCACTCTTAGCGGCGCCATCCACCAGTACCCTGGTCAAGTTTTCTTTTAGCAGGACGCGTCATCATACATGCCATGACGAAACAACGATATTTATAGTCGTCATCATCCTCCCCCTTACGTCTGCCTACATCGGTCCCGGGGTTACCGCCTCCTCCTGCGGCAACAGAAATTTCCGTAGCTTGATCAACATAGCCAAGGAAGAGAGCAGTAGCTGCAGCCACTATCTCATAACTATGCTGTACAAGTTCCTCGATAAAAGAAGTTTCCATCACAGTATCAAAAAACTGTTTCTGAGACGGATCAAGTAAATCTCTCATTGACTGGAGATTTTTCATGAAGGAGTCTCCGATAATCTCAAAGTACTGACCGATATTGATGTACATCTCATCCTGTATCTTATCCTGATACTCATCATACTTTCTATGGATTACCTTCTCCATCTCATCATTTGACTTAACGAGTTCCATCTGCTTTTGCATCAGCTCATTTATCTTCTCATTAATCTTCATTAGACGTTCTTGAGCTATACGGTATTTCTCCCGCTTATCCTCAAGTTGCTTACTAAGCTGTATCAAGAGATTATTCAACCTTTCATATTCATTATGGAGCTGTTCTCTGTTGATATCCTTCTCCGCTTCGAGGTGTTCAATGTCTTCTCTAAGATGGTCAATCTCTTGCATCTTGCGTTGCACCATAGTAGATAGAGATTTCTCGGCTATAGCCGCTTTTCTCTGTGCAGTTTGAAGCAGAGCTAATTGTTCCTCCACGGAACCCTCCAGATTGTTACACTTCTCACTGAGTTCTTTCCAGTACTCTTCCGAGGACTTGTGCCTGCCCGTCGAACCATTACCACGTTTCAGGTTCCATTTCTCGTTGATAGCGGCAATTTCATCATGAGCCTCATTAAACTTTGCCCTTGTAGCTTCTTTCGAACCACCGAAGACCTTGTTGAAAGAAATTCTTCCTTTCTCGTCAACAGGGATAACAGTACAGTGGACATGTGGATTTTTCTCGTCCAGATGAACGATGAAAGCCACGACATTATCTTCTCCGTATTTAGTTGTAACCCAGTTATAGATATCAACTGCCCACTTTTCTATATCCTCTTTTCGCTGAAGATGTGAGTTGTCAGCACCCCTTCTAAGGTCATACGTTTGGGCGCCAAAGGCCAATTCAAGCATCCTATCACTTGAACCACCGAGGATAATATTCGCTATTACACGCCTATTTGCAGGCAATCCTTTTTTCTTTTTTTCCTCGTTTGGATCTTTGATACCACGTTTTTTCAAACAATCCCTAAAACGACTATCAATAGCGTAGAATTGATTTACAGGAACCACTTTACCACCAGTTGTAACCTCGAAGTTTAGGTGCATGCGAGTTGGGTCATAATAACCATACTTCTTTGCTGCGGGATCTATTATTCTGTAGTTCCGCAGATGTTCTGTCGACTGTCCACGAGTAAAACTTTTACCAGCGTGGAGATCAAAAACTTGTGTAGCCATACTTATAATATATAATTTAAAACACCGCAAAGGAACCAAAAAACATTCGTATAAAGGGGCTGTACAAAAAATAAGTCTGGAATTAACGTTTTCCAGACTTATATGCCATATGAAGAAGCCATGAGCAGACGTAATCACCAAGAAATATTCACAAATAGACGATCTGACCTTATGAGTTACGAAAAATGATATTGAGAGTTTTCCCTATTATCTTTTCGGGGAAATCCCCCTCCATATTATGATTTTTCCCTTGTAAATACCGAGAAAAATGCCGTACTTTGCACCGTGAACAAGAAACAAATTGTCAAACTCTAAAGTATAGGAGATACGATTATGAAGAAGATGATGATACTGGCAATGATGATGGTCATGACTATCTCGGCCAACGCAATGAGCTATAACGCAGCAAAGAACGAGGCTCTGTTCCTGAGCGACAAGATGGCTTATGAGCTGAACCTTACCGCTGCACAGTATGAGGCAGTCTATGAGATCAACCTCGACTACCTGATGAGCCTGAACGGTCATGGCGACGTGTTTGGCATCTGGTGGGATCGTCGCAATGCTGACCTCCGCTTTGTCCTGAACAGCTGGCAGTACGACAAGTATGTGGCTCTCTCCCACTTCTATCGCCCTGTAGCATGGAAGGCTGGCGGCTGGACGTTCGCAGTGTACTCTCACTATGACAGGGGGCGTTTTTACAATGCACATCCGACTGTGTTCGTAACCTACAAAGGTGGTCACAACAGGGTTCATGGCTCACACTATGCTCACATGCACAAGCCCGCAGCTCATCACCACGCTCCTGCTGTGCATCATCGCGCACCAGCTCCTGCTCCGCATCACGGTAAGCATGGTGTAGCACACAATGACCGTCATGGTGCAGACCGCCACATTGCCATGAATAACCGTGGTGGTAAGCACGGACACTTCAAGTAATCGCTATTGTTGTTTACTTGCCTCTATCATATGCCTCGAAAGAGGACTCTCGGGAATCTCAGTAATGAGGTTCCCTTTTTCTTAAGTATTAATCCTATTATAGATTTTTGATGACCTTGCATGGGTTTCCTACGGCAACAGTATTTGGCGGAATATCACCTACTATTACAGAACCTGCTCCGATGGTGACATTATCATCGATAGATACCCTAGGAAGGATGGTTACGCTTCCGCCAATCCATACGTTATTGCCAATAGTGACTGGCTTTGCCCATTCCTGACGGGAGTTACGCTCCACGGGGTTTGTACTATGACAAGCTGTATAGATGCTGACATTAGGGCCGATGAAGCAGTCATCGCCTATGGTAACACGAGCCTCGTCGAGGACAATAAAGTTGAAGTTGGCAAAGAACCGCTTGCCGAATCTTTTCCTTTTCTGTCATTATGATATTTGATTGTTGTTATTTCTTTTTAACTTCCGACGGCAGGATACCGAACTCCTTCTTGAATGTCTCACGGAAATGGGCCATCTGATTAAAACCTGTCATCATGGCGGCCTGGTTCACATTA
>JAEEGL014329022.1_pt1 | contig 11135 bp, 12 predicted proteins | sample 9134231 | NCBI WGS metagenome assembly JAEEGL01 (sample SAMN16246548, study PRJNA631951) | gut metagenome | biome: gut microbiome; feature: rumen; material: fiber-attached | host: Bos | place: Iran: Karaj | collected 2018-10
GACTTACATAAACAATAGAACCATTATTCCTTGGTCTTTCGTTTGACATAAGTATCACGCTCCTCATAGGTTTTTCTCCTTTCCCGCATTAAGCGTAATTTACAAAACACGGTACTCGGTTACGGCAGCCGTTCCATGTTTTGTTTGGAACGACGTTCCTTGTTTCTCCTTTTTATCCATTATAGTATAAAAATAACAGATTGCTAAATAAATAAAGATACATGCAATAATACAAAAAAACACTTTATACAGTATTATCGTAGCATTTTTACTGGTTGTTTACAATGATTTGCGAAAATTTTCCTTCTGAACGGTATAGAAAAAAACAAGATATAAATCTTAACCTGTAGTTACCTATCTGAGTATGTGTTTTTATATTGGATATTATAACATTGGCTATTTTTCAAAATGAAAGAAATCTTTGTTGCTTTTACTCTGACAGGAATGTGTTTCTTTAAGCTGAAGAATGCTGGGTTTATTTTCCCATATAAAAAGACGCCCCGTAGGACGTCTTTTTTCTAGGTTATATGAATTGAATAAACTTCTTCCTGTCTTTAGGATCTAATTTTTCTACTGTTAATCCTTTCTGAGCCGCATAACGCATGGCTCCGCGCATGTCAATCTTTGCCTTTGGGACAATTGGTTCCTGCATGGAATCTAAAGATTTTATGTATTTTTCATAATTCTTCATCTGTCCATTCATAATCGTAAACCTCCCGTATGTGTTTGGCAGCATCATCAAATATTCCTATCTGATATTCATGTAGCATCCTTAAAGCTATTGCTCCATGCTCATTGACAAAATGTTGAAGAATGTCCTCAGAACGACAAAAACCTGTTACATCTCCGTTGTTTTCTTTCTGAACGGCATTCAAAAGACAAGATATAAATCTTATCCTGTAGTTACCTATCTGAGCATGTGTTTTTATATTGGATATTATAACATTAAATTCCCAAAATCCCAAGTAACCTTATACACTTAATAATTTCAGATAAGCTATCATTCTTTTAACAAAAGCCTTATTCCACGGCTACGTTATAAATAATTGTTAGATACAGACGAAACCGCTTGATATTACTTGGATGCATACACAATATAAGACTATAACAAATTATGATCTGTAACATAATAAATTAGCGTTTAATTTTTCCTAGCTGCCTTCGAACTTATCCGTCTTTTCATTCAATACCTGTTCTATTCATCTTCTTCAAACTCAAATACTTCCTCTACGGTTTTCCCAAATACTCTGCATATATCCATGGCCAGTTTCAATGAAGGATTATATTTCCCATTCTCAAGATTAACGATGGTTTCTCTTCTGACCCCAACAAGTTTTGCCAGTTCTGCCTGTTGCATTTTCCTTTCACGTCTCAGCTCATGTATTAAAGTTTTTAGCTTCGGCATTAGTCGTCACCATCCTTTTCATACTTTGAAAAGAGCACTCCCGCATATATCTGCATAAGCCCTATAAGCATCAATATCCATATTCGCCATTTACTTATAAATTCCTCGTGACCCATAATCCGATTTATTCCTCCGATAACAGCAAACAGCAGAAATATCAACAGTACAGTATCATACGTGCGAGCTTTTGCTTTAAGATAGTGAAGCTCAGACATTTCGTCCCCCTCTTCTGCATTAACAATACTCAGGAATACTAATACAAACCCTGAACCAAGTAAAATGATCGATGAAATTATCAAACAAATTTTATTATCAAAACCGCTTAATAATCCACCAAAAAACCAGCATGCTCCACAGATTATTGACTCTATGAAATTCTTAGTTCTTATAGGTAACTCTCTTTTCATGTCAACCTCCTTAGTGATATAATTCTAACATTTGTGATAAATATATCACATTTGATCCGGAACGTCAACATAAATGTTATAAATATACCACATCCTCGGAATCAAAAAATATAAAGCCTAAATAAATTTACCATATTTTAAATACACAATAATAAATCATAAATAAAAACCACCTTTCAGTTGACAGGTGGTTATATGTTTCACTATTTATTCTTATCTTTATCCCGTTCCATTGTTTCATTAATGGCTCGTAACACAAATTCGGTAACAGATTCACCCTGTGATGCGGCATGATCCTTAATAACTGATTTATATCCTTTGGGAACTCTGGTGTACAAGCTCTCCAGATTCTTATCTATATACTTTTGCGTAGCTCTTTTCTGTGCTTCTGATGCCGGCATATGAAGTCCCCTTGTTATATGTTGTTAATAATGCATATATATGCCAACATATATTTGGATATTTCGCCAATAGATATATGCCAACATATATGTTAGAGTATATATAGAAAATGAATAACGGCAGTGCAAAGGGGCGGCAACCCCGATGCACCTGCGAGGGTGAAGTTGGCACCTACACAACGGAATGATCCGCACCGTCAGATTCATTATAAAGTTTTGGATGATATTTGACAATATACAACCGCGTATCATTAACTACGATAATTCTCCTACCGTGTAGAGCTAAGCCCTGCACGGTATTTGTTTTCTAAAAACAAATAAAAAGGGAGGACAGAAATATGATCGAAAAAAGATTTTTGACAGCAAATGATGTTGCCGAGTTTATGGGAGTCTCTGTACCGATGGCATACAAGATCATCCGTCAGTTAAATGACGAGCTTAAGAAGCACGGCTATATCACAGTCGCAGGCAAGATAAGCCGTATCTATTTTGAAGAAAAGATCTATTCACATACAGCTTAGGAGGTAGAAACATGCCAGCTTACAAAGATGAAAACAACAACACATGGTATGCCAAATTCAGATACAAAGATTGGAACGGAAAGGTCAAGGATAAGACCAAGCGTGGGTTTAAGACCAAGCGAGAAGCTATATCCTGGGAAGAGAACTTCAAGGTACGAATATCGGGTTCGTTAGAAATGTCTATGAAAGAATTTTATGAAGTTTATAAGGCAGATCGGTTCCCCAGATTAAAAGAAGTTACCCGAGCAGCCAAAGAATACATGATAGAGTCCAAGATATTGCCTTACTTTGGAAATAAACCCTTAAATCAGATATCGTCAACAGATGTCCTCAAATGGCAGAATACTCTTCTGACCCATGTTGATAAAGACGGACATCCATACTCAAAAACCTACTTAAAAACATTGCATAATCAGCTTTCCGCAATGTTCAACCATGCAGTCCGTTTTTACCATCTTCCTACGAATCCTGCTTGCCAGGCAGGCAACATAGGAAACGAGTCCGATATCCAGATGAAGTTCTGGACTCTGGATGAGTATCAAAGATTCTCCGAAGCTGCTATGGATGAACCGCAATACTATTATTATTTCCAGATCCTATATTGGATGGGGATACGTGAAGGTGAAGCACTTGCTTTATTACAGTCTGACTTTGATTTCGAGGAAAAAACACTGTCCATAACCAAAACTTATCAGGTGGTTCACGGCAGTCATCTGATCACAAAGCCCAAGACACCGAAGAGCGTGCGCAAAGTCTCTATGCCGGATTTCCTCTGCGAAGAGTTCAAAGACTTCTTTTCTTCTATCCCTGAAGAATTGAAAGAAGAAAGGATCTTTTACGGATTATCCAAAAGTATGATAGCCCGGCATCTTCGTAAGAATGCTAATATCGCCGGAGTTAAGGTCATCCGCGTACATGATCTACGCCACTCTCACGTTTCCCTGCTCATAAATATGGGATACAGTGCTGTGGCAATCGCAAACCGTGTGGGGCATGAATCCATACATATAACATATAAATATGCGCATCTGTTTCCGGATACGCAAAAGGAAATGGTAGATAGATTGAACAACCTTGCAGTAAAAAATTCTGAGGAAGGAGGGGTTGACGATGTCTGAAAAGAATCTGGATCAAAAAGGCCGTTGGAGGGATCGCACAGTCGCTTTTCGGATTTCCACACCGGAATTGGAGACACTTAATGAATCTGTCAGGCTCTCGGGTCTTACCAAGCAGGAGTATATTACTTCAAAGCTTCTGAATCGAGATGTTATAGTCGCCAAAAGCCCAAAGACCTATAAGGCTCTTAAGGACAAGATGAACGAAATACTTACCGAGCTTAATCGTATTGAATCATCAGGTGATTTAACTGAAGAGTTCTTGGAAACAATTAAATACGTAACATATATCTATGCACAGACCAAGGAGGACTAATATTATGACCAAATCAATTATCTGCCCGAATTGCGGCAACGAGATCAACCTCGGGAACGAGGAATACGCAGCTATTGTTAATCAGGTAAGGACCGAAGAGTTCAATGAAGAAGTTGAAAAGCGTGTCGCAGGTGAAAGAAGACTTATGGACGAAGAGATCAAACTTGCGGAGTCTAATGCAAGGCTTGCATTTCACAGAGAATTATCGATAAAAGACAAGGAGATCTTTGACCTCAATAAAAAAATCGAATCGATCTCAAACAAAGCAGTCATAGCAGTAAGAAAGCACGAAAGCGATCTTAACAACCTCAAAGTAACTTCCGGCGAAGAGATCACCCGTCTAAAGGAGCAGCTCAAAGCAGCCGATGAACGACAAAGGACGGCGGTCACAAGTGCTATTATAGAAGAACAGCAGCATTCAAAAGAAAAAGATGTGGAAATAGCAAGACTCCGCGAGATAATAAACACTACGTCATCCAATGCTAAGTTGGAGATTGCAAGCATTTCTTCTCTCAAAGACAAGGAGATATCCGAGCTCAATGCAAAGATCATCAGCATAAGAGCATCTTATGAAGCAAGAGAAGCTGCTAATGAAGAAAAGTATCGCGATCAGCTCAGAGCCAAGGACGACGAGGTCAAGTTCTATAAGGATTTCAAGGCCCGTCAGAGCACTAAGATTATCGGCGAAAGCCTTGAAGTACACTGTTCTACGGAATACGCAAGAATCAGACCACTAATGCCCAACTCAACATTTTCCAAGGATAATGAAGTATCTGAAACCGGCAGTAAGGGGGATTTCATATACCGTGATCGCACCAATGACGGTATCGAGACTCTCAGTATAATGTTTGAGATGAAGAACGAATCCGATGACAGCACACACAAACACAAGAACACCGATTTTCTAAAGGAGCTCGACAAGGATCGCAGGGAAAAGGGATGTGAATATGCAGTGCTCGTCACTATGCTCGAACCCGACAGCGAACTGTATAATCAGGGGATAGTCGATGTATCGGATAAGTATCCGAAAATGTATGTGATCCGGCCACAGTTTTTCCTGCCGATCATCACTTTACTCCATAACGCATCCCTGAAATCAATTGATTATCGCAGAAAGCTTGAAGAGTATAAAGCTATGAGCATTGATGTTTCTACTTTCGAGACAGACCTGGAAGCATACAAAAACAGTATAAGAAAGTCTGTCGAATGTGCATCCAAAAATAAGGAAAATGCTATCGAGAAGATTGATAAGGCTATAACGATTTTGCAGGCTGTCAAAGATGAATTCGTTAAACTCGATCATCATATCTCTCAAGCCGGTAGTAAGGCGGAAAAGGTTACAATAAAGAAATTATCTTCTAAATCACCTGCTGTTGCAGCTTTGCTAGACTCAGCATCTGTCATTGAGGAAATACCCGCTGCTAAGGACATCGTTGAAAAGAAGGCGAGTTGAAGATTAAAGATTCACTTAAAGACTTAAAGATTTCTTTTCAAATTGCTTGACAAGCTTTTAATTATTTGATAATATCTGAATGTACTGTTTGTAGTGTTTTTTTTAGTGTATTTTTTTAATCTATTTTTGTATTATAGCGGGTAGTATTGGGTTATTGTTAATCTAATTATATTGAGCAAAACGCTAGGCGTTTAAGTTTTTTACGAGCTTAAACGCCTTTTTTTTGCTTAATTTTAAATTATATCAAAAAAGGAGGAGAAAAAAATGATCAAAGAAGAAGGAAAGGCCGGATTGCTATATGCGTACTCACTGGATGGCGTATACACATATGCCGGAAACGCTAAAAAAGGAGCCAAGTATACTTGTCCTATCTGTGGATGCCCAATGCATATTACAACATCGCGCATTGGCAATAAGTACTTCGCTCGCGATCCCGGCAGACAACATACGGACCCTCGCTGTCTTACAAAAGAAAAAAAGGGCATTGAATACTCGTTTAAGGGCTTGGATCCTTACAGCTTTATTAGCTCGCTTTGCCGCGTCTGCTCCAGAAAAGAGAAAAAAAACAGCGAAAAGTCTGATGCTGTTACATCCAGTGACATCAACAAGTCTATAAAGACTGATGTTACTGAATACGGTCCAACTGATCGACCATTTGGAAGCTTAAAGCAGATCGCAAATGCAGGATTAGACCTGCTCAATCCTGACGATATACAGGGTGATTGCAAAATATCCGATGTAATTTTAACTTTTAAATATGCGGACCGTTTTTTAACCAATCCGAACTTTACCCTTGGAGCCAGGATAGTTTACGCAAGGTTTTTGTGGGCGGATAACAAAAACCAAGCATTAGTTTTTTCCTTATTCTCGAAGGGAAGATACTCGGTAAAATTCCGTCTTATTTTTACTAGCAAAAAGGAATTTCACACTTATCGCGACAAGTTCGGCTCTTATGTCGAGAACGATGCAGGAAAAACTGTATTTAAAAAAGTAAATCCTGATCAGAACGTACTTATCGCTTCAGACGAGTGGTATAAGATCAACAGTCCTGATTGTAAAGCATATTGCAACTCTACGGAGACTTTTTGCAACTCATGCTGTGGTATATATCAATCTGTATTTACCAACAAGAAGCAGCTCTATATTATTGATTAATATTAATATTGATATAATTTGTTGTATTTGTAACTAATATCAACAGATCGATTAGGGGTAATCGGAACAGATTCTTCGGACAAACGCGTTATTACCGATGTTGAATGGTCTTTAGTTGTAAAAACAACGTTTAGCGAATCCGTCGGCTCTTTTGCAGAGATATGTATTTTAGCGGTCTTGATACCGCTAATACATATCTTTGTTTTTTCATCTGTTTTTTCATTCAGGAGTGCCCTTTTTTCGAGTTTCTGATACATTTCATATATTCTTTCACTGTCCACATATTCATTTCTGGATTCATAGGCATCTTCTACATCATGTCCGATCAAGTACTGCATCTCTGATACGGATAATCCAAGTATGCTCATTTGGGTAGCATAATTGCGCCTAAGTAAGTACGCTGTGGGCTCTTTTTCTTTAAGAACCGCAGCTGTATTATCTTCGGAGAGTTCCACATCCAAATATGCCAGTTGTTCCGATGTTATCTTAGCTCTTTCAAATATTTCATGTGCAACCATACTGACTCTATGCGCACTACATCGTCTTATGAAGTTGTCAGAATCTGCTTCTATCCATCCATCACAGCAGATTGGCAACTCATCTATACTGATCGTCATCTCCTGTTCATTGGCAAATCTTTTTATCAGAGTTTTTCTTTTATCAAGGAATTCAATGATCTTCTCAGGCACCGGAACCATCCTGCCTGTATTATAAGTTTTCCCTCCTGATTGCAGAATATTCGAATCTATCTTGGTAGTTTTATATATCCTTGCCGCATAACACTCCTCGTGTCCTTCTATTTGCTTTATATCACCGTAATTCAGTCCACAAGCTTCTGCATTTCTAAGCCCAAGCCCCCACATTAGAAGCAACGCTATGATTGCACCATCCTCATCAACATCATTAAGAATCTCGGATGCAAGATTCTTTTCCTGTTCTATTGAAAGAGATTTTTTTAATTTAACTCTTGATTCTATCTCTTCTACTTCATCCGGTACGTCAAGAACGAATTTAGTTCCCCATAGCACATCTTCACACAACCCATATACAGACGATTGAAATACAACATAATAAATCAGGTTCCCAAAATTATGAATAGAACTCTCAGCGTATTTCCGGCGCACTCCTTCCTGAATATATCCATTATCTCGAATATACTCTATAGCTTCTTCATAGTCCTCTTTGGTATACTCACGAATACTTTTTTCATTATGATCTTTTAGAGCCGGAAGTATTATATTATTATATTCCCGTTCATGTTTCTTTCTCGTATCCGCGTTCCAATTCTTTGCTATATGATTATATCTGTATTCAAGCGCTCCGCAGAAGGTATATTCCCTGATTCCATCCCGATAAATTTCTCTGATCCATATATCATCTATCAGCTTTTTTTTCATAATCCAACCTCAATACTCTGTAATATTTACATCTATTCCGTGAAGCCCTTCTACTACAACCTCAACATTATCCCGTGCTCGATTCTCAATAAGCAAATCCAAAGCTGCTACCCCATCTTTAAATGGTCCCGTTTTAATCCTGACATTTCCCTTCTTTGCACCATAACATGGTTTTCTTAAACGCTTTCCTGTCAGGATTCTTTCATAACTGATCTCCCACCGGCTAAGTTTTTGGATTATGCCTTCCTGGATGAAATCATTTGTAAAATCGCAATAATGCCGCGAGAATGTATCCGGCGCATCAACACCTATCATATAGTTGATCTCACCCATAGTCATATAGGCATTATGATTTGCTTTGTTACGGAAATTTGAAAGAAAAATATCCCCGTGATACTTATTCAAATCCGTTACTAAATCATTCTTATCATCTGGCAGGATAATCTCATCTTCGGGAATATGCGCTACTTTTATGACTTCATTACTTATCATATTTATTTTCCAAGGTTTGCAATGAGCTACCTTTTTCATTTTTTTCATATCAGACAGTCTTTCTTCAGAAAGAACGATTGGGCATTTATTCAAGAATTCTTCATCTATACCATAATTTACTAAGTATTGCTTCCGGGCATCAAGAAGGATTTTGAGTGCTCTTGCAACAGGAACTATTCGAAACCTTTTCCAATTCTCTCTTTCGGAATGCAGCATGATTTTCCCATTCTGATCGACAAATTTGCTGACCATCAGTTGGGCATCATCTATCCTGGGAATCTTTCTGTAATCATCCCATTCAAGAGCAGCAACTTCTCTTATTGACATTCCGGTGAACATCCTGATAGCCGTGGCAAGAAGTAAGCTCTTCTCAGTACACTGCATTCTCACAGAGCCACCAACATTCTTTTTTCGAATAATAAATTCAAAAATATCATTCTCCTCTTTGGAAGTAAAATGCTTCTTCACCAATGCATTTCTTACATCCTGCTGTCTTTCAGTAGCTCTTGATGAATATTCCCTAATATATGTTTCCAGCGGATTATACTTGATTATTCCCTGTTTAATTGCATAGTTTAAAATGATATCTATCTGTTCGATCGCTTTATACGGTATATCTTCGATGCTGACCATTAAGCTTTCTGCTATTGCATTCAGCAATTCTTTTCCTGATTGATTCAGGGGAATAATATCCGACAGGATTTTTTTGCAGAACATCTCCTCAACATATATGTGGTCATATTTTTTTACCTCAGAAATACTATTCCAGCAGTAGAACCATATTGTTTTTAATGATACTGCTCTGCCTGCACCCATATATTTTTTTTCTAAATCATTCCTTATGATCGGATAAACACTATCATCAAATACGATCCTTCCAAGCACATCCTTAACCTGTTCAGGCGTGTCAGCCCTAAGTCCCTTCTCAATGTTTGATGACAGGTTTCTTCCCCAGGTCTTAATTTCTGTATCTATAATTTCTCTGTAAAATGCTACTCCTGCATACTTATTCTTTCTGTCTGCATAGATCCTATAAAATATTGAAATCTCCTCTGAGAACTTGTATTCTTCTGCTTTTTTTCTTTTGGGCAGCTTATCGTCTTCATATCTTTCATGTGCTTTCCAAAATGATAAAATAGTTTTTCCTGACTTTATATAATCTAAAGCACTTATACTTATCATTTCATCCGATACAGATAACTCCCTTGTCCTTTTATTATAAACCGACTGTTGAAGCTCTATCTTATCCTCAGCACCCTTTTTCATATAGACAACAATCTTTTTCTTCGGAGTTGATACAGTGACTCCGGTATCAACTATAAGAATTTGTTCTATGCCAAAACCGGTATCCATTAATGCTTTATATGCTCCGGAAGTCATATTATCAAACCACGCACTGGGGATTAGCCCAAGTATTCTTCCGCTCGGTTTGCAACACTTTAGGCACTCAAGCATCAGCTGCGCCTCTTCTGTCTTCTGATCTCTATTCGTGATAAGCACTGCATCTATATCTCTTATAGTCTGAACTCTATCAAAAGAACAAAAGAATGCTTCAGGAAACTGTATTCTATACAGGCCTGCAACAGTCGAATCTGATACAGCATAATATCGTCTCCCTTTATGGCAGCTCTCTTCTATTCTGCACACCATATCGGGAGAAGGATTAACAAATAACAGGTTGTCGGTTTTAGCAATCGTTTCATGAAAAAGCGGCAACAGATATCCAAGCTCAAAGTCGGAATCATTCCTGATCTTATTTGCAAAGAAAGCAGCGTTGATAACATCCGATGGCTTTTGATCCTTTATTTCCATCGTGGCAAACCTAAATAGAGTCTCATCGACAGAAACACCACTTTCAATCTCATGACCTTCCATACCTTTGTAAAAATACGCCCAAGGATTCTCAGCCTCAGCGAGTTCATCCCATTTTGATTTTACTGCCAGAAAATTAGTCAGCAAAACCCTCATAGGAACTCTTTTTTTCCTATATGCATCAATTGCTTTTTTTATCGTTCCGTTAATCTTGATTTTTTCCGAATGAATTACCTGATTTTTGAATACTATCCCCATTTACCTCACCACATGAATTCAACTCTATTTTTATCAAGATTACCATATATATTTTTTGTATGCAATCATATCCGATGTATATTTTATGGTAAAATGCGGTCAATATGCGTTCAAAATGAGCAAAAAAATCTCCGGAAGCCGCTCTATAAGCGGGCTCCGGGGAAATGTGATTTATTCATATTCTATAGTCCCGGTTGGCTTCGGGGTGTAATCGTAGAGGACTCTGTTTACTCCTTTGACTTCGCTTGTTATCCTGTTTACAAGCTTCTTTATGAGCTTGGGGGACAGCTCTTCAACTTCCGCTGTCATGGCGTCGGTTGTATTGACCGCTCTTATTATTACGCACCAGTCAAAGCTTCTTGCACCGTCCTTTATTCCGGTTGACTTGAAATCAGGCACTACC
>JAEEGL014781961.1_pt1 | contig 11135 bp, 10 predicted proteins | sample 9134231 | NCBI WGS metagenome assembly JAEEGL01 (sample SAMN16246548, study PRJNA631951) | gut metagenome | biome: gut microbiome; feature: rumen; material: fiber-attached | host: Bos | place: Iran: Karaj | collected 2018-10
CCGGCCTTCGGGAGAGTATGGAATATAATGATATTCCCAAGGCGTTTCGCGGCATGCCGCATGTCTTGCTGACCGCCGGACTGATGGCGATCGCATTTTTCGGATTTGCGGGACTGAAATAGGATTATTGGAGGAACGGAATGAATTCAATGGATCTCATAAAGGGTATCACGATCGCGGTTGCTTCGGTGGGAGGCGTCGGCTTGTTTATCGGGATATTCCTCGGAATTTTCGGAAGATATTTCAGAGTAGAAACAGACCCGAGAGAAGAAGCGGTTCTTGAAGAACTTCCCGGAAACAATTGCGGCGGCTGCGGATATCCCGGCTGTTCCGGACTGGCGAGCGCGATCGTATCCGGAGAAGCAAAAGTGAACGGATGCCCGGTCGGCGGCGCTGCCGTAGCGGAAAAAGTCGCAAAGATCATGGGTGTAGATGCCGGGGAGTCGGTCAGACAGGTTGCTTTTGTTAAGTGTAAGGGAACCTGCGACAAAACAGAAAAAGCCTATGAATATTTCGGAACGCAGGACTGCCGTATGATGAGCTTTGTTCCCTCGGGAGGCGCGAAAAAGTGCTCCTCGGGCTGCCTGGGCTTCGGGAGTTGTGTGTCTGCCTGTCAGTTCGATGCGATCCGCATTCTGGACGGTGTTGCTGTCGTGGACAGGGAATTATGCAGGGCATGCGGACAGTGTGTTGAAGTCTGTCCGAAACATCTGATCGAACTGGTACCGTATGATGCGCACGTGGCGGTGGCCTGCTCATCGCATGAGAAAGGCCCCGTTGTTATGAAGGTCTGTCAGACCGGCTGTATCGGATGCGGACTTTGTGCAAAATCATGTGAGAGCGGCGCGATCACTGTTACCGATTTTCTGGCGCATGTGGAACAGGATCTGTGTGTCGGATGCATGGCCTGTGTGGAAAAATGCCCGAAGAAATGCATTTCGGTATTATCATAATGCGGGATTTACGGAATGTTTGTGATATGGTTATCCCGGTCGATCAGAATGGCTGAGATTTCCGGATGTTCTTTGATAAATATGCCTGCCTGCTCCTTTCCGAGCAGCATGCAGATCGTACTGTATGCGTCCGCATCAACCGATGAATCTGCAATGATCACCGCGGCATTCAGGTCTGTATCTTTCGGATAGCCGGTTTCCGGATCCAGGATATGATGATAGATCCTGTCATTATATGAAAAGTAACGCTGATAGATCCCGCTTGTCACAACGGATCTGTCCGAGACAGACACATCCGTGATCATTTCTCCCATATCATCGAAAGGTTTCTGCAGACCGATGTTAAAATCGGAACCGTCCGGTTTATGACCGATCGTCAGCACATTACCGCCAAGATTGATCAGCGCTGAGGTGATCCCCTGCGATAGCAGATAATCCTTCAGCCTGTCGGCAATATATCCTTTGGCGATCGCGCCGGGATTGACCTGCGCGTTATGACTCAGCATTACCGTCCGGTCACCTGTCAGATGGATATTGTGATGATCGACCGTGGCAAGCGCGCCCTTTATCGCGGTTTCATCGGGAAGTGTTTCATGACTGCCCTGAAAATCCCACAATACATACAGCGGCTGTATGGTAATGTCCAGCAGTCCGCCGGAGATCTTGGCATAGCCGGCAGCGAGCCTTAGAAGTTCCATGGTATCATCCGATACGGTCACTTCCTTACCTTCCGCGTGATTCATGCGGTAGATATCGCTTTCCGGGTTATTCGGATCAAACAGGCGATCGTATTCCATCAGGCGGTCAAAGGCAGCATCCATGACCTCGTTTGCATGCTTATCATCCGTGTCATAAAGCGTGATACTGACCATCGTATCCAATGCGAATCCGGATCTTGTATAAGGTTTTGACAGCAGGGCGCATCCTGTCATGAAGATCGCGAGAAATTCCGTGATCGCGATGCGCTTCCATGTTTTCCTGAAGTTCATTTTCATAACATAACACAGATACCTTTTTTGTGTCAAAGGCAGGGAATGGTGTATGTCCGGTTTCTATGACCATATGGACGAGGATAAGAATATCAAAAAAACGGTCGTTGGTGCCATATTGGCAGCAAGTCTTGTTTTTCTTGTCTTTTTACTTCTTCTTTATAAAGGGACAGGCAGCAAACAGCCGAAAAATACCGCTTCTTCCGATACCGCGGTTCCCACAGAAGAGGAAGAGGATCTTGTGATCGGGAAAAGCAATAAAACATCCAAAGACTTTGATTTCTGGGATATGTTCCGTACGGACGATACGCCGGAAGAAGCCGTCAAAGACGAGAGCGAGGGAAAACCGGCCGTATTTACGGAACAGGGGCCGAAACCGGACAGGATCGAAGAAGATACGTCAGATCCCGATACCAACTGGGAGACGGGAAATCCCAACGAAGGGACACATATTGCACTGACTGACGAAAAGGGCGAAAAAACCTGGTATGAAATACTCGATATACCGAAGTCTGTCTATTCGGCCACGTTTATCAAAGAAACAGATGACGGGATGCTCACTTATGATGACAACAAACAGAAGGCGGTTTCGGGCGCAACCTTAAACAGCGACAGCGCTACGGTGGACATGAAGGCGTTAAAAGACGCGGGGATCGATCATGTCATGCTCCGGGCGATCCAAAGAAACGGTGAAAACGGAGCGGTTGTTCCGGATATGTCTTTTGCGAACCTTGCGGCAGCAGCGCAGGGGGAAGATCTGTTTGTCGGCGTATATGTTGATTCTGCCGCGATCACGACTGACGAAGCGGTGGAAGAGGCCAATTATGCTATTGCTTCAGCCACTTCCGTCGGCGCAAAGTATCCGGTCGTCATTTCCCTGCCGGACCGCTCATCCGGGCCCAACCGTATGTCGAATCTTTCCAACGTGGAGCGGACAAAGATCGTACAGGCGTTTTGCGATCAGGTCAGAAGCTTCGGCATGAAACCGATGATCCATGCGACAAAGGACGTACTGATCTCGAGACTGAATATGGAAGATCTCGTTGCTTATGATGTATGGGTGACGGATCAGGGTGAAAAGAAAGACGGCTATCCCTATTTCACGGATTATCCGTATGTATACACCATGTGGGGATACGGAAATGCGTCAAATGTAAGCAAGATCAACGCTCCTGTTGAACTGGATCTGTCATTTGTGAATTATGAACAACATTAGTGTAATATTTTGGTAATATTTTTTTATTAAATTTGTAAAAAACGCTTGAAAATTGTAACCTGTGTGCTATAATCTCTAATGCGATAATCTCGTCAAATGCTGGGGGGGCACATTTGCCGGGAGGAAGGAGATTATATGAAATCGAAGTTCAGCCGGGCACGCGATTTTCTCTCTGTCGTGTCGAAAGATACCCATTTATGGGTAATCGGCGTACTTGTGGGAGCAGTCATATTAAGTGTCAGTTTCTATCTTGAGCCCTTTAATAAAGAATATTTTTCACAGAGCGGTAATGTGAATGCGGCGGAAAAGGAAGTTGCTGATCCGGAAGTGTACAGTATCAGTACAAAACTTTCCGAAGGCTCTGATCAACATGATCTGAATGCGGACCGCACACTGGAAGTGGTTACCGTGAACGAAAATCATGAACTTCCCGTTTCCATGGAAGAATATGAGATGCTTTGCAGGATCGTAACATCGGAAGCCAACTCCGAGGATGTGGAAGGTCAGATGCTGATCGCAAATGTTGTTATGAACCGTGTGGCATCAGATAAGTTCCCGAATTCGGTGGAAGAAGTCATCTTATCTCCGGGACAGTTCGATCCGGTCGAGACCGGCGCATTTTACAGCATGGAACCGACGGATGTTGCAAAGGAAGCCGTGATCCGCGCACTCAGCGGAGAAGATCATTCACAGGGAGCGCTGTATTTCCAGAAAAGCGCAGCGACCATCTGGGGTGATTACGAATTCCTCTTCAGATACGGAAACCATTCTTTCTATAAATAAATAACCATCTTAGAAAAACGAAAAGACCTCTGAAGGATTCAGAGGTCTTTATTTGTTCCGGCCGTTCACAAGACGTTCAGGCAGTCGGATCTGTGCGTAAAGGTCTGCATATTCTTTCGGAGAGAGGGATTCTATATAATTCAGCCGGTATTGCCGCCTGCCGTGTTTCATCAGATGATCGGCGGTTTTGTTATACGCGATCGCTGCTTCTTCCGCCGTGTCGAAATAGCCGATCGTTACGGTCCCGCGGACAAGGATGGAAGCCTTATATACCGTTTCTCCCTTTTTTTCTGTTTTTGCCACCCCGTAATAGGGGTTGATCACTTCAATATTCTCATAACGGAAATCGGTCGGATCCTGATTGATGAAGCGGTAGTCGCGCCCGATCACCGCGTGGCTTTTGATCCCGTAACGGCTTAAGAGATTCACCTGCATGCCGTAATCCGCGCAGAACAGATGGTTGCCCCTTCTTACGATCTTATGGCCGGCATAATAGAACAGGTCGTCGATATCGAACTTATAGTATTCCGTCTTGGAAAAATAATATTCAAAATAACGTTTCCGCAGATAGATCGGATTGGAAAAGTAAACATCATTGTCCCGGAAGTTGACGATGGAAACATATTTCTCAAAAGGGATGGTAAAGCGGTGTTCGTTGTAGTCGCTGATCGAAAGCTCTGATCTGCTGATACGCTGTGCGTCTCTGTACGCACCATGCGCATCGGACTCGAGGTCAAAACTTCCGAGACTGATATGCTTGTTGCGGAATGTAAATGAACTGCGATAATAGAGACCGCCGTTTTTTTTACGTGCCTGATATACGCCTGCCTTTGCCATATCTTCAGTTTACTGAATCCGAAAAAAAATATCAATATCTTGTATGTTTCGATTGAAAAATATGCTATATTTAATGTATGGCAAAATCCGCGAACCAAAAACTGAAACTGTTACGGCTGAAGGATATTCTGTTAAACCGTACCGATGAGCAGCATCCCATGTCAACGCAGCAGCTGATCGATGCACTCATGCAATACGGGATCGAAGCGGAACGAAAGAGCATTTATTCGGATCTCGAAGAGTTATCCTTTTACGGCCTGGACATCATCAAATGCGGAGGACGCAAGAACCAGAAGTATTATGTAGGGAACAGGGATTTTGAACTGGCCGAACTGAAACTGCTTGTGGACGCCGTATCCGCTTCCAGATTTGTTTCGGAAAACAGAAGCCGCACGCTGATCGGAAAACTGTCTGCGCTCACATCGAAATATGATGCCATGCAGTTAAACCGGCAGGTTTATGTTGCAAATCGCAACAAGACAATCAATGAACAGGTTTTATACCATATCGATGCGATCCACGAGGCCATGCAGGCCGGAAAGATGATCTCTTTTCAATATCTGGAATGGAATGCGAGCAAACGCCTGGTTGTAAGACATGACGGTGCGGCATACAGGATGACACCGAAAGCGCTCATCTGGGATGACGAGAATTATTATCTGGTGGCCTGGGATGATGAAGCGTCCATCTGTAAGCATTTCCGGGTGGACAAGATGAAGAATATCACGATCCTTGAAGAAAATGCGCGCAAGCGGGATGTGGTGATCGATCCGGCTGCCTATTCACGCAAAATGTTCGGCATGTACGATGGCAGACTGCAGGATGTGACGATCCGCTGTCCGATGAAACTTGTCGGTATTCTGATCGACAGGTTCGGGAAGGAGATCGTGATCAGAGCGGATGGGCTGGACCACTGTCTGGTCAGAACGCAGGTGGCGGTCAGCAGACAGTTCTTCGGATGGATGTGCGGTCTCGGCAAAGAATTTCAGATCGTATCCCCGAAGGAAACAGCCGATGCATATCAGGAACATCTGCGGTCGATCATTAACGGGAGTTAAGGAGAAAAACGATGGAGACAAATACAATGAATGAAGATTATTCCGTAAGATTCCAGCCGGATCATCCCGTGCGGATGGTCAAAAAGGACGGTACGCTGGAGGCGTTCAATATTCAGAAGGTGATCGATGCCGTCGGAAAGAGCGCTTACCGTGCACTGACGGAATTCACGCCGCACGAAAAGGAACTGATCTGTCAGGGTGTCGTGGACAAGGTGAACGAACTGAATGTGGAGGAACTGCCCATTCCGATCATGCACAACATCGTTGAGTCCGTACTCGAAGACATCAAGCCGATCGTTGCCAAGAGTTACAGGGATTACCGTAACTACAAGCAGGATTTTGTCCGTATGCTGGATGATGTCTATAAGAAATCGCAGTCAATCATGTATATCGGTGACAAAGAGAATTCCAATACGGATTCCGCGCTTGTTTCGACCAAACGCTCGCTGATCTTCAACCAGCTCAACAAGGAACTGTATCAGAAGTTCTTCATGACAACGGAAGAGATCCAGGCGTGCCGCGACGGTTATATCTATGTGCATGATATGTCCGCAAGACGCGACACGATGAACTGCTGTCTCTTTGACGTCGAGACTGTCTTAACCGGCGGGTTCGAGATGGGGAATATCTGGTACAACGAGCCAAAGAGCCTGGACGTTGCTTTTGACGTGATCGGCGATATCGTGCTTTCCGCCGCATCGCAGCAGTATGGCGGATTCACGCTCCCGAGTGTCGAGACGGTGCTGAAGCCCTATGCGGAAAAATCATATAAGCATTATAAAGAGAAATATCTGGCGCTCGGAATATCCGAAGAGCGCGCGGAAGAAGAAACGATCAAAGACCTGGAACGCGATTTTGAACAGGGCTTTCAGGGATGGGAATACAAGTTCAATACCGTTGCAAGTTCGAGAGGCGATTATCCGTTTATCACCGTTACCGCGGGGACCGGAACGAGCCGGTTCGAGAAGATGGCAACGATCCAGCTTTTGAATGTCAGACGAAAGGGACAGGGGAAAGCAGAATGCAAGAAGCCGGTCCTGTTTCCGAAGATCGTATTTCTTTATGATGAGAATCTGCACGGCCCCGGCAAGGAACTGGAGGATGTGTTTGAGGCGGGCGTTCTGTGTTCTTCGAAATCCATGTATCCGGACTGGTTAAGCCTGACGGGCAAGGGATATGTTGCCAGCATGTATAAACGGTACGGGAAGATCATTTCGCCGATGGGCTGCAGAGCGTTTTTGTCACCATGGTATGAGCGGGGCGGCATGCATCCGGCAGATGATGACGATGTCCCTGTATTTGTCGGAAGGTTCAATATCGGCGCAGTTTCCCTGCATTTACCGATGATCCTGGCAAAAGCAAGACATGAGAGCAAGGATTTTTATCAGGTTCTGGATTATTATCTGGAACTGATCCGCGGACTGCATAAGAGAACCTATGCCTATCTTGGCGAGATGCGCGCAAGCACCAATCCGCTCGCCTATTGTGAAGGCGGTTTTTATCAGGGACATCTGAAACTGACCGATAAGATCAAACCGCTGTTAAAATACGCAACGGCGTCCTTCGGGATCACAGCGTTCAATGAACTGCAGGAACTGTATAACGGTAAATCACTGGTGGAAGACGGCGCATTCGCGCTCGAAGTGCTGGAATATATCAACAAGAAGATCGCGCAGTATAAGGAAGAAGACGGGCATCTGTACGCGATCTACGGAACGCCCGCGGAAAGCCTTTGCGGTCTGCAGGTAAAACAGTTCCGTTCCAAATACGGGATCATCGAAGGCGTTTCCGACAGAGAGTATGTTTCCAACAGTTTCCACTGCCACGTAACGGAAGACATCACGCCGATCGAGAAGCAGGATCTCGAGGGAAGATTCTGGGAGCTGTGTAACGGCGGAAAGATCCAATATGTAAAATATCCGATCGACTATAATCTGGAAGCAATCAAGACGCTGATACGCAGGGCGATGGACCTCGGTTTCTACGAGGGCGTCAATATGTCCTTAGCCTACTGTGATGACTGCGGACATCAGGAACTTGAAATGGACGTATGTCCCAAGTGCGGAAGCAGAAATCTGACCAAGATCGACCGGATGAACGGATACCTCTCTTATTCGAGAGTTCACGGAGACACCAGGCTGAACGAAGCCAAGATGGCGGAGATCGCGGAAAGGAAGAGCATGTAGCCATGAGATACCATAACATTACCAAGGCCGACATGCTCAACGGTGACGGCCTTCGCGTGGTTCTGTGGCTGTCAGGATGTTCCCATTGCTGCAAGGGTTGTCAGAATCCGCTGACCTGGGATCCGGAGGGCGGACTTCTTTTTGATGAAGCGGCAAAAGAAGAAATTTTCGAGCAGTTGGAATTATCTTATATCTCGGGGATCACATTCAGCGGCGGGGACCCGCTGCATCCTGCGAACATGGCAGGTGTCAGGGAACTGATCGATGAGATCAGGGAAAAGTATCCGGATAAGACCATCTGGATCTATACGGGCAGTGTGTGGGAGGATATCTGCGAGTATCCTGTCATCGCAAAGGCGGATGTCGTTGTTGACGGCGAGTATGTAGAGGCACTCAGAGATGTGAAACTGCAATGGAAAGGATCCTCCAACCAGAGAGTCATCGACGTAAAGAAAACGCTTGCATCCTTTGATGCAAAGGTTCCCGTGCTTCACTGCAGTGATTATTATGACGCTGCCGGAATGGCCGGACAGATTTTGCAGCCTGCCTGCTGCGGATGTTAAAACACAAAGGGGAGAAAACCATGCAAAGGATCGCGAAATTTCATAAAGTGTCGTATGAACGCTTTTATCGTGACTGGAAGGACTGTTTCGGTTCTTTTGATGCGCAGATCGAAGAGATCTATGACGGCATTATGATGCCGAGGCGCGCTACAACGGGGAGTGCCGGTTATGATTTTTTCTCACCGATCGACATTACACTGAAGCCCGGTGAGACCGTGAAGATCCCGACAGGGATCCGCGTGGAAATGGAAGAAGGATGGGTTTTAAAATGCTATCCGCGATCGGGACTCGGTTTTAAATACAGGTTGCAGCTGAATAATACCGTCGGGATCATCGACAGCGACTATTTTTATTCCGACAACGAAGGCCACATTTTCTCCAAGATCACAAACGACACAAACGAGGGAAGAGATGTTCATCTGCATGCCGGCAGCGGATTCATGCAGGGAATCTTTGTGGAATACGGGATCACCGTGGATGATGATGTGGACGCGGTACGTAACGGAGGGTTTGGTTCAACCAACTAGCGCAAATGGAAAAACTGCATCGCATTACCGGCATCGTTCCCGGATCTCCTGTTTCCGGGCTGAACATAACTTCCGGTGATCTGCTTGTCAAACTGAATCAGAAAACGGTTGAAGATATATTTGATTACCGGTTTCTCATGGAAGATACGTCCGTTGACCTTCTGATCAAAAAAGCATCAGACGGCAGAGATGTATCTTTTCATGTTGAGAAGGAAGAAACGGAAGATCTGGGACTGGTCTTTGAGAACGATTTCATGGACGCCTACCGTTCCTGCGCCAACAAATGCATCTTTTGTTTCATCGATCAGAATCCGCAGGGCATGCGCGATACGCTGTATTTTAAGGATGATGACTCCAGACTTTCTTTTTTGCAGGGCAATTACGTGACGCTGACCAACATGAGCGATCATGATGTGGAACGGATCATCCGCTATAAGCTTTCCCCGATCAATATCTCCGTTCACACGACGGAACCGGATCTTCGATGCAGGATGCTGAATAACCGTTTTGCGGGGAAGGCACTTGATAAGATCGACCGTTTTTTTGAGGCGCAGATCCCCATGAACGGACAGATCGTGCTCTGCAGGGGCGTCAATGACGGAGAACATCTGGAAAAGACCATTGAGGACTTAAGCCGCTATCTGCCGTGGATGGAAAGTGTTTCCGTCGTGCCGGTCGGGATCACGGAGCACAGAGAAAATCTGTATCCGCTGGAACCGTTTGATGCCGGGAGCGCTGCCGGTGTTCTTGAGATCGTTCATAAATGGCAGGACCGTCTGTATGCACAGCACGGTTCCCATTTTATCCATGCATCGGATGAATTCTATCTGCTTGCCGGATGGGAGATTCCGTCCGCGGATACTTATGACGGATATCTGCAGATCGAAAACGGCGTCGGAATGCTCAGATCGTTTCTCGATGAATTTGAGGAAGCGATGCGCTGCAGCAGACATAAACTCTTTGCTTTTCGTGACAGGGAAGTGTCCGTTGCGACCGGTATGCTGGCGTTCCCTTTCATTCAGAAACTGTGCGACAGACTGAGCAGGAAATGCAGGCATCTTACGATCCGCGTCTATGCGATCCGCAATTCGTTTTTCGGAAACCGCATTACGGTTTCGGGACTTCTTACCGGCAGGGATATCGTGGAACAACTGTCCGGAAAAAAACTTGGAAACACCCTCTTTTTACCGGAAAATATTTTAAAGAGCGGAGAGGATCTGCTGCTTGATGATATGCGGCTTTCGGACATTGAAACCGCTTTACAAGTAAAAACGGATATTGTAAAATCAAGCGGATGGGAATTTGTAAGCAAAATAGGCGGAGATTATCTTAAATGAGTAAACCGATCGTTGCCATCGTCGGGAGACCGAATGTCGGCAAATCGACTTTGTTTAACGCTCTCGCGGGAGAACGGATCAGTATCGTCAAAGATACGCCTGGGATCACGAGAGACCGTATATATGCGCAGGTTGGCTGGCTTGACAGGAATTTCACATTGATCGATACGGGCGGGATCGAGCCGGACAGCAAAGACATCATTTTGTCACAGATGCGCGAGCAGGCGCAGATCGCCATCGACACGGCGGATGTGATCATTTTTATAGTGGATGTAAAGCAGGGACTGCAGGACGCGGATTCCAAAGTGGCAGATATGCTGAGACGCTCCAGAAAGCCTGTTGTACTGGCAGTCAACAAAGTGGATCATTTCGAAAAATATCAGAATGATATCTATGAATTCTATAATCTCGGGATCGGTGAACCTTACGCTGTATCTGCCGCAAACAAACTCGGGATCGGCGATATGCTCGATCAGGTGATCTCTTATTTTCCGGAGCATGACGAAAACGGGGAAGAGGATGAGATCCCGAAGATCGCGATCGTCGGCAAACCGAATGTCGGAAAATCATCCCTGCTCAATAAGCTTCTGGGCGAAAACCGCGTGATCGTATCGGATATCGCGGGCACCACACGGGATGCCGTGGACACGCCGGTAAAGCATAACGGAAAGGACTACATTTTTATC
>JAEEGL015245850.1_pt1 | contig 11135 bp, 11 predicted proteins | sample 9134231 | NCBI WGS metagenome assembly JAEEGL01 (sample SAMN16246548, study PRJNA631951) | gut metagenome | biome: gut microbiome; feature: rumen; material: fiber-attached | host: Bos | place: Iran: Karaj | collected 2018-10
GTATAATAACTTTGTATGCAAAAAAACTAAAGGTGGGCTAATTATGATTAAAAGTATGACCGGTTACGGAAGAGGTGAAAAGATTACCGACACCGGCAAATGCACAGTGGAAATTAAATCCGTAAATCACAGATATCTTGACTTATCCATTAAACTTCCGAGGAAACTCAATATGTTTGAAGGTGAGATCAGGAATGTCTTAAAAGATTACATTCAGCGAGGCAAAGTGGATGTTTTCATCAATTATGAGGATTACTCCAAAGAGAGTGTAAACATCAAATACAATCCTCAGATCGCGGCCGAGTATATGAAGCATTTAAGAACAATGGCCGAAGAATTTGATATCGATGATGATGTCAGAGTATCCACACTTGCAAGACTACCCGAAGTTCTTGTTTCGGAAGACGAGAGCATGAACGAGGATGAAACATGGAAGCTTGTCAAGGAAGTTCTTCTTATTGCCTGTGATGCATTCGTTGTATCGAGAATCAAAGAAGGTGAAAATCTTAAAACAGATCTTCTTGCCAAACTTGATGCAATGGGAGAGAACGTTAACTTTATCGAAGAGAGATTTCCTGCGATCGTTGAAGAATACAAGAACAGACTTACTCAGAAGATCAGAGAAGTTCTCGATGACAAACAGATCGATGAATCCAGAATACTTACGGAAGTATGCATATATTCCGACAAGATCTGCGTTGACGAGGAAATGGTTCGTTTAAAGAGCCATATCGAAGCCGTTAAGGAAGCTTTGATCCAGGGAGGCGCGGTAGGGAAAAGACTTGATTTTCTCGCTCAGGAATTAAACAGAGAAGCAAATACGACATTATCAAAATCAACCGATGTCGAAGTTGCCAATGTTGCGATCACTATCAAGACTGATATAGAGAAGATCAGAGAACAGATACAGAATATCGAATAAGGAGTTTTTATGAACAAGAACGGCATATTGGTTGTTGTATCCGGATTCTCCGGAGCCGGAAAAGGCACTTTAGTCAGAAAACTCATGGAAAAATATGACAATTACGCTTTAAGCATCTCTATGACCACGAGAGACAAGAGAGAAGGCGAAGAAAACGGTGTTCATTATTTTTTCGTAGATCATAAAACATTCGAACAGAATATCATAAATGACGGACTTCTTGAATATGCTTCGTATTGCGGAAATTATTACGGAACTCCGAAAGAGTATGTTCAGAAAATGATAGCCGACGGCAAAGACGTTATTCTCGAGATCGAAGTACAGGGAGCTTTACAGATCAAAAAGAAATTCCCCAATACACTTCTTCTTTTCGTAACACCTCCCAACGGCGAGGAACTTTTAAACAGACTTAATTCCAGAGGCACCGAAACACATGAAGAGATCATGAGACGTGTTTCCAGAGCCAAAGAAGAAGCCGACTGGATCACAAAATACGATTATCTGGTAATTAACGATAATATCGATGAATGTGTGGAGAATTTAAACAATATGATAGTTTCCGCACACAATACACCATCAAGACAACAGGATTTAATTAATAAATTAAAATACGAGTTGGATTCAATATCGAAAGGAGAATAGAAATGTTACATCCGTCTTACACAGATTTGATGAACGTTGTTAACTATGATGCTGTAGAGGCAGGTGATTCACCTATCGTAAATTCACGTTACTCTATAGTTATGGCAACGTCCAAGAGAGCACGTCAGATAATCGACGGTGCAGAACCGCTGGTTGATAATGAAGATTCAAAGCCCCTCTCAATTGCAGTAGAGGAATTGAACAATTCCAAGATTAAGATTGTGGGCTAAAAAAAGATTCGCCCATTGGTTATCCAATGGGTGTTATTCGTTGTGGGTATTTTATGAAAGTTTATTTTGCATCGTTAGGTTGTGATAAAAATCTCGTGGATTCGGAGCACATGCTCGCAGATATATCCAAAGAGCATAAGATTGTGGATGATCCCGCAGAATGTGATCTTGCAATCGTTAACACCTGTGCATTTATCAATGATGCAAAGGAAGAAAGCATCAATACCATTTTAAAACTTGCAGAGTACAAGGAAAGCAATCTTAAATACCTGATGGTTACAGGCTGTCTTGCACAGAGATATTATGATGACCTTAAGGAACTGATCCCGGAGATCGACGCTTATGTAGGTATCAGTGCAGTCGGAAATATTCTTGATGATATCAATAAGTTAAGTAAAAAGAAGACTCTTGTTGATATGCCCGATATAAATGCAGCGCAGAATGCTTCGGGAGACAGATTTTTCACACCGCCTTATCATTATTCATATCTTAAGATCGCCGAAGGATGCGATAAAAACTGCTCATACTGCTCAATACCCAAGATACGGGGTTCTTTCAGATCCGTTCCCATGGAAGAACTTGTTAAAGAGGCTGAATTCCTGGCAGCGAACTGTGTAAGCGAACTTATTCTCGTGGCGCAGGAGACAACCGTATACGGAAAAGATCTTTACGGTAAGAAATCTCTTGTCGAACTGGTAAACAAGCTTACCGAGATAGAGGGTATCAGATGGGTCAGACTCATGTACTGTTATCCCGAAGAAATAGATGATGATCTTATTGAGTTAATAAAGAATAATCCCAAAGTTGTTCATTATCTCGATATCCCCATTCAGCATTCATCCGACAGGATATTGCAGAAGATGGGAAGAAGGACATCTAAAAAAGACATCGAGGATCTTATTAAGAGATTAAGAAAGAATATTCCCGATATTTCTTTAAGGACGTCTCTTATAGTGGGCTTCCCCGGGGAAACTGATGAGGAATTCGAAGAACTCTGTGCTTTTGTAAAAAAGGCAAAGTTTGACAGACTCGGTGTATTTACATATTCGAGAGAAGAAGGCACGCTTGCTTATTCTTTTAAACCTCAGATCAAAGCTCAGGTTAAGAAATTAAGAAGAGATACTCTTATGAAGATCCAGAAGGATATCTCTTTAAAGAGAAATAGATCTTTTGTAAAGAAAGAATTGGAAGCCGTTATAGAAGGATATGACACTTCAGAGAACGTATATGTCGCAAGACTGTACTGTGATGCTCCGGATGTCGACGGATGTGTGTTTATCGAATCCGACAAAGAACTTTTAAGCGGAAGTTTTGTAAAAGTAAAAATAACCGGTTATTCGGAATATGATCTGATCGGAGAAATTATATCATGAATTTGCCCAACAGACTGACGATCGCAAGAATTATCGCCATTCCCTTTTTTATCTTTTTTCTGATGACTGATTTTGTACCCGCAAGCAAATGGATTGCGTTCGGACTTTTCATAGCCGCATCGCTTACGGATTTTCTTGACGGATATATTGCAAGAAAGAACAACCTTGTTACCGATTTCGGTAAATTTGCGGATCCTCTTGCGGATAAACTGCTTGTGTGTTCTGCGTTAATATGTCTTTTATCATTAAATAAGATAAATGTTTATATAGTACTTATAATCATTGCACGTGATTTTATCATCTCCGGTTTCAGACTTGTCGCTTCGGGTAAAGGTGTTGTCATAGCAGCCGACTGGTCGGGCAAAGTTAAGACCGCTTTGCAGATGATAATGATCCTTTTTATCATTGCCGACATAAAGATCTTTGCGATAGTAACGCTTGTTCTTGAGATCGCAGTGGTTATTCTTACAATAGTTTCGCTTATAGACTGTATTGTTAAGAACCGTAAAGTGCTGTCCGAGAAAAAGGACGCTTAAGAGGTGAAACAATGATTGCTGAATATATTTCGATCGGTACGGAAATTCTTCTTGGAAATATAGTGAATCTCAATGCTCCTTTTTTAGCGGAGCAGTTTGCGAAACTCGGACTTACCGCTTACTATCAGACGAGCGTCGGAGACAATAAGGCTAGGATAAATGAATGCCTTGATATTGCTTCTCAAAGAGCCGACATTATCGTACTTTCCGGCGGAATGGGCAGATCGATGGACGACGTTACCAAGGAAAGCGTTGCCATGTTCTTGGGAAAAGAGTTAAAAGACGACTCCGTCGAATCGGCTGAGATAATTCCGAATGAATTCGGAGAATCTTCGGGAGAGATCATTGAAGACGGTGACAAACTTTACGTTCTGCTTCCTGGGCAGTTCAATGAACTCAAACCCATGTTTTTAAAATATGTTTATCCTAAACTTGCGAATGTCTCCAGATCGACGATAATTACAAGAACGGTTAAGATCGCGGGTATTTCCGAAGAGGAAACCGCAGAAAAGATAGATGCGCTTATTTTAAAAAATTCAAATCCTTCGATTTTTATTTATCCGAAATCGGGAGAAGTTCATATCCACGTTACCGCAAAGGGAGACAATCAGTCTGAATGCGAAAGACTTATTCAGCCTGTGATCAAGGAACTTAAAACCCTTATCGGAGAATATATTTATACTACCGAAGATGAAGTTTCCTTAGAGCAGTCCGTTGCCGAACTTTTAATGTCGAACGATCTTACTGTTTCGACGGTTGAATCATGTACGGGCGGAATGATCGCATCGAGACTCATCAATGTATCAGGCATTTCGAATGTTTTGCAGACATGCTATGTTACATACTCGGACAGAAGCAAACATAAAATTCTCGGAGTCAGGAAATCGACTCTTCAGAAATATACAGCTGTTTCTAAACAGACATGCGAAGAGATGGCCTTAGCAAGCGGCTTGTCCTTAAAAGCAGATGTTATCGTATCTGTAACAGGGCTTGCGGGTCCGGATTCTCCGTATCCCGATAAAAAAGTCGGACTTGTATATATAGGCTGTAACGTAAAAGGCAAGGTTGATTCGATAGAATGTAATTTTGTCGGAGACAGAGCTAAGATAAGGGAATGCGCAACTACCGCGGCACTTGATTTTATGAGAGTCTGCGTACTGCGTTATATCTATGAAGTTAAATTTGGTGTAAAGGAGAAATAAACATGAACAGTGAAATGGTATTTTGCCCGAGATGCGGTGCGGTTACCACGCCCGGAACATGTACCAATTGCGGCTATAAAATCGAAGAGGTATATCATTTAAGTACAGAAGAGGAAAATACCTATGAAACAAATTCCGAAGAGACTCAGAAAAGCAAATCTTCGCACGGCTGGATCATAGGTCTTATCATCGGAATATGTTTATTTGCTTTTCTCTTTATATTTGCGGCACTTCTTTTGATCGTCGGATTTGCACCGATCATCGTTAAAGAGTATTATGCGAGCGTTAATCCTTCGCCTGTTCAGCCTACTGTTTCACCGCTTATTCCAAGTACGGACGAAGATGATGATGACGAAGACGAGGATGATGACGAAGACACCGACGAAAATGACGAGGATGATGACGATACCGATGAAGATGACGATGACGATGATTCATCAGATCCTTCAGACTGGTATGACGGCTTTTCTTATTCACAGGCTATAGAAGGAAATCCTTCATCTGCAGGAGACTTCGACGAAGATAAATTCAACGAACTCATAGAAGAGAACGCAAATGAATTTACGGACGAACCTAACGAGAACGATTATTTTACAAACGGATTGTATTACGGCTATACAAGAAGCGGCGCAAGTCATGATTTTATTGAAAGAGACGGCTTTTATACACCGTATTATCAGAATATAGTCAATTCTTATATAGAGAATGAGAACTATGATGTACAAAGAAATGTCATTCGTTACGAAGGACAGACTGACGGTGTTTATATTAATGCATATTGTGCTTATTATTCGCTTTCGTCCGATACCGTCGATTATACCGATATCAACGAGGCATTAAGAGAGCAGTCATTATGCGAACTTTATCGTCTCCTTTCGGCTAAATCATATCCCGACGATACATATAGCTATACAATGTATTCCGATTCGGTCATTACTTTTAACAATGATGAAATATTGAGCGTGGCATATGATACGACGGTTTACAGGGATTCATACATTGATAACTTTTATATTCACGGAATAAATGCTGATGTTAAAAACGGAATCTTAATGGATAACACCAAGATCCTTAATATGGATGATTCTTTCTCGCAGTTTTTCGTTCAGAGATCCAATACTCAGAACAGTTATGTTGAAGCGATCAACGAGTGTACGACACAGGAGCTTACGGCCGTATTAAATAATGATGATGCTCTGATCCTTTACTTCACGCCCCTTGGAATTGAAGTCGGACTCAATTACAGTTACTTTTATGACGGGGGATGGGTTACCGTAACCATAAATGATTTTGATTCGTATCTTTCCGGTGAATATTCGTTTAATCCCGATTTTGGTAAAGGATACGATATTTATCAGTATGAAAAGGATAACGGTATAGTTCCGAAGGACGGATACGAATACGACTGGGATATTGATTACGAAGATTTATAAAAAAATCCCCATAAATCTGAAGATTTCGTTCGTGTATGTATCAAAAGAAACGAAAAGGTATTTCGGTTTGATAAAAGGAGAATTGTTATGAAGGGTAAAGAAAAGTGTAAAGCTTTAAAAGAGATCAGAAAACAGATAGCTGAAAATAATGATATCAAATATGTTGTAGAAGAATGCAAGCATAAAGGCGAATGCAGAGGTACATGTCCCAAATGCGAAGCTGAAGTAAGATATCTTGAAAGAGAGCTTGAAAAGAGAAGAAGCCTCGGAAAGAAAGTTGCCATTGCAGGTGTTTCATTATCCGTTGCCGCATCGTTTTCGGCTTGTTCACCCGCAACTGTTGTCAATACGATCTATGACAATATATCTGATGCGGTATTCGGAAATATCCGTGGCGGTAATTTAGGCGGAGCAGCTACAATTTCGGGCGATGTGCAGTATATTCCCGATCCCGGTGAGGAACTTGCGGGTGAAGAAGTGGCCCCCGATATTCCTCCCGAGGATGATTATGAACTTATGGGAGAGCCTGTGGAGATCATTCCCGAAGACGGTTATGATGATGAGATCATACTTGACGGTGATGTGGAATATGTTCCCGAGCTTGAAGGATCCGAAGAAGTTAAAGATCCCGACTGTATTGAAAGTGACGGATGCGAAACAGAGATCGATGCGGATGAATTATGAGTGATATACTGAATGTAGCGGCAATTGACAGAATAAGAACAACAACTGACGGCGAGGGTGTAACAACCCTCGTTGTTTCTATGGGCTGTCCTTTAAGATGTGCTTACTGCATCAATCCTTTTACTTGGGATGGATCGGTTGAAAAGGGTAAATACTATACCGCCGAAGAACTATACAATACGCTTAAAATAGATGATCTTTATTTTCTGGCAACAGGCGGAGGCGTAATGTTCGGCGGAGGTGAACCGCTTCTTAATTCTTCTTTTATTGCTTCGTTTATAAAAAAATACAAAGAAACCGGCTGGAAGTTTAATATGGAAACATCTTTGTCCGTTTCGAGAGATCATATTGATGAAGTCATTGATCTTGTTGATTTTTTTATCGTTGATACAAAAGACATGGATAAAGACAGGTATCAGCTTTATACCAAAGGCGACTACGATCTGTTTTATTCCAATCTTACATACCTTCTTTCCAAAGCCGGCCCCGAAAGGATCAGAGTCAGGGTGCCCGCGATTCCAGTATTTCATAAAAACAAAGAATATGAAGAAAATGCCGAAACCCTGAAAAACATGGGTTTTACCGATATTGAGATCTTTCCGTATGTGGATCCGGTCGTAAGAAAGGATATTTCCGAGAAAGCCGTTGAAAATAAAGAAGATTTCCTTGCTAAAATAAATTGATGATGTTATTATTGTTTCATCTTAATCAGGGCGTTCTGCTTTGATTATTCCCTTTTTTGAGAATATAAGATGAAACGGAGTGATGCGTATTGATTGCAATATAATGTGCATGTATAATGTTTATTGTTGATTTATTCACAATTTATTGTATTTTTTATTGACAAGAACAAATGTTTGGTATAAGATAAAAAACAGAACAAATGTTTGATGGAGGGAAATAATGGAACGAGAAGAAAAGCTTAAAGCATTGGATGCAGCTTTATCACAGATTGAAAAACAATACGGCAAAGGTGCCGTTATGAAACTCGGTGATCCCGCTAGCCAGATGAATGTAGAGACAATACCTACAGGTTCTATAAGTCTTGACATTGCGCTTGGTTTGGGCGGTATTCCCAAAGGAAGAGTTATAGAGATTTACGGACCCGAATCTTCGGGTAAAACAACTGTTACGCTTCATATGATCGCACAGGTTCAGAAAAGAGGCGGTATCTGCGGATTTATCGATGCGGAACACGCTCTTGATCCCGCATATGCAAAGGCGATAGGCGTTGATGTTGACAATTTATACATTTCGCAGCCCGACAACGGCGAACAGGCTCTTGAAATTACCGAAACCATGGTAAGATCGGGTGCTATCGATTTAGTTGTAGTCGATTCCGTTGCCGCTCTGGTTCCCAAGGCTGAACTTGAAGGTGACATGGGAGATGCTCATGTAGGTCTTCAGGCAAGACTTATGTCTCAGGCTTTAAGAAAATTAACAGGTGCTATCGGAAAGACAAACTGTACCGTAGTTTTCATTAACCAGTTAAGAGAAAAAGTCGGTGTATTTTACGGTAATCCCCAGGTCACAACAGGCGGTAATGCACTTAAGTTCTATTCATCTGTCAGAATGGAGATCAGAAAGACGGATCAGATCAAGGTTAACGGCGAAGTTGTAGGTAACAGAACCAAAGCAAAGATCGTTAAGAACAAGATCGCTCCTCCTTTCAAAGAGGCTGAGTTCGATATTATGTTCGGCGAAGGAATTTCATTTGTCGGGGATCTTCTTGATCTGGCTTGTGAGATCGATATTATCAATAAATCCGGTGCATGGTATGCTTATAAAGGAGAGAAGATCGGGCAGGGAAGAGAAAACGCAAAACTTTATCTTCAGAATAATCCCGAGATTCTTGCAGAACTTGAAAAAGCTGTCAGAGAACATTTTAATCTTCAGGATTCAACCGGTGAGCTTGATAAATAATACGGGAAGAATATATGTTTATTGATGAAATTAAGGATATTAATTCTCAAAAAGTAAAAATATTCGCTGATAACGGAATCGCCTTTGTTTTATACAAAGGCGATTTGTCTAAATACGGTATTAAGACCGGAGAGGTCGATGATTCCGTAATAGATGAAATATTAACAGAGTTATTGCCTAAAAGAGCATTAGCGAGAGCTCTTAAGATCATTACCGGAAGGGATATGACCGAAAAGATGCTTTTTGACAAGCTTTCTGACGACGGCTACAGCGATGAAGTATGCGAAGGTGTCATTGAAAAGCTTAAGGCTGAAAGACTTATCGATGATGAAAGATTTATACGCGGTTATATCGAATCTAAAAGCTTAAAGAAAAGTAAAAGAGATATAATAGCCGCTCTTTATGAGAAGGGTATAGATTCGGATAAAGCATCTTCGGTATATGATGAATTATATTCCGAAGGTGAACTTACTTCAGAGATCGATCTGATCAAAGCACTTCTTAATAAACGCAGATTCGACCCTGAAAATGCCGATTATGAAGAGTGCCAGAAAGAAATACAGTATCTGCTTCGAAAAGGATTCTCATTCGATTCAATTCGTAGTGCCATGAAAGGTTTATAATACATTATTTTGTGGTTATAAACCCTTTTTGGTTTACAATAATTCTTGACATAGTTCCCAAAACAATATAATATATAAATGTTGTAATTTGATATATAGGGTTACTATGCCCTGTAATATAATTGTACAATGAAAATTGAATAAGGAGGTAAGACTGTCAATGTTAGGACAAGTTAGTATGGTTGTTTTTATTCTTGCCATAATAGCTGTTGCTGTCGTTGTCGGCCTTGTTTTCTTCTTTATCGGATATTCGGTTTACAAGAAGAAAATCACGAACCAGATCGGAAATGCTGAAGAAAAGGCTCGTGAAATTCTTGATGAAGCTCTTAAATCGGCAGAAGCCAAGAAAAGAGAAGGCTTACTGGAGATAAAAGAAGAGTCGATCAAATACAAGAATGAGATTGAGAAGGAAAATAAGGAACGCAGAGCTGAACTTCAGAGATCTGAGCGTCGTGTTCAGCAGAAGGAAGAAAGCCTTGATAAGAAACTTGAGCAGATTGAGCGCAAGGAAGCAGCAATTTCTTCTAAAGAAGCAGAATTGGCTAAAGAAAAAGAAACCGTTTCTAAATTGAATGAACAAAGATTACAGGAACTTGAACGTATTTCAGGATATACCTCTGATGAAGCAAAAGAGTACTTACTTAAAATTGTTGAAGATGATTTGAAACACGAGAAAGCCGTTCGTATCAAAGAGATGGAATCTCAGATAAAGGACGAGTGTTCTCAGAAATCCAAGGAGTATGTTGTCAATGCTATTCAGCGTTGTGCCGCAGATCACGTTTCGGATGTTGCAATTTCTGTTGTAAACCTTCCCAATGATGATATGAAGGGAAGAATCATCGGACGTGAAGGACGTAACATCAGAACGCTTGAACAGATGACAGGTGTTGAATTTATCATCGATGATACTCCGGAAGCAGTTGTTCTTTCCGGTTTCGATGCCGTAAGAAGAGAAGTCGCAAGGATCGCACTTGAAAAACTGATCCTTGACGGAAGAATTCACCCGGCTAAGATTGAGGAATCGGTAGAAAAAGCTCAAAAAGAAGTTGAGAATATTATGAAAGAGGAAGGTGAGAATGCCGCACTTGAAGCAGGTGTACACGGCATTAACCCTGAACTTATCAAGATTCTCGGTAAACTTCATTTCCGTACCAGTTTCGGACAGAATGCTTTAAAGCACTCAATTGAAGTTGCTCATATTGCAGGTCTCCTTGCTGAAGAGATCGGACTTGATGCCAAGATGGCAAGAAGAGCCGGACTTCTTCACGATGTAGGAAAAGCGGTAGACCACGATCAGGAGGGTACACATGTTACTCTCGGTACTGAACTTTGCAGAAAATATCATGAACCTGCAATAGTTATAAATGCCGTTGAATCACATCACGGAGACGTTGAGCCCACATCGCTTATTGCGCGTATTGTTCAGGCTGCAGATGCTATTTCAGCTGCAAGACCCGGTGCAAGAAGAGAAACATTGGGCGCATATACGACCAGATTAACCGAACTTGAAGAATTATCCAACAATTTTGAAGGCGTTGAAAAATCTTTTGCTATTCATGCAGGAAGA
>JAEEGL015987497.1_pt1 | contig 11135 bp, 8 predicted proteins | sample 9134231 | NCBI WGS metagenome assembly JAEEGL01 (sample SAMN16246548, study PRJNA631951) | gut metagenome | biome: gut microbiome; feature: rumen; material: fiber-attached | host: Bos | place: Iran: Karaj | collected 2018-10
ATGCATGAATTAATAGCAGATGTATCAAACAAAATAGTAACAGGAGCTATTCCATTTGCAACAGGATTAACAATGTTAGGAATTGCCCAAAAAGATAGTAATAAAGATATAGTAGATAATAATATAGAAGAAAGAATACAATCTCTTGGAAAATAAAAGATATTAGATAAAAAAAATTCAGTAACACTGGATTTTTTTGATTTAAAAGACATTATTTTTTAAAACAGTATAAAAAAGTAGAAGAAAATATTTTTGTATACTACTTGTATTAAAAAGTGATAGAATAGAGATATAAAATATAAGGGGTGTAGTATGAAGTTAGTACCAGCAAAATGTCCAAATTGTGGAGCGAATATTAATGTAGATGAAGAACAAGAGACTACTAAGTGCGAGTATTGTGGTGATGCTATATTAATAGACAAAGCTATACAAAAATATCAAGTAGAAATAAAAGTTTCTAATTTACCAGATTTAGAAAATTTCTTAACACTTGGAGAGAGAGCTTTTAATAATAAAGATTATATAAAATCTTATGACTATTATAATAATGCTATATTATTAGATCCTAATAATTATTTAACAATTTTAAGATTATCTATTTCAAAGACAATGTTAGATGATTATAATAATTTGGATTTAAAACAATTTAATAATTCAATTAATAACTCTATTAATTTTGTAAATAATGATAAAGAAAAAAATGTGATAGTAAATGAATCTTTAGAATGTTTAAAAGAAATCGAGCAAAGATTTTCAAATTACTATAATAATGGTAGTTTTAATAAAAAAGAAGTTTTTGATTTAAATAAAAAATGTCTAGAATTGTTGTCTATATTAAAAGATTTATTATCTATAGAAGAACAATTAAATTATATTGATACAAAGAAAGATTTATTAACAAATATTATAGATTTTACAAGTTTTGTTATTAAGCCAAAAGTATTTAATACAAACTATATAAGGAAAAATGGAAAGGCTTCTAAGTATAGTTTAAAATTAAAAAGAAAAGAATTAAAAAAAGTATATGATTTTTGGAATAGCTCTATTAATGAATATAATAATATAAGCGAAAACAAGATAAATAATAAAAAGTTGCCTTTAATACAGTTAGATTTTCAAACAATAAAACTTATTGGGCTTATCATCTTAATATTGTTTTTTGCTATATTAGTAATAAAAGCTTTATTCTTTAACAATGAAGTTTTTGGGACATATTCTTCTCCATATGATTGTACTAAGTATTCTGAACTTAGTATTAATGAAGTGCAAATGGCTAATTATGATAAAAACAAATTAGATTCTTATAATAATAAAATATACAATTATTCAGGGAAAATAACATCTTTAAATTTAAATGGAGATCATCCATATTTTGAAATTGATTATAAAAATGTTAAAGTATATATTAACAAAGAACAATTAAATAATATTAAAACAATGAAAATAGGAGATATAATATCCTTTTGTGGAATAATTAAAGATGGAAAAAATAAAATGGCAAAAATAGAGAATGCTACTTTAACTATTATTGACAAATAAAAAATCCAGTTTTACTGGATTCTTTTTATCTATTAAGAAGTTTATTAATCTCTTCTTCAACAGTAGAATTAATTCTATTTAATTCTTTTAATAATTCTGTATTTTCATCAACAATTTTGTTGATAAAAAACAAAACATAAAGAAAAGTAATATGTAAATGTCTTTATAGTTTAGAACTATTATGCTGGAATAGATTACAACTTTACTAAAAGGATATAAAATGCCTCATAGGAGATTTTTTTATTTAGAAAAAATGTTATAATAAATTTAGGTGATTTTTAATGAAGGAATTGGAAAATAAAATTGTGAAGTTTGCTGAAGAAAGAGATTGGTTACAATTTAATACTCCAGAAAATTTAGCTAAAAGTATTACTATTGAAGCAGGGGAATTACTAGAGTGCTTTCAATGGAATAATAATTACGATAAAGATGAACTAAAATACGAAATAGCAGATGTAATGAATTATTGTATTTTATTATGTCATCAAATAGGAGTTGATCCAAAACAGATTATTCTAGATAAGATGAAAATATCAGAAAAAAAGTATCCTATTGAAAAAGCTAAAGGAAGAAGTACAAAATATAATAAATTATAAGAGGTAGTAATATGCTAGTATATGAAGGAATAAAACAAGATTTTATTAATGATGTTAATTTAAATAAAATAGTTAACAAAATTTATGATAGATACAAGAAGTTTTTTGGAAATACAACTGAATCACAAATTAACTCATGGAAAAATTCAATGCAATATATGGAAAACATATTGAATGATAATGAAATACCTGGAAATGCAGGGATTGCAATTGAATTTAATATTCCAACTACTTCTAAAAGAATTGATTTCATAATATCTGGAAGAGATAAAAATAAAAAAGATAATGTTCTTATTGTGGAGTTAAAACAATGGGAGACATGCAAAGCAATTGACGGAAAAGATGGAATTGTTGAAACATATACTGGTGGAGGAATTAGAGAAGTTGCTCATCCTTCATATCAAGCGATGAGTTACGCTAATTTGATAAAAGATTTTAATGAAACTGTTCAGTTAGATAATATAGGACTTCATCCTTGTGCATTTTTACATAATTATGATTTGAGAAGTGACGATCCTATTTGTTCAGCTCAATATAAAGAATATATAGATGAAGCGCCAATGTTTGGGGCTAATGATTTTGAAAAACTTAGAAATTTTATAAAAAAATATATATTTGAGGGAGACGACAGGGAGCTTCTATATAAGATAGAAAATGGAAGAATAAGACCTTCAAAAAGATTACAAGATTCTTTATGTAAGATGCTTCAAGGAAACAAAGAGTTTAATATGATAGATGAACAAAAAGTAATCTATGAAGAGGCTATATCTATGGCAATAGATACAGTTGGAAGCAATTCTAAGAATGTATTGATAGTTAGTGGAGGCCCAGGAACCGGGAAATCAGTTCTTGCTATTAACTTATTAGTTGAATTAACAAAGAGAGGTATGACAAGTTTTTATGTTACAAAAAATGCAGCCCCTAGAGCTGTATTTAGAGATAGATTAAAGGGATCTTTTACAATGTCATATATCAACAACTTATTTCAAGGTTCAGGACAGTTTACTGAAGCTGAAAGCAATGAAATAGATTGCTTAATAGTTGACGAGGCGCATAGATTGAATGAAAAATCTGGTTTATTTGCTAATATGGGAGAGAATCAGGTCAAAGAAATTATTAATGCTTCAAACTTTTCTATTTTCTTCATTGATGAAAATCAAAAAGTTACATTAAAAGATATTGGTTCAATAGATATTATTAAAAAGTTTGCAAATGAACTAGGAGCAGGTATAAAAGAAGTAGAACTAGAATCACAATTTAGATGCAATGGCTCAGATGGTTACTTAGCTTGGCTAGATAATGTATTAGGAATAAGAGAGACAGCAAATTATGATATGGATGATTTCCAATATGATTTTAGAGTCATAGATGATCCTAATGAATTGAAAAGATTAATTGAAGAGAAGAATAAAGAGAATAATAAATCAAGATTAGTAGCAGGTTATTGTTGGAATTGGATTAGTGAAGGAAAAAATAAGAGTGATGTTCATGACATAGTTATTCCAAAATATAATTTTGGAATGAGTTGGAATTTAGGAAATTCACAAACATGGGCAATTGATCCAAATTCAATAAATGAAATAGGATGTATTCATACATGTCAAGGATTAGAATTTGATTATGTAGGAGTAATAATTGGTGATGACTTAAGATATGAAAATGATCATATAGTTACTGACTATACTAAGAGAGCAAGAACAGACCAATCATTAAAAGGCATAAATAGAATGAACCAAATAACTGCGAAAAGAATAGCAGATACTATTATTAAAAACACATATAGGACTTTGATGACACGTGGCATGAAAGGTTGTTATGTGTATTGCACTAATAAGGAATTAAGCGACTATATCAAACAAAGATTAATAATAAAATAGATAATTTCAAAAGTGTCTATTTTTTTTGTTTCTGATATTTTTTTACAAAAAACAGATCATTATATTTTCATCTTTTTATTTTTCTGTTATAATGTTTATAGAAAGATTGATAGAGATAAGATAATAGAGTGGTGATATACATGATTAGATTAGCAACATTATTTAGCGGTATTGGTGCAATAGAGCAAGCTTTTTGCAAACTGCAAAATGAAAAAAAGCTTGAATATAAAATTGTATTTGCATGTGATAATGGAGAAAGAGAATTGCCTTATACTAAAGAGGAAATATTAAAAAAAGTAGATTCAATGCCTTTAGAAGAAAAAAATAAGTATATAAATGATTTATATGCTTCTTTAAAAAAGCCTAATTGTATGTATCAAACTTATAAAGCAAACTATGAAATTGATGATAAAGATTTTTATCAAGATATTAGGTTTCTAGATGGTACCATATATAATGGTCAAATTGATTTGTTAGTTGGAGGAAGCCCATGTCAGTCTTTTTCAATTATTGGTAAAAGAGGTGGATTTAATGACACTAGAGGTACTCTATTTTATGAGTATGCTAGAATAATTAAAGAATCTCAACCTAAGGCTTTTATATTTGAAAATGTTCGTGGAATGTTAAATCATGATAAGGGTAGAACCTGGGAAACTGTTCAAAATACTTTTAAAGAATTAAATTATAAAATCTACATTAGATCTAATCCAATTTTAAATGCTAAAAACTTTGGGATTCCTCAAAATCGACCTAGACTATTTGTTGTAGGAATTCGTAATGATTTAAATACTTCAAATTTTATATTTCCAGAAGAAATTGAATTAACTACAACTGTTAAAGACTATCTTGAAGAAGAAGTAGACAGTAAATATTATCTTGGTCAAAAAGGATTTGAATTTGTTACAAATCCAAAATACAAGAATAGAGCACAAATCAATTCTAGTATTATGCAATGTCAAAAAGCTAATCAACAGTTTAATTGGAATGGAGAATTTGTCTTTATTCCTTATGATAAAATAAAAAATAATAAGGAAATTTTATCTAAGGCATATGTTTCTACATATAATGGAGTTAAAGGTGTTTGTAGAAAATTGACTCCAGAAGAATGTGTAAGATTGATGGGATTTTCAAAAGATTTTAAATTTCCTGAAACAATGAATGATAAAGATAAATATAGACAAGCTGGTAATAGCATTGTAGTAAATATTTTTGAGATGATAATCCCTAAACTTATTGATACCGGAGTGTTTACAAAAGAAGCTGAATTATATGATGTGTTAAAACCAAAGTTAAAACTAGCAACATTATTTAGTGGTATTGGTGCAATAGAACAAGCTTTAATTAGAAATAATACTCAATATGAAATTGTATTTGCATGTGATAATGGAGATGTAGAAGTAAAATATGATCATGAAGAAGAGTTTAAAAAAATACAATCCATGAGCAGTAAAATAGACAAGAAAAAATATGTAGATGATTTATATGCTTCCGAAAGTAGAAAACAAAATTATGTTAAGCAAAGCTATATGGCTAATTACGGTGATAGAATTAATGAAGATGATTTTCATTTAGATATCAATTTACTAGATGGTACTGATTATAAAAATAAAGTTGATTTGTTAGTTGGAGGAAGCCCATGTCAGTCTTTTTCAACAGTTGGTTTTAAAGGTGGACTTGAAGATGCTAGAGGGACTTTGTTTTATGAGTATGCTAGAATTATTAAAGAAGTAAATCCAAAAGTATTTATTTATGAAAATGTTAAAGGATTAACAACTCATGATAAAGGGAATACGTGGAACATCATTAAGGGTATATTCAAATCTTTAAACTATAGAATAACTGAACCGCAAATACTAAATGCTGCCGATTATGGTATCCCACAAAATAGAAGAAGAGTTTTTGTTGTTGGAATAAGAAATGATATTGTTTTGAAAAACGAGTTTCATTACCCTGAACCGGTAAAACTTGAATTTAATATGAAACAGTTTTTGGAATCAAATTGTGAGTATGGTGGATTTAATTATGATGAAAATGGAAACATAAAAATAAAGGAGTCAATTTTTGATCCTGATAGGGTTGATGATAAGTATGTATTGTCAGATCTTGTGAGAAAATACGTATTAACTCCTGGAACAAAAACGTTTAAAACACAAATAAAATATGATCTAGACATTGCGAGAACAGTGTTGAGTACTATGGGAAATAGACATAGGGCAGGCGTTGATAATTATATGACTGATAAAGGTGGAGAAAACAAACTTAGAATGCTTACTGAAAGAGAAGCTTTAAGATTGATGGGTTTTCCAGATAATTTTAAAATTGTTGTATCTAGAGCTCAAATGTATAAACAAGCAGGAAACAGTATAGTAGTCGATGTTATGCTTGCCGTAGTTAGAGAAATAATAAAAACTGGTGTATTTGATAATACTAATACTTCCAGTATAGAATTAACTAATGAACTACTAAACGATTATATTCCACAACAATTAGATTTATCGTTTGAAGAATATGCTTAAAACATATTCTTTTTTTTTATACTATGTTAAAAGAAAATAAATTATATGGTATAATAATAATAGATTTTTGGAGTTGTTATTATGGAACAAATTGGAAAAGTATCTTTTGATATTGATGAAAAGTTAATTATTAGAAAACCAACAGCATCTAATTTGATAGAGGATGCTGGCTCTGATAATGATATTTATATTTGCAATTTATCTCAAGAAAATGTTGTAAATATTTTAAAGCAAATACTAGATGTTGATGATATTCCTAATCATAATGGTAATAAATATATTATGAATTTTTATGGTAGTGAAGTAGAAATTGTTTTTAATATTAATAATCAGCAACGTATTAGTTTAAGAATATTAGGTAAAGATCGTTTATACGGAATGATAAATTATTGTAATCAATTATTTGGAATTGAATTAGATAAAGAAACATTAAAGATTTGCTTTGATTTTAAAAATATGAATATATCATTTACGAATTAAAAAGAGGTGTTTTTATGTGGAATAATGGATATAAATGGTTTTTTGAAGAAGGAACGCCAGATGGATTCAATGATGGTGGCATAGCTGAATTTACTAGTACTAAGTATGATGGCTTAGCAAGAGAAATAATTCAAAATTCAATTGATGCAAGACACGATGAATTTGCACCTGCTAGGGTCGTATTTGAACAAGTAGAATATGATATGTCAATTTTTCCTGATGTAGATGGATTGATAGAGACGGTAAATAAGTGTATTGATTTTTATGGTAATGACCCAGAAAATAGAAGTATAAAAAAGTTAAATGATATAAAATCATATCTAGAGTTTTGTAAAAGAAGAGGACGCTTTGTTGTATTAAAAGCTGCTGATTATAATACGAGTGGTTTAAGTGGGGCTGATAAAAAATTTGGTTCTACTTGGTCTGATCTTGTTAGAATTTCAGGAAATAGTAATAAAAAAATTGGATCAGGAGGTTCTTTTGGAATAGGTAAATATGCACCTTTTGTTTTCTCAAATATAAGGTCAATAATTTACTCAACCAAAGATATTGATGGGAATATTGCAGTTCAAGGAAAGTCAATACTTTCTGGACATAAAGGAAATGGAAACTATAGAACACCAAATGGTTATTTTGGTGAAGACTCTTATTATAGTGTAGATGGAGTTCAGCATGAAGACAGCAAAGCCATAATGGATGTTAATAATATTCCAGATGAATTCATTAGAAAAGAAGTTGGAACTACTATTAATATTTTATGCGCTAGTTTGCCTGTTACGTGGATTGATGAAGTTGTTTCATCTGTTGTAAATTCATTTTTTTATGCAATTAATCGTGGTAGTCTAGAAGTTGAGATTATTGCACAAAATAGAAAAGTTTTAATTAATAAAGATAGTTTATATGAAATAACAGAAAAATTGTTTACTTCTCTTCAAACAAGGGAGTTGGGAATAACATTAGATCATCTAAAGCTTTTGAAGAATATTCCTGAAACATTAAAATCTACAAAAGAGTTTATTCTTCCTAATAATGAAAAAGGTATGATGGCTTTATATTTATTTACCGACAAAAGTATAAATGGAAAATCTATTGCACATTTAAGAAAAACAGGAATGAAGATAGAAGAAAAAAATCCAAAATCACTTATTAATTATTCTGGTATAGCAATTACATTAAACGATGAAATGAACGCTTTCTTAACTAATTGTGAAGCACCAAAACATGATGCGTGGTCATCAAATAATTATGGTAATGAAGAGGAACAAGATCTAGCAAGAAAAATACTTAATAGTGTTTATCAATGGGAAAGAGATGAATTGAAAAAATTAGTTTCTCCAGTTGAGGTTGAAAGAATAGATCCTTTTGGGATGGAAGAATATCTAGCAAGTGATACTGGAGAGGAAGAAGGCAATTCTACTCCTACAGAAATATTGAACTATAAGCCTTTATCTACAAAAATTGAAGCAGCAAAGAACAGTAAGCAAACTTATACAGCTATAGATGATTCAACTGGAATATTGGATAATAGTGAAGACGATGAGGAAATTGAAGGACCAAATGGTCATAATAATAGTTCAAATGGAGGAGCACAAGGTGGAAATGGTCAACCAGGTGGGGGAGGTTCTTCCGGTGGAGGATCAAAGCATGAAAAAGAGAGAGTTCAAATAAAATATATTAAGACTCCATATTTAGGAAATGGAAGATATATTATTAGTTTTGTTCCATTAGAAGATAAACAAGAATGTGAATTGAAAGTTCGTTTGGCTGGCGATGATATATTTGAAAATTTGGAAATCTCAGAACTATATATTATGAATGGACATGATAGAATTCCTGTTGAAAAATTTGATCTTGTTAGGAATGATAAAATTGTTCTAGATGTAACATTTAAGAATGTAGATCGTGGAGTATTGGAGGTGTCATGTTATGCTAAAAAGTAATTTATGCTATCCGTATCCAGTTTTAAGATCTGAATCTATAGATTATAGGAAAGATGTTTTTAATGTAAAAGTTGAAGATATTGAAACATCCCCAAATAGTTACATTTTAAAATTTGATATAAATATTACAAACGATAATATAAATGAATTAATAGCACAAAGAAGAGCTAAGGTTGGAGTGTTAATTAAATCGGGAAGTGTTTGGTATAGAAAATTCTTTGATTTATCAAATCAAAAAATAATTGAATTAGACTCTAAAGATGTATATGGTAAAGTTAGCCTTTTAGCTTGTGTTATTGCTAATACAAAAATAGACAATTATTTCAGTGAGGATTTTGAAGAAGAATATAAAATAACTTCAATAACAATAAATCCAGGAGAATTCTTAGCTATAGGTGATGAATATAGTTTTGATGCTTTGCTTGATTCTGATATATTTAAAAATACATCTTCGATTTTTGAATTAGCACCAACTGATGAAAAAAATATTAGCTATGATATAAATAGTGACAAAATTGTTATATTTATTCCAAAAGATATTCACAAAAAATATACAGGTGTTGCACAAAACTCCGCATCTCCTAAGTCAATTTTGAATTCACTTTTAGTTTTTCCAGTATTGTTAAGCGTTATTTATGAAATAAAAAAAGATGCTGAGTTGTATGAAGACAAAAAATGGTATAAAACAATTAAGAAGACTATTGAAACAAAAGTAAAAAGTAAAACAATGAATGGTGTAGATTTTACTGGAGAAATTGAGGATCCATTATTGGTTGCTCAGTCTCTTACAAATGGATTGACAATCAGTTCGTTTGATAAGTTAGAAGAAATATTAATTGAAGGAGAGGGATAATATGCAGTTGAAAGTATTAAAAGATTCGGCTTTAGTTAGATTAAAGAATGACGTAGTCGAAAATGAAGATAAGTATTGTTATGACTCTTCTTGGATTGATTCTTACCTAAAAGATAAAGGATTTGACGAATATCTAGTTAATACTAATATATTGATAGATGATTTTGAATTAAAAATCGGTGATCAAAGTTTAGATGCTGAAAATGCTGTGATCTTACATAAAGCAATGAGTAATCTTTTGCCAATACAGGCAAGAGAAGAAAAACTATGGACCTATTTGACTCATACTAGATATTGGAACTATATGAAAACTCGTTGGCCAATTAAAATTTGTGAAGAAAAAGGAAAAAATAAGTCTAGAATTTTAAGTAGATATTTTTTTCAAGGGAAAAATGAGAATAAAATTAAAGCTGGTACAGTTCCATATGTTAGAAATGGCTTAGCAAGATTATGGTGGGCTGGTTATGTTGTATATAATGAGGAATTAGAAAATCCTTATGAATATATAAATGAATTATTCTTGAGTCAAGATATGTTTGTTGGACTTTGTGAAAGAGATATAGCTAAAAATAAAAACATAGTATTTGCTGTTTTAAAAGCAGTTAGAAAATATAATTTAAAGTCCATATCAAATAATACTGAACTAGTTAGAAATATTCTTAAAGACATTAATATGTCAGCTGGATTAGTAATGTATGACGCATTGGATGATGAAGTGATTGAAACTCAAATAAACGAAATATTTGAAGACAATATATCAAAAAGTAATAAAGGAGAAATATAAAATGGAATTGAAATATGATTATGATAAGTTTACCTTAAATGATATTATTGATGGAAAAACGATTATTGTTCCTCCTTTTCAACGAAATGTTGTTTGGAAAGATACAAAAAGAAAAGAGTTTATTAAAACTCTTAGGGAAGGAAATCCTTTTGGATCAATTCTAGTTCATAAAGAAAATGACAAGTACACATTAATTGATGGATTACAACGTGTTTCAACAATAAAAGATTTTTACAATAACCCTTATAAGTATTTTACTTATGAAGACGTAAATTTTGATTTTGTTATGGAAATAATAAAATATGATTTTGGTGCTAAAAATATTATTTTTTCAAAGAACGATTCTGTTGCTATGAAACGTTGCGAAGAAGTACAAAAATATATTTTTGAAGAGATTAGTGCAAAAAAAGACTGGAATGATATTTTATATGATACACTTGAAAACTTTGGTATAACTAATGATAGAAACATTTCTTCATATTTTAATCAAATAAAAGAAGATTTTGCTTCTAAAATGGATATAGAATCTTTAATTGTTCCAACAATAGTA
>JAEEGL016395547.1_pt1 | contig 11135 bp, 7 predicted proteins | sample 9134231 | NCBI WGS metagenome assembly JAEEGL01 (sample SAMN16246548, study PRJNA631951) | gut metagenome | biome: gut microbiome; feature: rumen; material: fiber-attached | host: Bos | place: Iran: Karaj | collected 2018-10
GGATCGATGATGTCGATCATGTGGTGGCGCACAGCAGCCATTTCCTCGCGGGTAGGCTTTGCGGTTCCGACGTCCATTCCCCTGTAGATCTGCATCGAGTCGCAGGAGACTATCTCGCCGTCGAGAATTCCACAGAGCTCGAGCGCAAGCGAAGACTTCCCGGAACAGGTCGGCCCGCAGACTATAACGCAGTCCGGCCGCTTCTCGTTTATTTGTGAAAGAATGAAATCTCTAGTGAATTTCAGTCCGCCGCCGTTCATGCTCTGTGGAACTTCCTTTCGATCTCGTATTTCGACCATTTGATCAGAATCGGGCGGCCGTGGGGACAGGTGCCCGGATTTTTGACGCGCACCAGGTCGTCGAGAAGCGCCCTGATTTCGACGTCTGAGAGCTTTCTGTTGGCCTTGATTGCCGCCTTGCAGGCCATCGTGTAGACAGCGTAGTCGTTGAAGACGTTCGTTCTGCCTTCGGACGGTCTGGCGCTGCCGATTGCGGTGACGACAAAATCCTCAGCCTTGTCGGGAGTTATCAGCGAAGGAATCGCGCGGATTATCAAAGTGTTGGAGCCGAAATCGTCGATCTCGAAGCCCAGGTCTTCAAGGGTTTGCCTGACGTTTTCAAACTTCATATATTCAGAGGCGCCAAGCGTTACGGTCTGCGGGAGAAGCAGCTGCTGCGACTCGTTTTCGCGGGAAGCCAGCGCTTTTCTGATCTCCTCGTATTTGAGCCGTTCATGGGCAGCGTGCTGGTCGAGAAGGTAGAGTGAATCATCGTGTTCGATCACGATGTACGTGTCGAAAATCTGCCCCACTACTCTTCCGTCGCGGTACACGGGAAGGTTCTCCAGCGACTCGGCGGTGCGGTTGCCTTCAGCGTCGTATGCCACGCCCGCGGCAGGGTCTGAAGCGATAAATCCGTCATTATTTGAAGTTGCTTCGGGAGCGTAGTATTTAATTGAAACGTTATCTTTCTGCGTGTCGGGAATGTTCGCAGATTGGTTTTCGGTATTATCTGAATTTCCCTTGTTTTCGGGAATAACAGGCTCGCTTGCGGTATCGTTTTTCCAGAACGACGCCTGTTCTTTTTCGGTAACGTCTGTGTGTTCCTGCGTTTCGGTCCGGGCCGGAACGACAGTCTCTTTTACAGGGTTTGCGTTTTGCGACGCCGCCTCGGCCATCGTTTTTAAAATATCGGTCTCTTTCAGATTAGAAACTGTTTCGGCGGCCGGTTTGGTTACATCCTGTTCACTGCCCTGCTCCTGCACCGTAACACCGTAAAGCGCGTTGTAGACCGCGTGGGTGACGGCTCTGAAAACGGTGTTGTCGTCGGCGAACCTGACCTCTGTCTTGGCGGGATGAACGTTCACGTCCACCGAAACCGCCGGCATCCTGATGTTCAAAATCACGAACGGGAACTTTCCCTTCATGACTAGCTGCTTGTACGCCTCGTCGATTGCGGAGAGAACGGTCTTGCTCTTCACGAACCTGCCGTTCACGAACACGTTTTCGCGGCTGCGGTTGCCGTACGTGAGCTCCTTCGTGCCGCAGTAACCGGTGACTTCCACGTTCCCGACCTTGAACCCGACCTCTTTCAGCCTGTCGAAAATACTCTTCCCGTAAAGGCCGTAAACCACCGCGCCGAGACTGCCACCGGGCGAGAACATGATCTGCCTGCCGTCGGAAACGAGCTTGAACGAGATCTCCGGGTGCGAGAGCGCGAACTTCTCCATAACGTCGGCAACGTAAGACGCCTCGGTCTGGTCGCGCTTCAGGAATTTATACCTTGCCGGCGTATTGTAGAACAGGTTCTCGACCGTTATCTGCGTGCCTTTTTTCATTCCGCAGGCGCCTGTGTCGACAAGCTCTCCGCCCTCGAAAATGACGAACGTGCCGGCTTCGGCCTCCTCGGTCTTGGTCTTCAGAGTGACTTTTGAAACCGCCGCGATGCTGGCCAGCGCCTCGCCCCTGAATCCTAGGGTGCTGATGTTGAAAAGATCTTCCGCGCAGCGCAGTTTGCTTGTGGCGTGCTTGTCGAATGCGATAATGCAATCGTCGGCTTCCATGCCGCTGCCGTTGTCATCGATCCTGATGTATTTGATTCCGCCGTTTTTGATCTCGACTGAAATACGCGTGCTTCCCGCGTCGATGGAGTTTTCGACCGTCTCTTTAACTACCGAAGCCGGTCTTTCCACGACCTCGCCGGCCGCTATCTGACAGGAAGTCAGTTCGTCAAGTAAAATGATTTTTCCCATATTTTCCGCCTGTTTCGCGCTCAATTCACAAATGATTGAAATGCGCTAATTATAGAGGAAAGAGGCGCTTCCTCAGGCCTCTTCCTCGGTTGTTTCTATTTCTTCTTCAACGATACCGCTCTCGCGCTTCTTTCGCTTTTCCGCAGCTACCGCCGCTATTCCCGCGATCATTCCCGGAACCACGAACACAGCCGTGCCGCAGGCCGACGAGAACAGTACGTTCTTGGTGCCGAAATCGAGCGATCTGTCGAGCGCCTCCGAGACCTTAAATTTATAAACGCCTGACGTGGGTTTGTCGGTTTCCGAGGGAAGATTTATGTCCTCCTTCGAATCGGTCGCGACGTCGTAGGAAGCGAATATCCGGTCGCCGCCCATGAATCTTGAAACGGTCCGCTCTTTAGTGTCGACCAGATAAATTCCCTTCTCTCCGCCGGCTTTTCTCGCGCAAATCAGGAACTGAACGGTCTTCCCTTCGTAGGCGTTGATTCCGCGGAGAATCTTACCGCCCGCGATGAAGTTCACGGTGTCGCGGATCGTCCGCTCCGGGTAGTTGCGCTCAAGGTAGTTTTTGATGTTGAAGACCTCGAACTCCTCACCGAAAATGTCGAACGTGCCGATAAATACGTCTCCTTCGGAGTCGGTGTGTTCTTCGGGCTTCGAGGTATCTACAGGGATGTCTGTAGGAACTTCGGTGAAACCCGCAGGTGTATCTGTCGGGTTGAGCGTCTCTTCGGGACTGCCGGTGGGAAGCTCGGTATCTTCCGGAGTTTCGGTCTCTTCAGGAGATTCTGTCTCTTCAGGAGTTTCGGATTCCTCGGGAGTCTCGGTGGGCTCGGTCGTCTCACCGGTTTCCGTGGGCTTTTCAGTCGCTGCTTCAGTGGGGGTCGGCGTGGGAGTGTTCGTCGGAGTGGGCGTTGGAGTTGGAGTATTGGTAGGCGCCGCGGTAGCCGCTTGCGCTCTTATAACATTCACGGTGTATCTCCTGACCGTACCGTCTTCAGCTGTGACTGTGATAGTTCTAACGTTGTCGCCGACCTTCAGGAATTCGTTGCCGGAGAGCTCGCTTCTGGCGGTCCTGTCCTCGACCTCGGTGTACATGTAGCAGACCTCGATCTCGTTGCCGACGTGAACCGTGTAATCCAAAGTATTCTTGTTGAACGCGGGCTCCAGCCTTCCCTGAGAGGGCTCGATAAACTTAAGATAGCAGTTAGAGGATTTTGTCTTTTCGACGATGTTCAGCGTCGCGGTGTTGGCCGACGTTACGATCTCGTCGTCCTTTCCGGGAACGGGTTCGAGCCTGTAATTCAAAATATCGGAAACGGTGAACACCGCCTCGCCGACAGCGACCGTTTTGAATTTGTAAGTCTTAACTATGGAAGTTGAGTCTTCGTTTCTGCCGAAGTCGAGCATTTCGGAAATGATTCCGTCGGCTTCAGACTGGTCGCCCGAGGGCAGGAACTGAAGCTTTCTCGAGTCGTAATTCAGGTTCCACTGGATGAATCCGGTGTTTGACGCGCAGTTGTAGTTGAGCGTGAGGGTAACTTCGGCGTTGAGGTCGGCTTCGGTTCTGCTGAGAGAAATGTTGATAGTCGCCTCGGGGTCGTCGGCGCGCACGCCCTTAAACAAACCGGACGCGAACGCGATAACCGCAGCCAGTAAAACACATGCGAAAATGATTGAAATCTTCTTCATCTTAGTACCCTCCGTCAGACCGGCTGCTCGATCAGAGCAAGATTCCAAATGTGACGTTTAATAAGCAGAAAGTCGCGCGCCGTGGGAGCTACCGCTGTCGCCTTGTCCGGTGCGTAAACCGAAGCCGCAACAAGCGCGGGACCTTCAAGCGCGGAAATGCTCCAGATGTGGCGCTTTATAAGCAGGAAGTCGCGGGCGTTTATCGACCCGTCGCCGTCAAGATCGCCGAACAGAATGAAAGTGTACTTTTCAAGCGTCGAGCCGTCGTTGTCGGAAATGATCTCAACGGTGGAACCCGTGGACGCGAATGTTGCGCCTGAAATCTCGGCTCCCGAAGCGTTCCTGAACACCAGATGACATCTCGAAAGCTCGAATTTACCGGCCAACGAATCAACTGACGACTTTTCTCCGATTCCGTAGGCGATATTTCCTATCAGACTGTTGACCGCAACAAGCAGCGAAGTCGAATAAACCGGATCGGGAACAGGCGTCGGTGTAGGAGTAGGCGTCGGCGTGGGAGTCGGCGTCGGTGTGGGAGTGGGCGTAGGAGTCGGTGTTGGCGTAGCTGTCGGAGTCTCGGTGGGAGTTTCCGTCGGCGTAGCCGTAGGCGGCTCTGTGGGAGTCGGCGTGGGCGTGGGGGTCGGCGTAGGAGTCGGCGTCGCGGTTGCCGGCGTGAACTCCTCGTCGGACTTGTGAATCACAATTTTGTACTCGCCGCTGTCCCCTCTTTCAGACACAGTCGAAATTATGAAAATGTTCTCGCCCGGCTGGATCGGGAACGTTCCCGTGCCGGTCACGGTCGTTTTACTGTTGATCGGAACGGCGGAAATGTCTACGGTTTCAATGCTGGCGGGTAGCGTCAGCGTGTACGTGAACACTCCAGACTCGAACGAAGGCGACATCGCGTAGTCGTTGACAGCGATTTTCGACAGCCTGTAGTTCGGGTTGCCGTCGGCGGTCGGGCAAACGCAGCACTTTTCGGGCATGTTGTCGTAGACCGGAATCTTAAAGGTGAACGCCTGCTCGAACATTCCCAGGTTTTGGTAAGTCTTGCGGACGTTGCTGCCTTCTCTGCTGGGCGCCTGAACGTTCTGCATGTACTGGTGCCAATAGCGGCCGTAGTAAGTGCCGTCGACGTCGTATTTCTGAAGGTAGAGCGTGTCTTGCCCTTTGGTGATGTAGTTCTGGCTGACTTTCTTGCTGCCGCCCTTGAGCGCGAGATAGGGGCTGGTCCAGCCTTCGCGCACGGCCTCGTTAAGACCGTTCTCGAGAATCTGCTCGTTGGTGGAGCCGGCGGCTTCGATGTTGAAGTAGTTGTAGTAGCCTTCGTAGCCGGGAACGGTTCCCGAAATGAGGCGGTTCGTGCCGGATCCGCCCTGCTCCTGCCTGACTCTCGCGGCCAGCATCAGCGGGTTGACGTCGAATTCACGTCCGAGTCTCACAAAAGCCTCCGCGTAGGTGATCGGCTCGCCGTCCTCGTCCCCTAAAGGCAGCTCGGTTTCACACATGAACGTGCCGCTGAGCAGTTTGTCCACCGATTCGGTGCTGGCGAGCTCTTCAACGAACGTCAGTTGCTCAAACATAAACAGCTGCGAATCGTTCAGGAAGTTTCTCGGGTCGATAAAGAAGTCGATAAGCTCGTAGGATGCGCAGGTCCACTGGCTTCCCGAGACCGCAATCCACCTATCCTCGTCCCAATTGAAAGCCCCCTGGCGGAGCGACTTCCAGGACGAAGGTTTTTCCATGTTGATGTTGTTGGAGTTGAATTTGTACTCATTCTCGAGAACCACGTCCCAGTCGAGCCCGACCATAAACGACGTGAAGATCCAGTTCGGGTGGAGGTGGTGAAGAACGCGCAGGAACGAGCGGTACGACTCCGGGAACGTCTGTTCGTCAAGCAGAAGCTCGAACTCGGGGTCGTCCTCGGCGGAGACCAGACCGACGTAATTGCCGGAGCAGTAGCCGTAGCTTCTGGCGGTGTCGTACGCGAAGCTGACGTAATACCACATGTCGTCGCCGGACATAACAGTTCCGTGAAGCTCCAGAACGGTTCCGTAAGGAAGCTTCGTCACGACTTCGTATTCGGTTGAAGGGCCTGTTCTTACGTTGAGAATGTTGTCGACGTTAACGTTAACATAACCCGCGATGTCAGACTCGAACATCTCGATGCCGTTGCTCTCGGGAGTATCCGGTTCTTCTGCGGAAATTGGACGGAAAAAAAGCGAAAAGGTCACAAAAAAGACAAGCATGACCGCGACAGCTTTAACGATATTGTTTCTTCTTCCGACTGCTGTATTTTTCACTGTTTTCTCCTTGGTAAAGCGAAAAGACACACTTTTGCATCTTATTCGGGTCTATTATATCAAACGCGCCCGCGTCGCGCAAGTACTAATTTTATTTTATTATAGAGAAAAATCGCCTTTGCTTAATTCTGAAAGTATTCGGCTAGGCGATAAAAAAGGCCGGAACGCTTCCCGTGTCAAAGAGGCGTTCCGGCTTCTCACAAATATTTGGAAATTATAGCTTTATCTGACTGCGCGCTTCTTGGAGATCACGAGCGTTGCGGCAAGAACGATGACCGCTACCACTGCGAAGATCGCGGCGGTGTCGCCGGTGGCCGGCTGAGGCTCAGTCGTTCCCGGATCGGGTTCGGTCGTGCCGGGGTCGGGTTCGGTCGTTCCCGGATCAGGCTCGGTCGTGCCGGGGTCGGTCTGTCCTTCGACGTGCTCGACGCCGTAGACTTCGATCTCACCGAGGCCTGCGTAGAAGGCGTTGCCGTCCGCAACGGAAGAAAGCAGCGTTACGTGAAGCTTCACGTAGCTGATCTTGGTGCTCTCAAAGCCGTAAGCCATCGGCTCGCTTCTTGCGCCGTCAAGATCCTCTTCCTGCCCTACTACCGTCCAGTTCTCGCCGTCGTCGGAAATCTCAACCGTGTAAGAACTCGGGAAGTTGGTGCCTTCAAGGAATTTCTGGGGATAGAGATAGATTCTGGAGCAGTCGTAATCGCCGTCCAGATCGATGGTGACGGTCATGTCGACTTCGCGAACGTAAGCGCCGGCGTACCATCCGAGTCTGTCCTGATTGTCGCTCGGGTATTCCGGAACGAGGCCGTCCGTGAGGTACTCGAGAGCCCAGAAGCCGAGAGTGACTTCAATGTTACCCTGGCCGTTGACTTCGCCCGAGACATATTTACCAAATGCGACGTTGGTCTCTTCGACCGCGCCCGCGCCGGTAATGCAGAGAGCGAAAATAAGAGCCGCTGAAAGAATTAAGCACACCAACTTTTTCATAAATAACCTCCGATTTAATGAGTCCGCGAAACGGTTGCGAGAACGGCCGCGGCCTTTGAACAAAGCGATTATAGCACTAATTCACGCGAAAACAAATTGAATATGACTTTTTGGCTCGATTATGAATTTATTTAAGCGTGTTTGAGCGTTCAATAATAGTCGACGCGCCTGTTCTGTTCGAAAACCGGCGGGTAGATGTTCTCCGACGGCTCGATTCCGCAGAGCCTGCAGACCGCCTCGTGGGCTTCGATCGTGAGCTTCCTTATCGCTTCCTTGTTGGGCAGCGATTCGTCCGGGAACAGCGGCTTACCGATGTTTAGAGTAATCAGCCCGTGCTTGTAGAAAAGCTTCTGTATCCCCTTCGCTTCGCGGTACGAAAAACCCATCGGCAGAACCGGCTTCCCGGACTTAACCGCGAACCAGAACGCGCCCTTCTTGAACGGTCTGATCGGCATATAGTACTCCCACATGCTGCCCTCCGCCGCTACGTGAAGCCAGCCGCCCTCTTTCAGATAATCAAGCACGGCCTGGGACATCGCCAAAGTGGCGCGCGGGTCGTTCACCGGTACGGGAATGCCGCCGTTCAGTCTTATCAGCGTTTTGTTCTCGCCGCGCATGTTCTTGTCCCACGCGAGAATTGCGGTCTTCCTCGGGAACAGCGCCAGCATGATCGCCAGGTAGTCCCACATGTGGATGTGGTTCGCGACGGAAACGCAGCCGTTCTTGAGCAGCTTTTTCGCCTCACGAAGGTTCTTCCGCCCTTTTACTTTCAGGCCGAGATTCACGTAAGTCACCGGGAAAGCGACGGTCGCCAGCGCGCAGCGCATCAGGAACCGCTTAAACTTGAAGCCTGCGGATTTGTCGATGTACGGGTAGTTCTTGTCGAAAACAGTGCCGTCGTCCTTCTTCACCACCAGGTAGTGGCGGTCGGTGATCTCGGTATAGGGGTAACATGTTGGTTTCGGGTCGTAAGGCATGAAGCGCTTCTCCCTTCAAGTGTAGTCGGCCGCGGTTATTTCAGTTTTCTGCTCCGCGAGCACTCCAGTATTTCAAGCTTCGTAAAGCCGTGAATTTCAAATCTTGCGTAGTCTTTCTTCGCGAGCTCTCTCATCTTCTCGACGACGCTGGTTTTCGCCTCGCGGCCGCTTGTTCCGATGAAGTCGCACATTATAATTCCCGCGATGTTTCTGACGGAAACGAACCGCGCGATCTCTTCGCATGCCTCCAGGTTGATCTCCGCGGCGGATTTTTTCGAACCGGCTGAATTGACGTCGAAAACGTGCATCGCCTCGGTCTCGTCGTAAACTATCTCAGCGCCTGATTTCGTGTGAAACCTTCTGCCCATGTAATCGGGAATTTTCCTCGCCCCTTCGTCGGCGTCGAATACAGTGAATCCGCCGGTGTATGTTCTGATAACGGGTTTTGAAGGAGCCGCCTCGAATCTTTTCCCGATTTCCAGCGCGATCTGCGCACTTCCCGCAAATAATTCACCGAATACGTTGTCCCGGTAGGTCGCGAGCAAATAGTCGGGAAAGGAATTCCTGAACAATAAGTCGCCGGGTTTAAACTCTTTTACGCACGTTGAAGCTTCTATTCTTACGGCTCTTTTAATGAACTCTTTCAGTTCGTTTATCATGCCTTCGGAGTTCTCTCTTGCGGCGGTCCTGACGGTCATTTCCGGGAAATAACTGCCGTCGTAGGTTTTTAAAATCGACTCTGCCGCTTCCGCAAGCTTTTCTGACTCGGTTTTATCCTCGATTTTCCGCGAAACCGTGACGGAATCAATTCCACGCGCAACGCCTGTCTTAAAGTTCGCGAAAACGTAAAACCCGCAAAAGGAAATATCCCTTGTGAGCAGCCGCCCTTTTCCGCCCCGCTGGCCCGTTACGACCATAGCCGGAAACCTGTCGCCCGGTTTTAAGGCGCCGGGACTTCCTTGAATAAAATCCGTCCGGCTCATTCCAGCGTCGGCGAAAAATCCTCCCGAGGCGGGGCTGTTCTCGCGGCATACAGCCAGAACAACGTCGTAAGGCATCGCATGCTCGCATGAATAAAATCCCGATGCCCAGGGCTCGCCGTCTTCCGAGATAACGTATCTGATTCCGTCGCCGTCGTACGCGGCAATCAGCTTTTTCATCATTCCACCGCCGATTTGTGAACGTGCACTATCCTTACTTCGATTCCGCCCGCCGACGCGACCGTGTTAATCGCAAGCTCAGGCCTGAGATTTCCCTCCGGTCCGGAAGCTGTCTTTAAAATCAAGTCACCGCTTTCGTCAAACTCAAACTGAAAGATCATCGGCTTTATATCGACTTCCTTCTCAGAGCTCTTGCTTTTTTTGAGAGTAACGAGCGAAGCAGAATTTTCGTAAGCGTCTTTAAGTTTCAACCGGAATTCTTCGTCGGGGGACGCGAGAGCCACCCTGTAGAGTGATCTGGAATAAGACGCGAGAATCGATTTGTAGGGCTTTTCCAGCGCCTGAAATCCGTTGACGGTTATGCCGGCGGGAAGCTCTCCTCCTATTTTGGAGGCAATCTCCTCACCTTCGGCAGGCGTCGCCAGAGTAATATCCACGAACTCCGCGTCCGAAGTGAATCCAACGGGAAGCGGATTGCCGAAAACGAGCTGCATTCTCGGATTGAAGCCGTTCGAGAACGCAACGTCGACGCATGCCCGCCTTATCGCACGCTCGAAAACTTTCACGAAGTCGAGGTGCGAGACGAACTTCACCGCGTCGCCGCGTGAATATGAAAGCCTGAAAATCTCACCTACCGGCAACGCAGACACCTCCTCCGTATACCGCGCAGCCGCAACCGGCGCACTTCGTCCTGCAGTCCGGCGTGATCTCGCACGAAAGCGCCTTCATAAATTCCCGCTTCATGAAATTCTTCGTGACGCCGATGTCGACAAAATCCCAGGGAAGCGGGCGCGAGATCTTTTCCAGGTAATCCGCCCTCGCCTCTTCCGAAACCGGAGCGTCCGGGAAGCCGCCTTCCGCAACGTCAAACCCTTCAATGCCGACCTTCCCGAGGCGCTCTTTTTCCTCGAGCCAGACGTCATAATTAAAGAACTCGCTCCAGGAGTCGAAACCGCCGGTCCGCTTCCAGACGTTGTAAAGCAGCTGAGAAGCCCTCCTGTCGGCCCGGGCGAGAATGTTCTCGACTACGGAAAGCTCCGGGTCCTGCCAGCTGAAGCCGTATTTCGGACCGAGGGCATCCTTGATCATCCGCAGCTTCCTTTTGATCTCGGTGTAGGAGATTTGCTTTGTCCACTGGAAAGGCGTGAACGCCTTCGGAACGAACGTGGAAACCGACACGGTGATCTGCGGCGCCTTGACCTTGCGGCCCTCGCTCAGCTCATAATAAAGGTCTCTGACTTTTCTGGCGGTTGCGGCAATCGCGAGCACGTCCTCGTCGGTCTCCGTGGGAAGGCCGATCATAAAATACAGCTTGACGCCGTAGTAGCCGTTCTCGAAAGCGAGCTTTGCAGATCTGAACAAATCCTCTTCGCTGATGCCCTTGTTGATAACGTCGCGCAGCCGCTGCGTTCCCGCCTCGAGCGCGAACGTGAGACCGCTCTTCCTGACCTTACTGATCTTTTCCATTAAATCGAGCGAAAACGAGTCGATTCTCAGGCTTGGAAGCGAAATGTTCATGTGACGCCGGCTTGTGTAGTCGATAAGGCCGTCGGTGAGTTCTTTCAGACACGTGTAGTCGTCTGTGGCGAGACTGAGAAGCGAAATCTCCTCGTAGCCGGTGGTCTCCGAAAGCGACTTCGCGGCCTCCAGCAGAGAATCGGGCGAACGTTCCCGCGCGGGCCTGTAAATGTACCCCGCTTGGCAGAAACGGCAGCCCCTCACGCAGCCCCTGAAGATCTCGAGCATGATGCGGTCGTGAATCGCC
>JAEEGL016459083.1_pt1 | contig 11135 bp, 8 predicted proteins | sample 9134231 | NCBI WGS metagenome assembly JAEEGL01 (sample SAMN16246548, study PRJNA631951) | gut metagenome | biome: gut microbiome; feature: rumen; material: fiber-attached | host: Bos | place: Iran: Karaj | collected 2018-10
ATTGATCTTGCTGAGGTAATCAGCTGCGCTGACTACGCCGTCAAGTTCTGCACCAGGTATAGCAAGCTTCATAGGCTTACCTGCACCATTACCGATGAATACAGCGTTGAAGCCCTGCTTCTCAAGAAGATCATTAAGAGTAAAGTCCTTACCAAGAGCCTTGCCTGTCTCGAAGTGGACTCCCTTAGTCTTAAGGCTGTATACCTCAAGTTCAAGGATTTCCTTAGGAAGTCTGAATTCTGGGATACCATAAGCAAGTACGCCACCAAGAACTTCTTCTTTCTCGAAGATAGTGATCTCATATCCAAGATCAGCAAGATCACCTGCACATGTAATACTTGCAGGACCTGAACCGATAACAGCTACCTTATAACCGTTAAGAGTTATATCTCTTGGAGCATCCTTATCCTTATGATTTCTATGCCAGTCTGCTACGAAGCGCTCAAGCGCCCCGATAGCAACAGGCTGACCCTTCTTAGCTCTTACACAGCTTCCCTCACACTGGAGGTACTGAGGACATACACGACCACAAACTGCAGGAAGTGTAGTTGTCTGCTTAAGTATCTGATAAGCCTCTTCAAACTGTCCTTCTGTTATCTTAGCAATAAAATCAGGAATGTGATTATGTACAGGACATCCTTCTGTCATACATGGATGCTTACGGCACTTGAGACATCTCATAGCCTCATGGATAGCCATCTCCTCTGTATAGCCTGTGGTAACCTCGTCAAAATTCTTTGCACGTACCTGTGGGTCCTGCTCAGGCATCTTTGTCTTAGTTCTTGTCATGTTTATCATAACGATGTCACCTCCTTATTATTGCCCTTTGCCCTTTCGACCAATGTATCATATCTGTCAAGTGCAGTTTCCTCTGCCTTAACAAACAGTTTCTCAGCCTCTTCTGGGAACTTAAGCTTGAGCGAGTTATATCTAACCTCACCCATGAGGAAGTCACGGAAGTTCTCGGTTGGCTTACCACTATCGATAGAAAGTGGATTCAAGCCCTTCTCTGCAAGATCCGGATTGAATCTTAAGAGGTTCCAGTAACCTGAACGAACAGCGTTACGCATCTCAAGCATAGACTTGTTCATACCGGCCTTAACACCATGGTTGATACATGGAGCATAAGCGATGATGAGCGATGGTCCATTATATGCTTCAGCCTCTCTAAGAGCCTGAAGTGTCTGTGCAGGGTTAGCACCCATAGCGATCTGCGCTACATAGATATAGCCATAAGCCATAGCAATCTGCGCAAGATCCTTCTTCTTAACTCTCTTACCTGATGCAGCAAACTTAGCAACAGCACCGATAGGTGTAGCCTTAGATGACTGTCCACCAGTATTAGAATATACTTCTGTATCGAATACAAGGACGTTAACATTCTCGCCTGATGCAAGAACATGATCAAGTCCGCCGTAACCGATATCATATGCCCATCCATCACCACCGAATATCCACATAGACGGCTTTGTGAGGAGGTCTGAATTCTCTACAACATATGCGGCATTCTTATCAACGCCAGATATCTCTTTACACTTCTTAAGGAGTGCTTCGCCGGCTGCTCTTGAAGCCTCGCCGTCATCCATGCAGTCGATCCACTTGTCAGCTACATCGCCAACCTGATCCTTAATCTGCTCAACAGCACTCTTAAGTTCTTTTCTTCTAGCATTAACAGAAGTAGCCATACCAAAACCAAACTCGGCATTGTCCTCGAAGAGTGAGTTAGCCCAAGCTGGACCACGGCCTTCCTTGTTAACTGTATATGGTGTAGAAGGAGCTGAACAACCCCAGATCATACTACAGCCTGTAGCATTGGCAACGAACATTCTGTCACCAAAGAGCTGTGTAACAAGCTTAGCATATGGAGACTCGCCACATCCAGGACAAGCACCAGAGAATTCCATAAGAGGCTGAACGAACTGTGAGCCCTTAACTGTAGTCTTATCAAATGGAATGTCACGATCTTCGTTATGAACAGAAGCAAAGAGCTTGTCATATGTAGCCTGTGTCTTCTCCATGTAATCTGTGTCTGTAGCAGCCATCTCGATAGCTTTCTTTCTTGCTGGACATACCTGAGCACAAGAGCCACAACCGGTACAATCCTTAGCAGAAAAGCCGAGTACAAAGTACTTATCCTTAGTACCCTTCATAGGCTTAGCATCTGGATACTCCTTAGCTTCCTCTTCAGTAAGTACGAATGGTCTGATAACACCGTGTGGACAAGCGAGTACACACTGGTTACACTGCATACAATTACCTGAACACCACTGTGGAAGATCAGCAGCGATACCTCTCTTCTCATATGCAGCAGTACCTGAAGGAAGCACACCATTAGCAGTCTCTACGAATACAGATACAGGACAGTTATCACCTGCAAGTGAATTAGTAGGAACAAGGATGTTGTTAAGGTAATCTGTATGGAACTTATCACGTCCTACAAGCTTTGCAGGCTGTGGATCATCCGGAACATTTTTCCAGCTCTCTGGAACAACAACCTTATGAACACTCTCAACACCGGCATCAATTGCAGCGCAGTTCATGTCTACGATGTTCTGACCCTTCTTAGAATATGTCTTAACAATAGCGTCCTTCATATAACCGATTGCATCATCTATAGGGATAATATCAGCAAGCTTGAAGAATGCTGCCTGAAGTACAGAGTTAGTACGTCTTGCGCCAAGACCAACCTTCTTAGCAAGATCTACGGCATCGCAAGTATAGAACTTGATGTCGTTGTTTGCGATATATCTCTTAACCTTAGCAGGAAGATGCTCTTCAAGCTCTTCATCAGACCATACACAGTTAAGAAGGAAATATCCACCCGGCTTAACATCCTCTACCATGTCATACTTTGTAAGATACGAGCTGTTATGACAAGCTACGAAGTCAGCCTGCTTAACATAATATGTAGACTTGATAGGGTTATCGCCAAAACGAAGATGCGATATAGTAACACCGCCGGACTTCTTAGAATCGTACTGGAAGTATGCCTGAACATACTTATCAGTATGATCACCGATGATCTTAACAGAGTTCTTGTTAGCACCTACAGTACCATCAGCACCAAGGCCCCAGAACTTACATGCACTAGTTCCCTTAGGTGCAACATCTGGATTAGATGTAACAGGAAGAGAAAGATTAGTAACATCATCGTTAATAGAAAGAGTGAATTCTCTCTTAGGAGAATCGCTCCAGAGGTTCTCATATGCAGCCTGGATATCACCTGGCTGAACATCCTTAGAACCAAGACCGTAACGGCCACCTACTATGAGGCAGTTCTCCCACTTAGTACCACGAAGTGCTGAGCAGATATCGAGGAAGAGCGGCTCACCGATACTTCCAGGTTCCTTAGTTCTGTCAAGAACAGCAATCTTCTTAACAGTATCAGGAATAACATCTGTAAGATACTTAACAGAGAAAGGTCTGTAGAGGTGAACCTCTATGATACCAACCTTCTTGCCCTGAGCGTTAAGATAATCTATAACTTCTTCTGCAGCGTCGCAGACAGAACCCATAGCAACAAGGATTTCTGTAGCGTCTGGCGCACCATAGTAGTTAAATGGCTTATAATCTGTACCGATTTTCTCGTTGATCATCTTCATGTACTTGTTGATGATATCAGGAGTCTCGTTATATGCAGGGTTGCTAGCCTCTCTATGCTGGAAGAAAGTCTCAGGCTGCTCTGCGCTACCAAGAAGATGTGGATGGTTAGGATTAAGAGCATTCTTACGGAAAGCCCTAACAGCATCCCAGTTAACCATCTCTTTTAATTCATCATAATCCCAGGTCTCGATCTTCTGATACTCATGAGAAGTACGGAAACCATCGAAGAAGTGCATCATAGGAAGTCTGCCATCAATAGTAGACAGATGAGCAACAGCTGCAAGGTCCATAACCTGCTGAACGTTATTCGAGCAAAGCATAACGAAACCTGTCTGACGGCAGCTCATAACATCCGAATGATCACCGAATATAGAAAGCGCATGTGAAGCAAGTGCTCTGGCAGCTACGTGGAACACAGTAGGTGTCTGCTCGCCAGCAAGCTTGTACATGTTAGGAATCATAAGGAGAAGACCCTGTGAAGCGGTAAATGTTGTGGTATAAGCACCAGCTGTGATAGCACCATGAACAGCACCAGCAGCGCCACCCTCTGATTCCATCTCTATAATCTTAACCTGTTCACCGAATATGTTCTTACGTCCCTGAGATTCCCACTCATCCATGCTCTCAGCCATAGGAGAAGATGGAGTGATAGGATATATAGCTGACACTTCGGAAAATGCATATGCAACATGTGCTGCAGCTGTATTTCCATCCATAGTCTTTAATTTTCTCATAACCAGTATCCTCCTTCTTCAAGCTCCATAGCCTTGCGCTGCTTGTAGATATGTTCAGGAACTTCCTGAGCCTTGATGATGTTGTGTGAACATACATACTGGCACATATTACAATCTTCACAAACCACAGGGTCTATAACAGCATGCTTACCTTCCATGTAGATAGCGCCGTTAGGACAGTTGTTGTAGCAGTCCTCACAAGCTATACAGCCGGAATCACATACCTTAGACTTATCTTCATAATCATCAACACTTGAACAAGGAACAAGCTTTGTTCCCTTATAAGGAACCATAGTGATAAGATGTCTAGGACATGCAAATGTACAGTCACGACATCCAACACACTTATCAGGATCAACTACTGCTGTACCGTTAACTACGCTTATAGCGCCATAACGACATACAGCTGTACAACTTCCAAGACCGCAGCATCCTGTAGTACAGAGCTTAAGTTCCTTAGCATCAAGCTTAGCAGCTTCCTTACAATCTGTAAGTCCCATACTTGTGAACTTCTCGCTTGCTCTGTTACCACCACTACATCTAACGAAAGCAACCTTATCCTTAATAACTGTAAGATCATGCAGTGTATCTACGATGATCTTCTTCTTACATCTTACTGTACAAGCACTACAGCCTACACACTTGCTGTAATCAATAACAGCATGATTATCCACTATAGAAACGGCTCCCTGAGGACATACACGCTCGCACTCGCCACATGCTATACATCCGTAACCACATGTATTTCTTACGACCTCTTCATCATCCTCAGTGTTAGAGCATGGTATAAAGTTAGTAGCATCAGCAGGAATCATCCTGATAAGATGCTGAGGACATACGCCCTCTGCTGCACACTCACCACAGCCGTTACACTTTTCTCTGTCAACAACGATCTTCCCGTTTTCGAGCTTCAAGGCGCCATACTTACAAGCGTTGATACATGAGCCTACGCCCACGCAACCGCTCTTGCACTCGCCTCTTTCAAAGCCGGATTCTACTGCTTCTGCGCATGTTGCGCACTTACCAGCAAAACGAGCCATGCCCGCAGCACTGCCGGAACACGCCACGAATGCTACCTGTGGCTCACCGCTTCCGGATACGCTTTGCATATTGCCCATAAAAATCCTCCTATCAATTATAGAATTAGTCATTCCACGACCATTACTGACATTATACTACTTTTTTCATAGATTGAAAAGAGTTTTTGATAAAAATTTTCACTTTTTACGGTTAGCAACAGCTAACTCATGACAGAAATAATCGTTTTAATCGATAAAACGAGGAGTTTTAGCAAGTAATTTTCGCAAGTTTGATATATTCTTATCAATATTGACTCGAAAACGCGCCAAGTTTGACAAGAACTTCACACTATTGCTAAATAGTTTGATTTTTTGATACATTATATATATAACGAACATGGCGTTTCTGTTTTTTTGCAAAAAAAGACTGTCACACTATTTTTTAGTGCGACAGCCCCTTTTCTCCGACTGAATTCAAGTCTCGCACCGCGAGACTTGCGCGCCGGATTCGGTCTGCGCAAGCAGACAAATTTCCTTTCCGAATCCGTGCGCATCCTCGCGGAGCGTTGATCTCAGTCGGAGATCGGACCCCGACTGAGTTAAGTTTGTTATAACCCCTACCTACACTTGGTTAAGAGGAAGGGGTCTTCACCGACTGAGATAAATGTTTTCAAATACGTCATACAGTGACGAAACTTTATCCCAAAACATAATTACATCTCCTTGATATCGATAATTCACATACTCTCTTTGAGAATCATCATAACAGCATCATATCTGCTTTGGCATAACACATTTTATCATATCTATAATCTTTGTAGACTTATAATTATCATTAAGCTTCGTCTTTCCATATCTGAAAACAGTCCTCTGAGTGTTCTGAACAAGATAATCTGTATAGTATTCTTCCCAACTTAAGTATTCTTTACTATCAGCATAATCATACGTTTCTTCCAAAACAGATTTCGGTACATCGAGTATGCCAGCTTTCAGAATTAGATACTCAAACGATTCCGGAGCATATAAGACGCATTGTTTCTTTGATTGAGAAAAATATCTCATAACCTTACCAACATCTGCTCCAAATGCAGCTCCATCAACTATCGCAAGAATTCTATTCTCATCACTTTTTCTAATGTTTTCGTATATCTTACTCTTTCCACCAGAAGCTTTACATATTTCACCATATATAATCTTATAGCACTCATACCCTAAATTAGAATCTTCAGTTATAACAAGTTCAGGCTCAAATCTAGCACTCACATCTGTTAGATTATATAGCTTATACATCTCATTATAAACCTTTTTATAAGACTTATACTTGGACGAATCAGACACATTCCTAAGTCCATATATCTCCTCAACACTATAAGGTAGTGATGCAAGATCGTCTCTGCTGACTATAACAAAATAGTTATCTGAACCCCTTACCATCTCAGCAAACTTCTTATCTTTCAGAAAAGAAGCTGTTTCATCAATAAATATGATACTCCGACTTAATGAAAATAAGCGTAATTGCCAATCAACATTTGTAAGAACAGTACAGTTTTTCTCACACTTAACTGTGATACCTGATGAATTTCCATAAGCTTCATATTCACCTATAAGCCTTATAAGTTCTGTTTTTCCACTCGCGCTATCACCTTGAAGAATAGTTATATTCCTCTTAACCGTAAGGAAATAATGAGCCTTATTATTATATACTTCTATATCGTATTTTCCTACCATACGCCACACCTTATATCAAATTATTGTCCAATACCGATTCAACAAGTTCTAATCCATTATGAACAATCTTGCCCAGATTCAATATTTCGATTTCAAAATCTTCTTTTCCAAAATCCATCAGATATCCCAATCTTATGGTAAGATCTTTTTTCTCTGCAATCTTTAGAATCCACTTAGCACAATTATCTCCGCATGCAGATGCATTAAAAATATGCTCAGAATCGTTATTCATAAGAATCAGCGTCTTAACTCCACCAGACAGCCTTTCAACAGGAATAGATCCCAAGAACGGACTATCTATAACCCTAGCCCCGACAACATCAGATTTATCTATATCTTTAATCATTTGCACTGAAAAGTTGTCCGTAATCCATTCATCCTCATAACTGTTATTAAAAAAAACATCCGGATTAAATATATAATTATCTGACTTCAGATCTCCATAGTAGATTTTCAGCATAGTTTTCTAATCTCCTCCATTCTTTCACGCAAAAAACATTTCTTAATAATTATATCACATAACTCCGTATTAAGCATCTTTTTTATCTCAGTCGGGGCCCAATCTCTGACCGAGACAAACGTCATATCTAAGACATTCAAAAATCCCCCTACACCATCGGCCACACCCCATACAGCCGACAACATAAGAGGATCTATGACATTATTAAGTTATTACTCTAAGTTTGCTGGAATCTCAGTTACAGATTGATCACCATTTTCATCTACATCGTAAACATAGACATAGCCATCACAGTTTTTGGTCACATAGTTTACGAATTCGTCAACCTTATCCTTGCCTATGGCAAAACATTTTTCAGTTTCTAAGAGGTTGCAGATGAGATATCCATCATCTGTAAGAGTGATTGACTTATTCATACCGTATGTATCGAGATATCTGATTTCTATATCTATAACCTTCTTGCCTTTTGAAGCATCAGGAGTATTCGCAACAGAAGCTGACTTCTTAAGCAGATCAATCACCTTACTGTTATCTAACCCCTCATACACAACATTATCCTTGCCAGATCGACAATCATATACAAGCCCAGCCTGAAGATTCTTCTCAAGACCAAGATCTGCTATAAAATCGCCAAGTGTTGCTGGATTATACTCTGTATTCATATATGCATACACATTATCAAGCCCATTCTTGCTATTATCAGCCTCAGTAAAACGCACACATACTGCACACTTTGGATCTACTCCAACTATCGAGAAGACCTCTACATCCATATTATGGATCTCGTTGCGATATCCATCCTGACCTGTCACATAGCCATCTCCAAGAGAGCTTCCCTTAAGCGAATCGCTTATGGCTACAGCGCATGTAGTGTACTTTGTATTCGAATAAGTTAAGTCGATATACTTACCTGCATTACCTGTTGCATCCCATGTTCCTTCAGTTATAAGACCACCTTCAAATATCAGACCACCATGCGTGCCGTAATTACCGGCAAGGTGCTTTGTAGGATATCCAGCATCCTTCTTTACGGTGCCTCCTTTTCCCGGAATCATAACTACGACTGCCAGTGCAGCTGCCGCGCAGGCCGCTACCGGTAATGCATACTTTACCCATGACCTTCTATGATTATGCTTAATTATGTTAGAAAGCATACGCTCACTAGCAGCACTATCCAAGTTAATCTTATCCCATGATTCTATTATTCTAGTATTCTTCATCCAGATCATCCAACCTTTCTCTAAGTATTAAACGCGCTTCATGCAGATAGTTGCGGATCGTAGACTGCGGTTTTTTCAGCATATCCGCAATCTTAACACTTGTGTAACCCTCGTAATAATACAGATACACGACCGTTTTATACTTATCAGGCAAATCCATAACAGCCCGTAACACCTCATCAGCACCTATTTTATCAGTATTATCAGGTCCCTCTACATCCTGAAAATCGTCTATATTGGAATTCTTTCTCCACCAGTGCTTAAGTGTATTCTTGCATATATTAGTAGCTGTTCTGATAAGCCATGCCTTCTCGTGTTCTTCGCTTTCGAATCTCGGACCCTTCTCGATTAGGCGTATAAATGTATCTTGAACCGCATTCTCTGTGTCAGAAGCATTCTTCATGTAACTATAACACACTCTGTATAACATATTGCTATGACGCGTATACAGATCCGCGATTTCCTTGTCCGTACGCAACAAAGATCTTGACATCTCACTTACCTCCTTTCACTACTAATACAATTGAGAACCCAAAAGTGTCGGATATTTTTTTAATTGGTTGTAAAAAACTATCACTAGGACACGTCAAGATTTCTATCTTTTTGCAAGTCGCCTATTAGCAAGTGCTCCGCGAAAACTCGCCGCTAACGCGGCTCGGACAGTTCGCCCGCACTTGCAGCGAACTTGCAAAAAGATGACGAAATCTTGCGAATCGTCCCCGTGATAGTTTTTTACAGCCTTTCATATTGGCTAACATCATAGCAATAACATAAAAGAAGTTATTTTACACCCCTATAATCATTACCCTACATTATATTTCAAAATCCAATCTGTCATAAAATTCTCAGCAGGGAAACCACAGGCTTGCCTGTGGGAGGAACCGCCTCTAACCTACCTTTCTTATTTCGATAAGCGTATTCTTACGCATCTCCAATAATTTGAGATTTTTATATCCCACAGATGCGTTTATTTTAGTACCGTTCAAAGAACGTAAATCCATCCTACCTGTAGAACGTCTGCCAAATATAAAGCAGATTTGAGCTTTCCACCTTACTTTGTCGTAAAGCCTAAACCCCGTTACCTCATAGGGTGCTTGATTGCGTTTTCTGTTGCCGCCTTTTAGAATGGTGTTCTTATGTATCTGGCGGTTATGACATCTTACTTTCTTTTGGTAATATACCGTACCATCTGATACTGCTGATGGATTGCCACTAATACAACGAGCATCTACATAGTGGTCTTTCGGTAAGCTATTCTCTATACGAGTATTCTTAGTTATATATCCGTAAGTTAGGCTTACGTTTGGATATATTTCTTTTAACCTGTTATAGAAAGCCCACCGCATGATTCCCATAAAGGCAGCGTCTTTAAAAGACATCCCTCTATGTATCGTCTTTGGCAGCGATACTGTTCCTTTGTGATATCCTTTGTGGCATGTCTCACATAAGGTAATTAGATTATTGGGGGCATCTCCACCGATTTTACGGCTTTCTATGTGGTGTACATTTAAGATTTTGTCTTTTGACTTACCTTTGCAGCATTGGCACATATGACCATCTCTAAATAGTACATACTCACGAATGTTCCAAAAATCTAATTGTTCGCCTTGCTGATACTCCGTACCGCTTATTGTGGGATTCTTAATCTTTTGAATATCAAAAGATGCCACTTCTACAATAATCTTTGTGATCGGAAGTATCTCATACACTTTATGGATTACTGTCAGGTGCGTATCCACCTTATTTTGAACCGAAGGTGCCAACCAGCCGTCTTTTCGTTTACGGTTATCGAACCGAGGTTTACGGTATCTCGTTTTACGGTTTCTTCTGGTTCTGCGGTTTTGTCTACGGGTAGAAAGCAAATCTACAATATCATTCCGTAGTTCCACATCGGATTCAAATAACACTTTGTCCTTTATAGTTGCCGAAAGACCGATATGCTTGCTACCACTATCTACACCTAAAGTAATATCCTGCGTATAATTCGTGCTATCATACGCTAATTGGATGGTAAACGGACATCTTTTAATTACCTTTGCCTTTTCGTTTTTTAACAGAATACGGACTTTAGCATGATTTTCCGTAGGCATTAAAGGTTGTCCGTTCTTACTTATGACATAAATCACAAAGTCCGTCTCCTTTCCAAATCCCATAAGGATTTAATTTCTCGCTCCGAAGAGCGGTTGGTGTACCATCGCCAATGTTAATGAGAGGTTTTATGTAAGCAACACTGTCCCTATACCTCAGAACTGTTTAATCACTTACCTTAGAGCTACAGACTTGGTACTACATCCGTAGGTAACTATGTATTCTCTCTTAACGTAGCCTCTGTTCCAAGGCTTAGGCTACTCACTCAGGGTTGTTATACAAC
>JAEEGL010550895.1_pt1 | contig 11134 bp, 9 predicted proteins | sample 9134231 | NCBI WGS metagenome assembly JAEEGL01 (sample SAMN16246548, study PRJNA631951) | gut metagenome | biome: gut microbiome; feature: rumen; material: fiber-attached | host: Bos | place: Iran: Karaj | collected 2018-10
ATTTTTCGTAACTCCTTTCATATATTCCGAAGTTCGTAGTGGTCATAAATTAACATAAGGCGGATTAAGCGGATTAAAACGCAGGCGGCACGTCCCCCGCCGAGTCTCGATAGCCGGAGATGTCGAGAGTTTGGTTCTCTGACACCGTCATGTCGCCCACGTACACGGGGGTGGTGTTATTGAAATCACCGCCGTAGCGGGCCACGAAGAGATAGCTCCCGACTTTGTAAGTCGAGAAGACGTTGTCCAAGTTGACGGTCGTCTGATCCGCCCACAGGCATGAGGACGCCGCCATCAGGAACAACAAGAGAAGAATTTGTTTGGTGAACTTCATCGAAAAAGCTCTCCTTTCGGTAAGATTTGAAAGCCGTTAGATTGACTTCCTACTGTCATTATACTATAATGGGGATAGGCTTGTCAGTCATTGAAATGACAAAAAGGAGATTTTTTAAAATGATTTTCAGTTTTTTTCCCGATACGTGCCTTTTTAAGGGCATAGCGCCCCATGACATCAAGACATTGATGGACTATTTCGATTCCGAAGAAAAGGAATACAAGAAAGGCGACATCATTTTCAGAGCCGGAACCGCCACTCCGAAGATAGGCATTATCGAAAAGGGAACCGCCAATGTTGTTATAAACCACCCCTGGGGAACATCAAGCGTGTTCGGGCAGTTGAAAGACGGCGATGTCTTCGGCGGAGCCTATGACACTATCTCCGCGAGCCGCCTTGTGTGCGACACCGTGGCGGCGGAGAACTGCAAGGTAATGTTTTTCGATATGAATAAGATGCTGACAATCACCGACAACAGTCCAAAAAATCATATCCTTGTAATGCGCAATCTCGTGCAGATAGCGTCGGAAACTTGTCTCGGCCTTGCCGAAAGAATGATACATACCGCCCCCAACTCCCTGCGCCACCGCATTATGTCCTACCTCGCGGACCTCGCGATGAAAAACGACTCGAACAAGTTTAAGGTGCCCTTCGGGCGGCAGCAGATGGCGGACTACCTGAACGTGAACCGAGTGGCCATGTGCGGAGAGCTGTCTAAAATGCAAAAAGACGGACTCATTAAGTTTCACAAGTTCGACTTTGAGATTTTCTTCGGCAACAGGTAACACAAAAAAATGCGGAACGCTCTGACGCGTTCCGCGGTGTTTCGAGTTCGACGGCATCGGCTTGATCATTTTCCGCATGGCGTCAGGGGGAAACGCACCCGTTTATCCTTCTCATTGGGACCTTCGTTAGCACGGAAATTCTTCCGCTTATATACCCATTATGGCACATTTTCGGAAAAGTGTCAACAAAATCCCATGTTTTTTTCGGTTTACGCCTTTTTTAACGGCCGGCGTCGCCGTTGTCGTATGTCTCTATGATGACTCTGAGTCTGTTTATCTCGGCGTCGGACTTTTCTTTCATGGTTTGAATCTTGTCCAGCAGGTCCAGGATTATCTCCACTCCGGCCAGGTTCACACCCATATCCTGTGTAAGTCTCTGTATCTGTTTAAGTCTCTCTATATCCGAGCCGGAATAGACTCTGTTCTTTGAGCCCACCCGCGCCGGTGAAACGAGGCCCAGCCTTTCGTACATGCGCAATGTCTGGGGGTGCAGATTGCACAGTTTCGCCGCGACGCTTATCATATACAAAGGTTCATCATTTGAACTTCTCATAACAAACCTCCGCTTGCGTTAATTTATATTCTCTTCGATCTTATCTTCTCAAGGAGCTCCCGCTCGTCGTCGCTGATGTTTTTGGGGATGACGATGGCGATTCTCACGTAGAGGTTTCCGAAGCGTTCGGACTTGACCATGGGCATACCTTTGCCCACAACCCGAAGTTCGCTTCCGTTCTGGGTTCCCGCGGGAAGGCGCATGGTGATTCTGCCCGTGAGGGTGTTGACCGGCACGTCGCCGCCCAAAAGAGCGGTGAGGTAGTCAACCCGAACTTCCGTGCGGAGGTCGTTGCCGTCTCTGACGAGGAAGTTGTGGGGCTTCATCTTGATGGTGAGCAGGATGTCGCCTCTCTCGCCGCCGGTGCGGGATCTGGTACCCTTTTTGGGAAGTCTTATCTTCTGGCCGGCCTTAACGCCCTTGGGGATATTCACCTCGAGGCGCTTGTCGCCCAGGAAGAAATACTTCTTCACGCCGTGGTAAGCCTCATCGAGGGTGATAATCATCTCCGTCTCGATGTCGTTGGGCTTTCTGCCGGAGCGGGGTCTCTCCTTCTGGGTGTGGGTGTCTCCGCCCAAATCGAAGCGGCCGTCGGCGTCCTTGCCGGTGAACATGTCGCCCAGGACGTCCTCGAGGTCGCCGCCGAACTCCACGGATTCCGTGGGAACGCTCTGGAAATCGTTGGCGTTGAAGTTGGCCCAGTTGTAGGAGTCGGCGAAATCCTTGTTCTCCCACATACTGCCCATCTGGTTGTAGTATGTGCGCTTGTCTCTGTCGGAGAGAACGCTGTAAGCCTCGGAGATCTCCTTGAACCGGTTTTCCGCGTATCTGTCGCCGGGGTTTACGTCCGGGTGATACTTGCGGGCCAGTCTGCGGTATGCCGCCTTTATTTCTTTTTCGGTAGCATCACTGTCGATGCCCAGTATTTTGTAATAATCTTTGGTAGCCATGGCGACTCCGTATATTAGGTGTCAGGTACCGGGTGCCGGGTGTCAGGGAATGTGTCGGCGAAGCCGACGGATTATACCAACCCGTTTTGCGGTGTCGGGTATATAATCCGTTTGCCGCAGGCAAACACCGCCCCTGGCCCCTGGCCCCAGACCCCTGGCACCTGAGAATTTTACTTGTCTTCTTCCTTGAAGTCCACGTCGATGATTTCGTCCTCTTCCGGGACTTCCTTGGCGGCGGCGTCTTCTCTGGCTTCTTCCATAACCTGAGCGTCCTGCTGCTGCTGCTGAGAAGCGTTCTTGTAGATTTCCTGAGCGATAGCGTAGTTCACCTGCGCCAGAGCCTCGGTCATGGACTTCATGTTCTCCACGTCGTCCGCGGCGATGGCCTTGCGGAGGTCGGCGATGATGCTCTCGGCGTTCATCTTCTGGGAAGAATCGACCTTGTCGCCGAGCTCCTTGAGGGAACTCTCGGTGGAGTAGATAACCTGCTCCGCTCTGTTCTTGGTCTCAACCTTGGTGCGGAGTTCCTTATCCTGCGCGGCGTTGGCTTCGGCGTCCTTCATCATCTTCTTGATTTCGGCGTCGTCCAATCTGGTGGAACCGCTGATGGTGATACTCTGCTGCTTGCCGGTGGCAAGGTCCTTAGCGGATACGTTTACGATGCCGTTGGCGTCGATGTCGAAGGTAACCTCAATCTGAGGAATGCCTCTGGGGGCGGAAGGAATGCCGTTCAGGTGGAAGCGGCCAAGGCTGTGGTTGTACTGAGCCATTTCGCGCTCGCCCTGAAGAACGTTGATTTCAACTTCCGTCTGACCGTCAACCGCGGTGGTGTAAGTCTTGGACTTGCGGACCGGGATGGTGGTATTTCTTTCAATGAGCTTGTCGGTGATACCGCCAAGGGTCTCAACGCCGAGGGTCAGCGGGGTGACGTCCAGAAGAACAACGTCCTTCACTTCGCCGCCGAGAACACCGCCCTGAATAGCGGCGCCGATGGCGACCACTTCGTCCGGGTTCACGCTTCTGTTGGGCTCTTTACCGCCCGCCAGCTTCTTCACCAGTTCCTGAACCATGGGCATTCTGGTGGAACCGCCCACGAGGACGATCTCGTCGATCTCGCTGGTGTTGATTCCGGCGTCCCGCATGGCTCTCTCGTAAGGACCCACGCAGCGGTCCAGAAGGTCCTTGGTGAGCTCCTCGAACTTGGCTCTGGTGAGGTTCATGTCGAGGTGCTTCGGGCCGGTGGCGTCCGCGGTGATGTACGGCAAATTAATATTGGCCTGCATTACGGAAGAAAGCTCGATCTTGGCCTTTTCGGCGGCTTCCCGAACTCTCTGGAGAGCCTGCTTGTCAAGCCGAAGGTCGATGCCCTGAGTGGCCTGGAAGTCGCTGCAGATGTATTCGCATACTCTGTCGTCCCAGTCGTCGCCGCCCAGCTGGGTGTCGCCGGCGGTGGACTTGACTTCGAACACGCCTTCGCCAACCTCAAGGATGGATACATCGAAGGTTCCGCCGCCAAGGTCCCATACGAGGATGGTCTCGCTGCCCTTCTTGTCAAGGCCGTAAGCAAGGGAAGCGGCGGTGGGCTCGTTGATGATTCTGAGAACGTTGAGACCGGCGATTTCACCGGCGTTCTTGGTGGCCGTTCTCTGCATATCGTTAAAGTACGCCGGAACGGTGATGACCGCCTGAGTTACGGGCTCACCGAGATAAGCTTCGGCGTCGGCTTTAAGCTTCTGCAAAATCATGGCGGAAATCTCTTCCGCGGTGTAGCGCTTGTCGTCAATGGTTACCTTGAAATCGGTGCCCATGTGGCGCTTGATGGAAGATACGGTTCTGTCGGGGTTCAAAATGGCCTGTCTCTTGGCCGTTACACCCACAAGGCGTTCGCCGGTTCTGGAGAAACCGACCACCGACGGGGTGGTTCTGGCGCCTTCGGCGTTGGCGATAACAACCGGTTCGCCGCCTTCCATAACGGAGATTACGGAGTTTGTGGTTCCGAGGTCGATACCTACTGTTTTGGACATAAGATGCCTCCTTTCGATTCCTTTCGGGAATCGGTGTATTCGGTATTGAGTCTTTGAGGTGCATTTTCCTCAAAGTGATAATATTATATCACTTGAGTGCAATACAGTCAAGTTGTTTTTAAAGATTTTTCCGGAATTTTTTCGGCGTTTAAACGCTTTTCCCCTATTTGCTTTTTTCCGCCGGCTGTGCTATAATAACCATACTTCCGAATAACGGACAATATTATGAAGACACTTACCTCTCTCTTTAACGGCATATATTACGCCTTTACCTACGTATATTATTACGCGGGCGGCTTTGCCGTTGAGTGTCCGGTCTGATTCGGGATAACAAAGCAGTCAAAGCCCCGCGCCCTACCGGACGGGGCTTTATTCATTATATACGGAGACAGCATGAGAATCGCTTACAGCGGAATTGAGGGGTCATTCGCCCACGCGGCGTCCCTTGGGATTTTCCCAACCGGGGAGCTTATCCCCTGCGCGAACTTCGCGGACGCCTACAAGGCGACGGAGTCGGGCCTCTGCCACGCCGCGGTGCTGCCTCTGGAGAACAGTTTCGCCGGTGAGGTGGGCAAGGTCACGGATCTCATTTTCGAGGGCGACCTCTTCGTCAGCGCCGTCTACCGTCTGCGGGTGTCCCAAAACCTCCTGGGAATCCCCGGAAGCTCCGCCGACGGCATAAAAACGGTAATCAGCCACCCACAGGCTCTGGACCAGTGCGCCACATATATCGAGGAGCACCGAATCGCCACCCAAGGCGCCACCAACACGGCCAGGGCGGCTCTTCAGGTGGCGAAAACCGGAGACCCCACACTGGGCGCCATAGCGAGCAAGACCACCGCCCGGCTGTACGATTTGGACATCTTGGCTCCGGACATAAGCGACGACAAGATGAACACCACCCGGTTCGCCGTCCTCACCCGGAAGCGCAAGCCATACCTGGGGGACAGCACATGCATATTGATGTTCACCGTCCGAAACGAGGCGGGGGCGCTGGCGAAAGTGCTGGATGTCATCGGCGGCCACGGCTTCAACATGCGGGTCATCCGCAGCCGACCCCTGAAGGGTTTCCGCTGGCGGTACTACTTCTACGCGGAAGTGGAGGGGAACCTCTTCTCCGGCGCCGGCGAGGCCATGGTGGAGGACATGAAACCTTTTTGCGAGTCGCTGAAAATCGGCGGCTCCTACGACTCGAGCGAACAAATCATCGAAGAATAAGCGAGGCACAAAATGGAATGGATTAACAGGAAAAACATACTTATCGTGGGACTGGGTCTCATCGGCGGCAGCTACGCCATGGCATTAAAGCGCATGGGCTTCAGTGTCTCCGCCATAGACAGGAACCCGGACGCCATCGAGTACGCCGTGGAAAAGGGCATAATCGACCACGGCGCCACCATCCCGGACGAGACAATCATCTCCGCCGCCGACGCGGTCATCTTCGCCCTCTACCCCAACGTGTTCGTTGACTGGGTGTCGAAGCACAAAGACCTTCTGAAGCCCGGCATCTACGTCACCGACGTCACCGGCGTCAAGAGCGCCATCGTCTACCGGGTGCAGGACATCCTCGGGGACAGAGTGGAGTTCATCGCCTCGCACCCCATGGCCGGTAAGGAAGTTGGCGGCGTCCGGAACAGCGACGACCTCATCTTCCGGGACGCCAACTACATCGTGGTGCCCACGGACCGCAACACGGAGGGCGCCGTGAACTGGTGCAAACGGCTGGGCAAACTCCTGGGCTTCAAGAACATCTCCGTCCTCTCCCCGGAGGAGCACGACCGGATGATCGCCTACGTGTCCCAGCTGACCCACTGCATCGCCGTGTCCCTTATGACGGAACCCAGCCCTCGGAACGCGGAGAAGTTCACCGGCGACTCTTTCAGAGACCTGACCCGAATCGCCCGCATCAATGAGAACATGTGGAGCGAGCTCTTCTTCATGAACAAAGACGCCCTCCTCGGTGAGATGGACGCCTTCATAAAGGAAATAACCGACCTGCGGAACCTTATCGCCAACGACGACGTTGAGGGCGTTAAGGAAAAGATGAGATTGTCCACGGCCCGCAAGACCAAGTTCAACGCCGTGTAGGAGGCATACCGTGAATCTGGAGTTTGAGAGAAAACTTGCGCTGCCCCTTGAGGTGAAGGAAACATACCCCATCTCCTGGGAACTGGAAAAGAAAATAGCGGCGCGGAAAAAGGAAATCGTCGAGGTTTTCGAGGGCAAGTCCCACAGGCTTATCCTCATTATCGGACCCTGCTCCGCGGACAGGGAAGACAGCGTTATCGACTACATCAGCCGTCTGCGGCCCCTGCAGGAAAAGGTGGCGGACAAGGTGCTCATCGTGCCCCGAATCTACACCAACAAGCCCCGGACAAACGGCGGCGGGTATAAGGGTATGCTCCACCAGCCGGACCCCACCGGCAAATCCGACATTTTCAAAGGCCTCATCGCCACCCGGGAAATGCATATCCGGGCCGTGCGGGAGACCGGCTTCGCCTGCGCCGACGAGATGCTCTATCCGGAAAACTCCCAGTATCTGGACGACCTGCTGGCATACGTGGCTGTGGGCGCCAGATCCGTTGAGGACCAGCAGCACCGACTCACCGCCAGCGGAATCGACGCCCCCGTGGGCATGAAGAACCCCACCAGCGGCGACTACTCCGTCATGATGAACGCCATCTTCGCCGCCCAGTCCTCCCACACCTTCATGTTCAGAGGCTGGGAAGTCCGCAGCAGCGGCAACCCCCACGCCCACGCGATTTTGCGGGGCTACACCGACAAGCACGGGCAGGCCTGGCCCAACTACCACTACGAGGACCTCACCCGCCTCTGCGACTCCTACGACGCCATGGAGCTCAGCTACCCGGCGGTCATCATCGACACAAACCACGCCAACTCCGGCAAGAACCCCTTTGAGCAGCCCAGAATCATCAACGACGTGCTCCACTCCGCCAAGCATAACGACAGAGTGGCCGCCATCGTCAAGGGATTTATGGTGGAAAGCTACATCGAGGACGGCTGCCAGAAGGTGGACGGCGGCGTCTACGGCAAGTCCATCACCGACCCGTGCCTCGGGTGGGAAAAGACGGAGAGGCTAATACTGGATATTGCAGAGTCACTGTAGGTGCTGCCTACGGCAACGGATTCCGCAAACCCATATTGTGACAAAAAAAAGCCCCCCTTCGGGGGACTTTTTTTGTGTCGGGGCTTTGGGGTCTGGGATCAGCGATGGTGTTTCGCTGTCGCGAAACGAATTATAAAACAAACATCGCAAAGTAGGTTGGTAGAATCCGTCGGCTTTACCGACACATTACCCGAAACCCGATAACCTTATATAATTATCAAAGAAGAATACACTTCATTACTACCGCGGCGTTCCTCTTCAAATCCTCTCTGGTGATGTCGCCCCGGCAGAGGGCGGCGAGGATATTGTCGTTGGAACCCAGGGGCATTTTGGTGTTGTTGCCGGCCAGAACTTCCTTGTAGGGCTGGCTATTGTTGCCCCAGTCGGTCATAACCATACCGGTGAATCCCCACTCGTTCCGAAGAATCTCCGTGAGCAGGTCTTTGTTCTCGGAGGTCTGGGTGCCGTTCACCAGGTTGTAGCTGCTCATGATGTACTTCAGGGGCGATTCCTTCACGGCAATCTCGAAGCCCTTCAGGTAAATCTCTCTTGCCGCCCGCTCGGTGACTCTGGAGTCGCAGCCCAGTCTGTTCCGCTCCCGGTTGTTGAAAGCGAAGTGCTTGCAGGTGGGGTCGGTTCCGCCCCGCTCGGCGCCCCGGACGTAGGCGGCGGCGAACTTGCCGCTTACAAGGGGATCTTCGGAGAAGTATTCGAAGTTTCTGCCGCAGAGGGGGCTGCGGTGGATGTTGAGGGCCGGGGAGAGCCAAATGGCGAGGCCTCTGGCGTTGCTTTCCTTGGCCACGCCGTTGCCGATGATGTCGGCGATGTCCGGGTTGAAGCCGCTGGAGACGAGAATGGGGCTGGGCCAGGCGGTGGAGGTGATATCGCAGCCGTGCATGCGCACGCCGCAGGGGCCGTCGAAGGTGTGGGCGTCCTCGATGCCGAACTTGTCAACGGCGCCGATGGAAGCCACGCTGCCGGGCACATCCCAAAGGTGGCGGGTGACCACGTCGCAGAGGTCTCTGTCGGAGAACTGGTCGATGAACTCGTCCATGAGAGCCGGGTTGGCTCTCAACATATCGGCGGTAATGCCCTTGTCGCAGCCGGGATTGATCTTCGATTCGTCGATTGCCGGGGGCATACCGTAGAGATTCGGGTTATCCGCCTCGAACTTATCCAGGTCCGCCTTGTCCGCGGCGAAGAGGATGAAGGACACGTGGGACCACTGACCCTCTCTGAACTCAATCTTGAAGTCAACATCGCCGGCGGGGAGATCGATCTCCGCGTCCCCCACGTTCTCGAAGGGCAGATAGGTGCCGTTGCCGCCGCCCTTGGGCATGGAGGGCATGTCAAGCTTGATTCCGGTGTCCTTGCCGTTGACGCTGAATGCGGCGAAGTCCTTAAAAGTCTCGCCGCTTACGTTCCGGCACCGCAGGCGCATGAAGTACTTGCCCGCTTTTTCAACGTTCAGCTTGTATGTGGCGTAGTAGGCGTGGGCGTCGGTCTGGGTGAAGTAGATGAAACTGCAGTCGCCGGTTTCCCCGTAGCCCAGGGTGAACCGTTCGGAGCAGTCAACCGCGTCCTCGCTGTTCAGTTTGCCGAAGCCGTTCTTGATAAAGACAGTTCTGTCGCCGATCTCGTCGAAGTCGGAGAGTTTTTCGTAACTTCCGTCCGCCCGGAGAGCTTTCGGCAGCCGTGTGGGCGTCAGACGCTGGGAGAGCTGTTCCAACACAACACACTCGTCCTCCTCATAGGAAGCGGCGAGGCGGCCGGAGGCGTCCTTCACGGAGTTGCCCACGTAGAACTCGTAAACGCCTTCCTCGAGAACGTAGCAGGACTTGTTGCCGGTCTTGCCGGTGTCGTCGTAGGAAGCGAAGTTGTAATAATCGAAAGCTATGTTCAGCGTCTCGGACTCGCCGGGCTCCAAAAGTTTCGTCTTGGCGAAGGCCGTGAGCACCATGGCGGCCTTGCCCAACTTGCCCTGGGGAGCCTTGCAGTAGACCTGGACGACTTCCTTGCCGGCAACTTTGCCGGTGTTGGTGACCGTAACGGAGGCCTCAACCTTGTCGCCGAAGGTGAAATCGACGTCGCTTATGTCAAAGGTCGTGAACGAGAGACCGAAACCGAAGGGGAAGCGGACTTTCTTGTATTCCGGGTCGAAGGTGGAGAAATAGCGGTAGCCCACGAAGATATCCTCTTCGTAGTTCACCACCCGAAGTTCCTGCTGGAAGCAGGAGGTGGAGGGGTAGTCGTTGATATCCTTGGCCCAGGTGTCCACGGTCTTGCCGGAAGGGTTCACCTTGCCGATGATGACCTCGGCGATGGCGTAGGCGCCCTCCTGGCCGGGCTGGTAGGGCAGAACGATGGCGTCAACGGGATATTCGTCCGCCCAAGCGGTGTCGATAACGCAGGGCACGTTCAAAACGACCACTATCTTGTCGAATTTGCCGGAGGCGGCTTTCAGCAGAGCCTCATTCTCTTCGGAGATGAACCAGTCGCCCTTTTCGGCGTATCTGTCGCCGCCCTCGGTGGAATCGTGGGTGAAAACCAGCACCGCGGTGTCCGCGTCGGAGTCGGCTATATTGTCAAGGGTGCGAATCTCGAAATCCACCCCCAGGTCTTTGAAGGCTTCCGGCATGGTGGCGATGTTCACGGCGTTGACTCTGGCGCTGCCGCCGCCGCCGGGGATAAGCTTCTCGGCGCCGTTGCCGGCGAGAGCGACTTTGCCGCCCTTAAGGGGCAGAGCGTTATTGTCGTTTCTGAGGAGAACGATTCCTTCCCGAGCCACTTCCCGGGTTACCGGAAACAGTGTGGCGTCGGCCTGTTTGGTGATATCCATAATATCTTCCTTTTATATCGAATTTGTCGTCCGTGGACGCTTCTTTAATTATAATATAAACGGCGTATCATTTCAATTGTTCGGAGATGAAATTTCCGGTATAATTTATATATGCTTACACCGAGAAGAATAATATTTATCATAACGGCGATGCTGATGATTGCCCAGGGAGTGGTTCTGCGCCACGCCCCCATGACGAGGGGTGTGCGGACTCTCATCGCGGCAACCCTCATCGGCTGTCTCGGCTGCATCCTCGCCGTCGCTTGGAAAGTCTATCTGTCCCGCCCCAAGATTCTCAGCGGCTTCATATTTATACTTTTTCTCGCGATTGTGTGGGTCTCCATTCGGGACAAGAACATCAACGATCAATTCATGAACGACACATACGTGCGCAGACTTTGGACCTTCGACGGAATCAAATACATGAAAAACGGGGAGACCCGCTACGGGGCGGACATGTCCGGAATCGCCAGAGAATCCCTGTGGCAGGCGGGAGTTATCGAGGCCATCCGCTCCATCAAC
>JAEEGL010739116.1_pt1 | contig 11134 bp, 10 predicted proteins | sample 9134231 | NCBI WGS metagenome assembly JAEEGL01 (sample SAMN16246548, study PRJNA631951) | gut metagenome | biome: gut microbiome; feature: rumen; material: fiber-attached | host: Bos | place: Iran: Karaj | collected 2018-10
CCGAACGGGTCGGGGAAATCCACCCTGATAAACATCATCACCGACAACCTCAAGGCAGACTCGGGCGAGATCCTCTTTCAGGAGGGGGAAAATGAGCCCGAAAACATCCTTAAGATGGGGGTCAGATTCCGCGAAAAGCTCGGCTTCATGCCGCAGTATCCGGGGATGTACCCCAATTTCAGCGTGTCGAGATTCATGTGGTACATGGCGGCGCTGAAGGACATGGGAGCCGGGATGAAGCGCCGGGAGAAGCGGGAATATATCGCCGGGAAGATCGGCGAGGTGCTGAAGGCGGTCGAGCTCGACGACGTCGCCGGCCGGAGGATCGGCGCGCTTTCGGGAGGAATGAAGCAGAGGCTCGCCCTCGCTCAGGCGGTGCTGGGAGACCCTTCGGTCCTCATACTCGACGAGCCCACCGCCGGCCTCGATCCCAAGCAGAGGATATCGATCAGAAACTACATCGCAAGGATCGCCTTCGACAAGATCGTCATCATCGCGACACATGTCGTCAGCGACATCGAGTTCATCGCGCGCGACGTCATCATGCTCCGCAAGGGGGTCATCGTCGACAACGCGCCGCCGCAGGAGCTGCTGAAGAGGATCGAGGGAAAGGTCTGGCTGCTGCCCTGCGACGAGGCGGAGGTCGTCGATCTGCAGCAGAGATACCGCGTGACCAATATCGCGAGAGACGAGGCGGGCGGCGACGTCATCCTCCGCGTACTCTCGGACGAAAAGCCCGCCGAGCGCGCAAAGGCAGCGATACCTGCGCTTGAGGACTACTATCTGCATATCTTCGGAGAGGTCTCGTCGGAAGGCTGAGGACCTTCAGACAACATCAGCAGGCTCTGGGTATCCTCGGCCGTGAGCCGCCGGCTACGGAGCATCTCCTCGAAGTCGGATAACGGTTGTACGCCGAGGTCTATCACATTTGGCTTTTTAAGTTTTCTCTTAAACCGGAGGGGAATAATAACCATTGTATCCGCTGCCATTCATTCTATCTTTCCCGCGAACCTGTAGAAAATGACCACATTCTGAAATACCTCACCATTGATCTCTTCCATTTCGCTCAGGGGTGCGGGGCTCCCGCATTGCGTTTGAGGTCGGCGGCATCGCCAGCCGTACCACAAATGCGAAACTCGCAATATGCCAATATGCCGCGACGGGGTAATTCGGAATCATTACCTATGTGGCGTTTTTAAGAATCCATATGAAAACACTCTTGCCAATTTTGTTCATCTATGCATAAGTACCGGTTGATTATTATCATTGACCTCATTCTATTATTGCAACAACTTCGACGAACAATTTAGAAAGTGTTGAATCGGAAAAACCATACAAAACAGATATTGATGGCCCATCAGAACTATCATATATGTAATATGTTAACTCTGGTCTTAATGATCGTCCTGGTAAAATCGTACCAATCTTCTTTACTGTTCTTTGAGGATTGCCGGCAATCTGTTGAACTTCTTCTATTGCCATTCCCTGTTTAATTGTCTGAAGAGAGGAGAAATCAGGCAGTTCGGTTTTATCAGGCTCCAGTTCAAGTTTTAAATAATTATCCTCTGGCACAATTACATCTGGTGGGGATTGGCTACTATGCTCGAGTGGTAACATGGAATAGGAAGTACACAGTGAAGTATCATCTGGATTTATTATTCTTTCACACGAAAAAAGCATTGTTCCTAAAAGCAGAACAAGTAAAAAAACAAATAATGTATTATTTCTCATACCGTTACCTTTTTATCCCAAAGGAGATACAGCAAAATATCCTACAAACACTTCATAGTTAATGCCGTTAATTGCGGTATAATCTCTATTGCAATGCTGTGGGTCGTAGATTATTTCGCCCGAGGCATCAACTTTTTGTATGGGACCGTCACCGGGTTTATGTGACCATGTTCCATCATCATTTTGACGATACCAATGATAGTCAGTATCTGGTATTACCAAATAGTAATCTGGCAAGAAAACGTTTGAAATATAATTCTGCACTGTTAAATCGTCTATCAGATCCAATACCAAAGCAATTTTGTAAGTGCCAGCTGGACAAACATCGTTTTTATTGATTTCCGTTATAAATGATATATTCCATCTTTCGGCATCGGAACAAGCGTTAGATAGGATTTGGCTTTCTGTTCTTATTTGTTCATACTTACAAGGTAGTCCCAGATAATAACCATTGGGTAAAAAATCAGATGATGGTGTACCAGTTGCCATTCCGGGCTGCAAAAACACGAATTGATCTGTATCTACCAAACATCGTTTGTTCAAAGCGTAATTATAACAATTATTCAATGACTTTATTGATTGTGTATTCCAATCATTTTCAGAGTATTGAATTTCATACCCGGAAAGAGGCAGTATCATTATGGTCACATTCCAGATCCAAACCCATGGAGCTCCTGGATACGATACTTTGACGCGAATTGAGCCAGGCTTTTTTGCAAGCAAATCGCCAGTCGAAGAATTGATTTCCGCCTTATCAGTTGACGTGTTTCCGGAATCCGCATTCGTTACCGAATAAGAAACAGGTCCGTTATGCCCTATTCTTGTGCTGCGCATGAAGGATTTGTAAGGAACCGTATCGCCAACATATATGGATGATACGTAGTTTTCCATTTCAATATCCTCATATGTGTTTCCTGTATAACTGTTAAAGATCCATTTGGTGCCGGAATCATTGGGATTGGTTGTCAGAACCAGTTTATAGCCGTTGTTCGTGGAATTGGAACGGATATAGTATTTCACCCCATTTTGCGTATATGTTATATAGTAATAATCGCCTGTTTTTTCAATTTTCCAAGTATATCCTGCAGGCATAGATGAATCCGATTCGGTTCGAAATCCTGCTATCGGAGCACTGTTGTAGACGCTTGGATAAATAACAAGACTGCTGTCAATCATGCTTCTGATGACATAATCGTCATTTGCCGGTCTGTAAGCTAATTTGAACAGATTCTCCAGATGATCGGTGGTCAGCGGAGGAGAAGTAAAGGTTGTGTCCTGCAATACCCATGCCAACGTCGCGGGTCTGTAGCTCTCAAAATAGCAGTTGCTGCCTTGTTTCTGTATTGTATAGATCCCCTCCGGCAGTTTGTTTCCTGAGTATTCAATAACAAGCTGTGCAAAGATGGTCATCCTTTCCTTTGCAACAAATGATACTGAAACGACGTTCCCACCGCCGTGTTTCATGGCAAAGCCGTAATTCGACGTTCCGGTATACCATGATTGGACATAATTTTTCACGGAAAATTCTGTATATTGAGGATTGTTTGTCGTTGCTCCGTTTCGGTAAATGTTTTTGGTATCAATGCACGTTGAAACTGTTGGCTTAGTACTCCATGTCACAGTATCCTCATCCCAATTCGAGGTAATTTTATAAAGATCGACTGTCATATAATCACTGGAGTATACAGTGAAATAGTAGGGAACTCTAAATGTGGCATTTTGAACAGTGACTCCTGTTGGTAAATGAGGTGTATCAAATTTGTAATAGACTTCCATATTGTTTGCTACAGTAAGTTCATGAGTCCCTCCATAGTTCATGCCGGAAGTAACAGACGCAACAAAGGTATCATCTATTTGACCAATATCTGTCAGAGACGGATCGATAATAACCGGAAAACGCCTCTCAGTCGAATTGATCCACTTTTCATCAGCGGTTATTGTTAGTCTGTAAACCCCATGCTGGAGTTCCTCCAATGAATAGAATACTTCATATGATACCTCACCGGTGTCATCGTACATTAAAGGTACGGGGATATAATAAACATCTTTGGAAGTCAATATATCACCGAAAATGATCTTCCCGTTTTCACATCTGACGGACAGGCCGTCTGTTGCGATCTCAAAGCTGTAAGAGTATGACTCGCAGGGTTCTTTTACGATAATGTCCTCTTTTGTGTCATTGGATACCAGCGTATATCTCAGGTCGATCCCCGGAAGCACATTTGAATAGGTGACAGACGACGAAAGAGTTTCAACTTCCGTCAATCTTTCCAGTTTGGTCTTTCCTCCAATATCAGGATCAGGATTGTCGATGATTGCCACGATTCCTTCTTTGGCGTCCGGGAAAGAAACGGATATGCTGTAATTGCCGTCGAGTATCTGGTAAATATGCCCGGTATCCGGCAGCTGTTTTTCAAAAGAAAACCTCGAATCGTTTGTTTTGACCATCCCGTCTTTTTCGGTCAGGGTATTATCTATCTCTTCCCAATTACCGTCGGATGATAATCTGTGAACCGGGTTGCCGTATACAACTGCCTGAAATGATCCGTCGGGGAGTTTTATGTGTTTTATGTTTTCTTCCCGCAATGAGATTATCTCACAAGTCAGTTCATCAAGTTCGTTTTGCAGCTCGTCCGGATCTTTAGCCTCAATGAATGATGCAGGATATGAACCTTCGTTTACTCCTGGTTCCGAATACTCTTCAGGGACGCCGTTGGAAACAGCTGACATCTGAAAAGGAACTATCCAGTTCAGCAGCATCACAATTGCCAATAAAGTTGACAGTAGTTTTTTGTTTTTCATTGCGTTTTCTCCTTATTGAATGGGTGGGAAACAAGTGGCTGGCTATAATAAGAACAAAAAAACGCATGACCGTATCGTCTGCAACTCCGGTCATGCGCACTGTGAAATGAAGATGAGATAATACCTCCCGCTGGGGAAGGAGTTCTCGTTCATGATATGCGCAAAACCGGTAGTATAGACCTGTTTGGGCTTTTTCATAGATTTGGTCACTCCTTTCCTAATGATTTGTCGGATCGATTGTCCAAACAACCATTATGATTATATCAAAAAAATCAAGCGACGTCAAGCCATTTTCGAAATTAATTCTGATTCCAGCCATGTTAGAACTTCGTTTTTGAATTCTTTTGGTTTCTCTTCAATCAAACGGATAGTTATTTCCACTATAACTCTGTCACTCTATAATCGCTGAAACCGGTAGAAAATGACTACGTCCCGAATAGCATTGCCGTCAATCTTTCCATTTTCGCTCAGGGGTGCGGGGCTCCCGCATTGCGTTTGAGGTCGGCGGCATCGCCAGCCGTACCACAAATGCGAAACTCGCAATAATCCAATATTCCGTCAGCAGGATGCTTCTTCGACCCCGATCAATTGCTGTTCCGTCTGAGTGACGCGCGATTCAGAAGAGTTATTTGTTTCTGTCATCTGTTGATACCTCCTGTGGTTATTATTTCCCTTTTCGGGATTTCCGCCTGATGAGATTGATAAAGGCGGTATGTATGATCCATCACAAACAAAAGAGCCGGAACCGGTATAACAAACACCACTCCCGTCACGGGGTGATAAATACGTTTGTTATTTCAGTTCCGACCCTTGATTCCCGAATTCACCGCCGGGAGGATGGAATGGATTCGCCGCGCGAAGCGGCATTATGTTGCGATTGCAGAGGAGAGTACTTTCACTTGTCCATGCACGCTTTTTATGTGTACTACGGCTCTCTGATGGCAAACGGGACAGATGAAGATCGCGTCGCCGTAGCCGTATGTACGGCCGTGTTCGTATTTCAGAAGCGTTACCGTGTTTCTGAAGTCTACGTCCGGAACGTCGCCGAAACGGTGATTGCCGTATGGACAGCGCAGCTTCGGCATATGTCTGAAACCGTCGTCCGGCGGTTTGTTTTTCATGTGAGTATTAATATCTTTCATTTTAAAGCCTTGATGACGAGCGTAGCAACGCCCTGGATTCTTAATTCGTGCCGTCTTTCGGCGGGGATGACGATCGGCTGCATATTGTCGTTTTCCGGAACGAGATAGATTGCGTCCTTTTCCGGCTTCAGCCGTTTCAGCGTCGTTTGAGTGCCTTCGAAAATACACGCGACGATCTGTCCGCGCTCAGCAGTGTCCTGCTTTCGTATCAGTACGAGGTCGCCGTCGTCAATTCCGGCGTTGATCATGGATTCTCCTCTCGCGCGGAGAAGGAAGAAGTCGCCGTGACCGGTCAGCGCCTGCGGCAGACGGACAGTTTCGATCTCCTGCTCGGTAATCTCGTCCATGGGACCGCACGGAATACTGTTGCCGGTCTGAACGCTGTTCGTTTCCATCGCTTCGCGCATATACTGCGTGACGATGCCTCTGTGTTCGCCGTATTCGATCACATCGCGCTCTTTGAGCGTGATGAGGTATCTCTGCACCGTCGGACGTGAAATGCCCGTGTCGCGCTCAATTTCGCGCGTGGACGGCGCGTATCCTTTCCTGTCGTAGTAACCATTGACATAATCTATGATTTTTTCGTACAGGCTTTCGTCTCTCTTTGCCATAATGCGATCCTTTCATGTATGAGCCATTTGGTTCAAATATATTATAGCAGGCATTTTTTCGTTTGTCAAGAGGTTTTCTGAAAAAAAATCAGCCTGCTGAAAAAAAGCCGCAGGGATCTCTCTCTGCGGCGGGGAGGTGTATATGGTTGTGATCAGAAGTGGATGCCTTCTCCGGGTCTTCATCTCCATCTCCGATGAATTTATCGACCGGGTGATCCTCTATCTCCGTCGGAGGCGCGTTCTCGAAGGGATTCGGACCACCTTGGCACGGATCAATGAAAATCGGGACGTTGTCGCTTGGAGCGGTATCGGTCGGCACTGCGTCGTCCGTCTTTTCTTCAGTCTTCAGCGGTGCGGTTTCCACTGTGACCGGAGTGGGCGGTATTACTGCCGGCGGTTCGATCTGTACCGTCGGTTCAGGCATCTCTGTCTGTTCCTCTGGGACGGGTTCTTCCTCTGTAATCTGAGAAAAGGATGTGTCAATGTCCGGTGTTGGTTCATCTGCCGGTTCGACCTCTGTTTCGGTCGTATCCTCAGTTGTTTCAAATTCGGACGGTGTAATGACTTCCGGCTGATCCGCTTCGGCTTCGGCGGCTGCATCAGGCTTTTCTTTTTCAGCAGACAGCTCCGCAACGGATTCCGTTTCAGTTTCCGGCACTCCCTGCGGCTCGTCGGCAGGCCGGATCCCTCCGAGGAGTAGTGTGAGTATGGCTATGATTATGGCTATGATTATGGCTATTAGTCTTTTCATCTCAAAGACCTCCTTCGTTTGATTTCAACAACAGAATAATCGGAAATCGAAGGAAGTCCAGAGAGAATCCAAATAAAAAGTTTACCGCAGGGATTTCTCTCTGCGGTAAGGAATTATCAATGTTGTATTAAGCCTTCTATTCGTTCGATACAGCCACTTAAGTTCGTGCGTACTTCTTTTGACCAGAAATGAATTGGAATCCATCCGAGAAACTGCAATTGCTTATCAACTCGTGAATCTCTCTTCATGTTTTCTTCGATTTTCTCAATCCAATACTCACGGTTGCGCTTCAGCTTTGGTTTCCGCTTTTCCCACTCATAACCATGCCAGAATTCACCGTCAACGAACACGGCAATATGGTGCTTAAGAATAGCAATGTCCGGAGAACCTGGCAGCTTTTTGTAATTCAGCCTGTATCTGAACCCTTTTGCCCACAACTCTGAAGAGAGAATCTTTTCAATCTCTCCGCCTTTCAGCTTGACATTTGCCATCCTTTTCGATGTGGCATCATCAGTATCGTAGTGGCTAGGATGTTTCATGTCGGTTTATGGTTCGGAGTCAATCACATCGTCAAGGATTTTCCCCATCCTAGTGATCATAGGGACAACAAGTGCGTTGCCCATACAGAAGTATCGCATTCTATCTGGCATACCATTCGTCCAGTCATCGTCAAAACCTTGTATACGCTCAGTTTCAATTGGAGTCAAAATGCGTAGCTTTCCTTTTCCGGGATCACAAACAACATGTGTGCTTCTGTTGAGTGTCGACTCGCTAGTGAGCATTGTGCGAGCTGGCCTATCCCAGGGATCAGGAAATGCAATAGGTCCTTCCGAGAAAATATACTCATGTCCATTCGAAGACTTTCTAGGAATTTTCTTCGCGCCTTTGAGATAGACCCATTTAGCCATCTTCTCGTCGTCAGTAATGAAATATTTATCATCCACATTTTTCTGAAGGATTTCTCCCAGAAGAATAGGCTGCTCTTCTACTTCGACAACATCTGCGTTGTAAATGATTCCGTTATTTAGATAACCTGCGGAGCGAAAATCGAATGCAAAATTGTCGGAAACATCCACAATATCTCTGCTTACAGTAACGCTTTTTACGTCATAGACTTCGCTGACCGGAAACGCCTTGGCCATAAAACCTGATTTGTGAAGAATGGATTTAGCATCAGCATTTGAGTTGTTTTTTCCGTAAGCGGTATCATTTCTGTAGGCAAAAATGAAAGTCCTTCGTCTTCTCTGAGCTCCGCCATATGTCGCGGCATTGATCACGCGCCATTCTGCAGAATAACCGAGGTCATTTAGGCAAGCAAGAATAACTCCGAAATCACGTCCGCGCTGTTTTGCGGGTGATTTCAGTAGCCTATCGACATTTTCAAATATGCAGAACGGAGCTTTTTTGGCAATAAGCGTATCTCTGATTTGCCACCAAAGGACACCCTTTTTTCCTTCGATTCCTTTAGATGACGCGAGCGTATGGGCAACGCTGTAGTCCTGACAAGGAAATCCGCCGACCAAAAGAGTGTGGTCAGGAATGTTCTCCTTGACCATCGTGCTTATGTCTTCTCCGGTATGAAATTCTCCTTTGATATCCGGAGAATCTCCGAAGTGATTGACATAGCAATCATGTGCCCACTGCGTTTTCGCACCAGGCTCCCATTGCGAGAACCATGTAGTTTCCCATCCGGAATTAAGCCTGTCAAATCCAAGCCTAAAACCGCCGACTCCCGCGAAGAGTTCGCAAATCGTTTTTTTCATAAAGCCCTCCTTTGGTCCTTTTCGAACCATCTCGCTTATATTTTATAGGCAGTTTGTTAGCACCGACAGCCGTCGGATCATTGCCTATAATTCAAAAGTTACTCCTGACGAAGATTCTCGTCAAGCTGGTCAAGAACGTAATCATTGTTTATCCAGAAGCTGTAGTGCGGCATCCAAGTACCATCCGGAAGTTGGTTGGCATCTGATCTTGTTCCATCTCCAATTATCGTTCCATCGTTAAACTCAAAGTATCTCTTTTGTGCGTGTGGTCTGACGTGTACTATTGCGTTGTCCTTCTTCTTCGGAAGACTATTCTCAACAATGACACCGTTTTTGGTCTTCTTGATTGAGAATCGGATTCCATTATTAATCTCAGCGACGACCGCATCCCAACCGCGTTTTACTTCGCCGTTCAAATCCCGGTAAGGCATATTCCATAATTGACAGCCCTTGAGAGTGTAGCAATCGCCGTTTTTCCGAAACACAACGAACAGTAATCTTGTTTCGTCAAAGTAGTTATGGAGAGTCGAGTCATCCCAAGATTCCTCTATCAGTTCCTTGTATTTAAATGGCGGGAAGGACATGTTTTCGCGTATCTTCCCGTTTTCTTCAAGACGAATTATCTTAACTGTAATATTAGCCTTTCGGAATTCTTCGGCTCTGTTCGATTTGATTCCAAGCATCCGATATGCAAGATCAGTCCACTGAGCCTTATTGTTGTTATACTCTCTGTTGAACAACGAACATAGTTCTTTATCGGTTTTGCCATTGTATGCATTGATTTTTGATTTTATGTAGTCGGAAAATGTTTTGCCCGACAATTCAGAAACATCTTTGATGACAGATTCGCATTCTTCAGCACCATTGATAATGTACTCATTGAGCACAAAGGTCATATAAGAGTTCTTATAGCAAAATGCTCTTCTTTTTGCGGGTGTGTGTGGAGGATAAAACTGCGGAACGATACTGCTTTCTGCCGTGGCACCTTTTGTGCACGCGCCAAGATAAAATGTATCGGATTCAGATAGTTCCTCGGCCTTTCCATCTAGTATCTTTCTTGATATAACCTTATAGTCGTTCTCGATGATGGCCAAATCTGTAGGCGAAGGAGTAAAAAGCGAAACAAAACTGATTTTGTACAGTAAATTGTTTTTCAGTTCACGGTTTCTCCAGTAATAAATCAAGAGGAGAAGTTTGCATTTCCTCCAAAGATGAGATTCGTATAAGGTATCAGATATCGGGCCGCTGTAATTGATCATCGTGAGGACAAGGCGTTCACCGGCACGATATTCTCCTTTTTTTGTCTTTTCAAATGGAGTAGCCTTCAACTCCACTCCGGCCTCGGAGAAATCCGGTTCTGATTCTGAATTGGCTTTGTATCCAAAGTATTTTTCTTCAAGAAGATTTCCTAACCCGCCTTTTCTCTTCGAATTGCCATATTCTACGGGTTCTTCTCCAACAGAGTCTCCTCTGAACGGGCTTGATTCCAAAACATCACTGAAAGTGCGACCAATGAGAGCCTTAGCATATCGTTCAATGCTCTTGGCATTTGTATTATCATATGGCAATTGGCTCATTGACGTGCTCCTTTCGTTAATTAGGCCAGATATAATATTATACATCCGTTTACCTTATTTTTCAATGGAGAAGCGCGATGTTTCATAAAAGGTTTACATTTTTGTGGTCGAAACCAGCCCTATAGACATATTTTCAGGATTTTTACATCTCGATGCGAATTTATGCAACTAATTACTCGAATAAAGATGTAAAGCGCATCTTTTCCAAGAAAATTTGGAATACCCATTGACAAAGAAAACTTGGAATGATATAATAGTACCATAAAACTTGGAAAGGAGACACTCAAATGAGTGACAAAATGGATAAAGAGACAATTCTCAGAGCCGCTCAAGACGAAAAGGCAAAGGGAAAAGAATTTGAAAACCGTGAAGGAATCAGAAGTAATGTGGTTGGCCTGTTGGCCGCTCTTTGCGTTGGCACTATATTATTCCTCGTGGAATACTTCGTAAAAAAGACATGGAACATTGCTCTTATTGCCGTTTTTATGACAGCTGCAGGAGTCCAGATGCTCTATGAAGGAATTAGAATCAAATCTGTTTGGAGAATTATAATTGGCTCCATCCAATTACTGATTGCCATCTTCTTTTCGTTAGGCTTTATAGGCCAGGTGATATCATGAATTCACATTTGAAGTTGAAAAACAGATTAAAGGAATATCGACACGTCAAAGAGTTCACACAGACACAGCTGGCAGATATTGTCGGTTCTTCGAAGAATACAATCCGTTCCATCGAAACATCTCAATTCTGTCCTACA
>JAEEGL010946484.1_pt1 | contig 11134 bp, 10 predicted proteins | sample 9134231 | NCBI WGS metagenome assembly JAEEGL01 (sample SAMN16246548, study PRJNA631951) | gut metagenome | biome: gut microbiome; feature: rumen; material: fiber-attached | host: Bos | place: Iran: Karaj | collected 2018-10
CATCGTTCATGAAGATTCCTCAGAAGAAACAGTTCCACACTTTCTGTCGCATCCAGTTTCCCGCTCTTCATGCCCTGGTCGATCTCTGCAAGTTCTTTCAGCCGCTGCAGAAACCAGCCGCTGTGATGAGAGCCGCAGCCTTCCAGGTCCTTTTCTGGAAAGCCCTGACCGGTACGGGATTTGATCTCTTCCATGGACATGCCGGATTCATAACATTTTCGTACACAATACAGCCGCTTCAGCCGATAGGACAATGTCGGCAGGATGCCGTATACATCCATAGCCGCATGTTCACGAAGCTCATACCAGGTTTCCATGACCGAAGCCGCATTGCCCTTTACAAACGCATCAGACAATTTCCATACATTGACTTCCGGGTTGTAACTGACAAGACCTGCGATTGCCTTCTGATCAAATTCTTTTCCGCCATAGAGCTCCATTTTTTCCAGCGTCCGATAAAATTCCGTGGCACTGTCAGAAATCCGAAGCTTCAGCTCAGCCATCGCATCCGCTGTAAGGTTAAATCCGTGCGCGCTCAGTTCCCTGCGGATCATCTGATCCAGCTCCCAGGGGCTTGGATTGGAGAAAGTAATAATACTTACGGTCTTTCCCGCATGTGACGAAAGAACCTTGTATTCTTTGGTCCGCTTGTCACAGAGATACCCATCACACAGAAAGATCAGATCCGTATCCGGGTTCGGTGAAAGACAGTATTGATCCAGAAGATCCACCATGGAAACAGCCGTTTTTTTCTTTGACTTGGAGGGTTTCACCGCCGCACCGCCGCCTGCCTTGAGGAAGTACGGATTTGTCAGCATCACCACCCGGCGGTCTCCAAACAGCGAAATCGTCGAGCAGAGATTCAGTACGCTTTCCATGGAAAAACCGGTGCGGGCGCTTGCGTCAATCACCGTAATGTTTTCACCTTCCGCTTTGGAATTCTTAATCAGCTGTTTCTTTTTGGCATTCAGCTGATAGCTTTCTTTTCCTTCCAGAATCGTAATCACAAACGTATTATAGCAATCTTTCCCCCGGCAGTCAGAAGCACGTTGAAAAACGGAAAACAGAATATCGAAATATCCCCTTCCTGCTTCGTATCCAGCCATGGGATCCGCCTGGCAGAAAGACGCGTAATAACCTTTGGACTTGGATGATGATAGATTGAATAGGCACCGCTTGAAATAATGACCAGGAATGGTTTTGCGGTATTCAGCAGCCGGTCTGAGCTGCCGGTATCGCTGCCGTGATGGGACGCTTTTAAAAGATCGACTGAAAGATTCGGATAATTCAGAACGATTGCCTCTTCCGTATTCTTATCTGCATCTGCCATCAGTAATACCCGCATTCCGTTCAGCAGTAAATAATCCGTAATCGAACTTTCATTTTCATCATCCGATTGGATCGGATTCAAATCAAACAGTTTCAGAAATCCGCAGGAAAACGGTTCATGATGTTCCGTGATTACGGTTTTAGGATGAAACGTATCGATCACATTCTGCTGGTTTCCGCTGTGATCATTATCCGAATGGGTGATGATCATTCCATCCAGTTTTCTTATGCCTTTTGCCTTCAGGATGGTTTCAACCGCTCTCCACTGGGTTGGTTTTCCGGTATCGATCAGAATATCTGAAGTGGAAAACGGACCGCGGATCAGAATGGAATCTCCCTGTCCGACATTAATAAAGGTGATCTCTGACAGCGGATGAAACAGACCCAGCAGCTGAAACGACAGAAGCAGAATACAGGCGTTGCGCATATGCTGTTTCCCGCTGGGAATATGACTCAGAAACAACAGAAAGAAGATAAGACCAAAGCCGATCATGGAGCCGGGAATCGCAAACCAGTTTAAGAAAGACAGGATGTGATCTGCGGCAGAAACCAGTGTTATCAGATGAATACCGGTGATCGCTTCCAGCAATGCCAGGAACCAGAAAAAACCGGTAACCGGCATTAAAAAAGGATAGATCAGCAGTTCAACCGGATTTACAGAATGAAACAGGATGGATTCCATTGACATGCCGAAAAACAAGGTGTGCCAGCGTTTCTGATCCTGCGGATCCGGCACAAAGGCATAGACCACAGGAATGATAAACGAAGCACTGCTGCAGACCCAGGGAAACAGACGCAGTCCGATCAGAAACGAGACAGCCCGCGCCCTTCTTCCCTTTAAATGAGCGAATTGAAGGACGGCATAGATCAGCCGCTGGGTCAGCAGATACGGGAAATGAAAGAACAGACAGAGCGCAATATTAATACTCAGAACCACCCTTCTGCGTGGATGGTCAGAGAGAACATATTTCAGCATCCAATTGAAAAACAGCAGAATTCCGGCAAGCGAAAAGCCGCGGTCACGGAAAATTCCGTGAAAGTTCTCCTGTGTACGGATCTGAAACAGAACATCCAGCAGGAGTTCTGTGTGTTCCGAACCGCTTTCCATGATCCGCTTCATCAGGATTCCCCGGAGCGTATGTGAAGGTTTTTGTACGGTTATGTTTTTTGGAGAAATGGAACGGGTAATCCCCTGTCGGGAACAGTATTCAGCAAAGTCAAACTGATAGAATCCATTTGACGAATATAGAGCAGAACTGACACCGTCATAGGATATACAGGAATCCAGAACCGGTCTGGAGTTTGTATAGACCAGCATTCTGGAAGTGCCGTTTTGAACGATGACATAGGAGTTTTTGACAGTGATTACCCGTCCTTCATGCATATCCGGATCAGTACGGGCTGCAGGAATCAGAAAAACAGAAAGAATCAATGCAGGAATGAACAGATGTCTGCTCTTTGAGACCAGTGCATACAGTATCAATGCCAATACAAACAGCGTCCAGCGGTAACGGTTCGCTTCCAGGATAAACCATGCCCCGATCAGGATCAGCAGTGCATGATCATAGACCTCTTCAAATCGTGATAAGATCCGCGATCGCATCATACTTGGCTCTGCCGATTCCTTTGACGTTCATCAGATCCTCGATCTGCTGAAAGAGTCCATGATCATTACGATAAAGGATGATCTTTTCTGCAGTTGAAGGACCAATGCCGGGAAGCGTTGATAAATCCTCAGCCGTTCCGGTATTGATGGAAATCCGTTCCGGTTCCGATTCCTTCTTCTTTGCCGGTATGCGCAAAATATCATGATCGTTGAGTATCGTATCCGGATTCAGTACAGAAGTATCGGCATCCGGTAGCAGTTCCACCTGTTCAAGTACTTCCTGAACGGTCATATATGGATGGGCGGTAACCGGACCGGGATCACTTACCTCTCCCTCTACCTGAACGGTAATAGTATCTCCCCGGATGGTCTCAAGATCTGCTTTACGAAAATCCAGGCAGAATGCGGTCACAATCATACATAAAAAGATAAGCAGCTGTTTCATAACGGAACCCTCCTGCTTATCTTTTAGTTTGGAATGCAATAATATCCCTGTTATTTGATTTTGATGATCATGACCTTATAAGGCTTTTTGGCATGAACATCAACAGTCTGACCGGCTTTCTTATCCAGAATTGCTTTCGCCAGCGGAGCTTCGTTGGAAATCAGACCGGAAAGCGGATCAGCTTCGGTCGTACCGACAATACGGTATTCCGCTTCTTCCTTGGTGTCGTCGAACTGCAGACGGACAGTCGAACCGATCTGAACGACCTTGGATCCGGACTTGGTATCGATGATCTCATAATTCTTGAGCATATCTTCCAGTTCGGTAATACGGTGTTCGACCTGTGCCTGTTTTTCACGGGCGGCATCATAGTCCGCGTTTTCGGAAAGGTCACCGAGGGAACGTGCTTCCTTCAGTTCCGCTTTTACAACTTCACGTTCAACATGAACGAGGTTATGGTATTCTTCCTGCAGCTTCTTCAAGCCTTCTTCTGTCAAATAGATCTTATTCTCTGCCATGATTTCTCCTTTGTTTTACCGTCCTACATTATAGCTTCTCAATTCAAGAGAATCTACTTTTTTATGCGAAGGCCTACTGGCCGCGGATGATACTGCTGATCTTGGTTGCGAGCAGATCGATCGCAACGGTGTTGGAACCACCCTCCGGAATAATAATATCCGCATACCGCTTGGTCGGTTCAATGAAAGTTGTATGCATGACACGAACGGTTGTTACATACTGATTGACAACACTGTCCAGGGAACGGCCGCGTTCCTTGACATCGCGCACCAGTCTGCGGATGAAGCGGATGTCCGCTTCCGTATCTACAAAAACCTTGATGTTTTCCAGCTGCCGCAGATCTTCATTTTCCAGAACAAACAGTCCTTCCAGCAGGATGACATCTGCCGGTTCGAGGTGCTCTACGACATCGGAACGGTTATGCGTCACAAAGTCATAGGTCGGCTTTTCAACCGATCTTCCGGCAAGCAGTTCCTTGAGCTGGGTGATCAGAAGATCGTTGTCAAAGGCAAACGGATGATCGTAGTTCGTCAGAACACGTTCCTCCATGGAAAGATGCGTCTGATTCTTGTAGTAATCATCCATTCTGAGGATCAGGACGGATTTCGTATCTGAAAACATATCCTTGATCTTCATCGCGATGCTTGTTTTTCCGGAAGCGGAACCTCCGGCAATGCCTATCAGAATCGGTTTGTTCATCGTAATGGTCTCCTATTGCTGTTCAGCCTTAAGCAGATTGCCTTTATCATCGTAGAAGAGTGTCATATGAAACGGCATTCCTTCCCGGCTAATGATCTTCTTCAGAAAGAGTTTGTCCCCTTCCCAGAGCGGAAGATCCAGAACCGCATCCTCATCGATCCAGGCAAGCGTTCCTTCTTCACATTCCCTAAGTTCTCCGCTTGCGCCATAGCACAGGAACACATGGATGCGTTCCATTTCGTGGGTGTCATAACAGAAGTCCACCGTACCGGCCAGCTTCAGTTCCATCGGCTCCATGCCGGTTTCTTCCCGGAATTCGCGAACGGCACATTCTTCCGGGGTCTCACCGGGAAGACTTTTTCCGCCGACACCGATCCATTTTCCTTCATTGATGTCATCCGGTTTGCGGTTGCGGTACATCAGAAGCCACTTTCCGTGATCAATGAGATATATACAGGTGCTTTCCATCATCAGTGGTAGTTGGTATGCGCAGCGACATTTGCGTTGTGTTCGTCAAGCGTGCGTCCGTAATAAACCACACCGGTATCGACATCCGCCATAAAGTAGTAATAATCACTTTCCGTCGGATTCAGAACTGCTTCAATTGCCTCCTCACCCGGATTGATGATCGGTCCCGGGGGAAGTCCCGGATACTTGTAGGTATTATACGGACTCTCGAAATCCGCGTTGGTTTCACAGGCAAGCCAGTTTTCCCCCTTGTCTTCATCCATCGCATAGCAGACCGTTACCGAAGACTGCAGGGCCATATTGATGGCAAGACGGTTATAGAAGACACCGGCGATCATTTTCATATCCTCCGGCTTTCCTGCCTCGTACTGTACGATGGAAGCCAGTGTATAGAGCTGATGAACGCTGTATTCACTTGCGTTAATGGCATCCTGGTATTTCTGATACACCAGAAGCTGCTGATCCAGAATCTTTTCCGTGACCGTCTTCGCATCGGTCTCCCGGTAGAATTCATAGGTATTCGGCGCAAGATAGCCTTCCAGGCGATACCGGATGTTCGGATTGAAAATCTCTTCGGTCAGAAACGGATAACGCTCCATCAGAGAACGGAGGTATTCTTCATCATTCCATAAGGTCAGCAGTTCTTCTGCCGAAACATTTGTTGCCTCTGCGATCTTGGCGGCCGCATGTTTTGCCCAGTCTCCTTCAATGATCGTGACTGTGACGGAATCGACTGAGGCATTGGAACTGTCGCTGAGATGTTCAAAGATGGTTTTGACATCCCAGCTCTTATCGAGATCATAGGTGCCGGATTTGATGTCGGTCAGCTTATTCTGACGTACATAGAAATAAACGAAATCCTTGTTTCGGATCAGTCCTTCATTCTTCAAAATCTCGACAGCTGATTTGACGGAAGATCCATCCGGGATCGTGACCGTTACGATTTCACTTTCTTTCTGAATCGGTTTCAGAGAATTCCGGTAGCTGAAAAAGAGAATTGCTGCCGCAATCAGAACCGGAATCATCAGTAAAAGAAGCAGACGCCCGACTCTGAGTCTTCTCCTTCTTCTTTTCTTCTTAGCCATTGTTTTCCTCTTCAAAGGCACCAAGAACTTCCTGGCACATCTCAAATTCTTCCGGATCTTCTACCGGTTCGAGGTTGCCCTCATCGTCATAGGCAAAGGCAAATACATCATCCTCATCCTTTGAGGGATACTTGACCAGTACGTATTTGCGTCCATGTTCCTCATCATCAAAGGTGAGGACGATTTCCATTTCAGTTTCCTGACCGTTTTCATCGGTCAGAATCAAGCGGTTATCCATAAAGAACTCCTTTTATGAAGAGAAAGGCGATTAATCGCCTTTCCCCTGATTTGCGTCGAGATAATACTGCAGAATCCGAACAGCTGCCATCCGGTCAATCACTTTTTTGCGTTTTTTCCGAGAGACATCCGCCATGATCAGAATCGCTTCGGATTCACTCGTCGTATTGCGCTCATCCTGAAGTACGACCTTTACACCGGATTCCTCTTCCAGAACCCTGCCGAATTCTTCCGAGATCTGAGCCCGTTCCCCGCGGTCGCCGTTTTCCAACAGCGGCCAGCCAAGTACGATGAGATCCGGTTTTTCCTTTTGGATCAGCACGAGCAGCTGATCCAAGGCAGAATCATAATCATTCGGCCGGAAGCGGATCGTCGTAAGCGGACTTGCGATAAAGCCGGTATCACTGTGGCTGACGCCGCAGGTCACACTGCCAAGATCAAGGCCGAGATAAATCATTCTTCGTTGTTCTCTTCCAGATAGAAGCGAACAAGTTCCTCGATGATCTCATGCCGTTCTACGGACTGAATGATGGAACGGGCATTTTTATGGGAAGAAATATAGGCCGGATCGTTGGAAATCAGGTACCCCGCGAGCTGATTGATCGCGTTATAACCACGCTCCTCCAGTGCAGAACGCACCAGCATCAGCACCTGCCGGATGTTTTCACGGCGAATATGATCAGCGTCAAAGCTGACAGTCGGTGAAATATCAATATTACTCATGGGACACCTCCACTTCTATTACCTATTTTATCTTAACTTATTAAAAAGTGTAGAAAAGAATCAGGCATTTGTGATCCGGCTGCGAACTTCTTCCAGTGCTTTATCTGCAGAAGTGATGTCCTTGCCGCCAGCCTGAGCCATATCCGGACGTCCGCCGCCGTTGCCGCCGCACAGCTGTGCCGCTGCCTTAACAAGATCGCCGGCTTTCAGACCCTTCTCAATGGCTGCTTTGGAGGCAGCACATACGAATGTGATCTTATCGCCGTTTACATTGCTTACAAAGACAAGACCATCGGTAAGCTTGTTGCGCAGGGTTTCCGCGTAACCTTTCATCGCACCGGTTTCCATGCCGTCTGCTTTCAGAAGCAGTACGGAAAGACCGTTGATCGATTCTGCTTTATTCACCTGTTCTCCGGCATTGGCCGCAAGCGCCTTCTGCTTGGATTCCGCAATTTCCTTTTTCAGCGAAGCGTTCTCTTCCAGCAGTGCCTCGATCTTTTCCTGCAGACCCTGGAAATTCTTCAGACGCATCAGGGATGCCGTCTGCATCAGATATTCTTCTTCCGAGCGGAACGCCTGGTAAGCATCCATCTTGGTGATGCTGGTAATACGGCGGACACCGGATCCGATCGATTCTTCGCTGACGATCTTATAGACGCCAAGGCTGCCTGTATTCGATACATGCGTACCGCCGCAGAATTCCTTCGAGAAGTCACCCATCGATACGACACGAACGCTGTCTCCGTACTTTTCGTCAAACAGTGCGATCGCTCCGGTCTTCTTGGCTTCTTCGATCGGAAGTACTTCGGTAACAACATCCACATCCGCCTGAATCATCTGGTTGACCAGACGTTCGATTTCCTTCAGCTGTTCGTCACTGACTTTCTCATAATGGTTGAAGTCAAAGCGGGCATAATCCGGACAGTTGTAAGAACCGGCCTGTGCAACATGATCCCCAAGCACAGTGCGAAGTGCACTCTGCAGAAGGTGCAGGGAACTGTGGTTGGCACGGGTTCTCTGACGGTTAGAGAGATTATAGGTACCGGTAACGGTATCCCCTTCTTTCAGGCAGCCTTCTTTGATTTCAATATGATGAAGCGGCTGATGGTGAGGCGCTTTCTTGACATCCGTTACCTCTGCCTTAAAGCCCTCTCCCTCAAGAATTCCGGTATCAGCGCACTGTCCGCCGGATTCCGCATAGAAACAGGTCTTTGAAAGAATGACATCACCGGTATCGGTCAGTTCCTTTACCCGGACACCGTCCTTAAACATCGCAAGTACGGTTCCGACAGAACTTGTATCGGTATAGCCGGTAAACTCAGACGGTTCTTCGAAATCCATCAGATCCGCTGACTGTCCGTGCATTGACTGTTCACTTCCTCTGGCTTCCTTTGCACGACGGACCTGTTCCGCCATCTCCCGGTCAAAGCCTTCCATGTCTACGGTATAGCCGGCATCTTCTGCGATCTCGGCCGTCAGTTCTTTCGGGAATCCATACGTATCATACAGACGGAATACTACTTCACCCGGCAGTACCTTTTCCGCCGCATGGAGTTTCAGCTGCTCATTGAGCAGGTTTTCACCATTGGCAAGGGTCCGGTGGAAGCTTTCTTCTTCCTGTTTTACAAGACGGGAAACGAGTTCCACTTTCTCCTGCAGGTACGGATAGTAATCCTGCATGATGTCGGCGACGACCTGTACCAGTTTGTACATGAAGGCCCCTTCGATTCCCAGCTTGATTCCATAACGAACCGCTCTTCTCAATACCCGGCGCAGAACATAGCCGCGGCCCTCATTAGAGAACATCGCACCGTCTGCGATCGCAAAGGTCACGGTACGGATATGGTCTGCAATTACGCGGTAAGCCATCTTATATTCCCGTTCGGAATACGGATGTTTTGCGTAAGTTTCAGTCGCATGAATGATCGGAAGGAAGAGATCCGTATCAAAGTTGGTCTCTCCGTTCTGGATCAGAGCGACCAGACGTTCAAGGCCCATACCGGTATCGATATTCTTATGCGGCAGTTCCTTGTACTCACTGCGCGGCATCTCATCCGGACGGCAGTCATACTGTGAGAACACGACATTCCAGACTTCAATGTAGCGGTCGTTTTCAATATCTTCAAAAAACAGCTTTTCACCGAGTCCCTGCGGATCGTATTCCGGTCCGCGGTCATAATACAGTTCCGTGTCCGGTCCGCCCGGGCCTCTTCCGATCTCCCAGAAGTTGTCTTCGGTTTTACGGATATGAGACGGATCCATGCCGACCTTGACCCAGAGATCATACGCTTCCTGATCATCCGGATAGACGGTGACATACATTTTTTCTTTCGGGAAGCCGACCCATTCCGGACTGGTCAGAAATTCCCATGCCCAGGGAATTGCCTCCTGCTTGAAATAATCACCGATGGAAAAGTTGCCGAGCATCTCAAAGAACGTATGGTGACGTGCGGTCTTACCGACATTCTCAATGTCATTGGTACGGATTGACTTCTGGGCATTGCAAATGCGGTTGCACTTGGGTTTCTCCGTTCCGTCAAAATACTTTTTCAGGGCTGATACGCCTGCATTGATCCAAAGAAGCGTAGGATCGTTGTGCGGAATCAGGCTTGCGCCCGGTTCCACCATGGAGCCCTTCGACTGAAAGAAGTCGAGGAACATCTGCCTGACCTGATTGCCGGTCAACTGTTTCTGTTCTGTCATTTACCTATCCTCCAATAAAAAAACCTGCATCATATGCAGGAACGTTTTTCACGCGGTACCATCCTGTTTCGTATTTATTCCTAAACACGCACTTAATTCAGCCGATAACGCAGGCAGGCGGCGCGGATTGGGCGCTCTCCAAAGCAGCTTCATGAATCGTTCCCCCAAAGACTTTCACCGGCCGTCTTTTCTCTGTCGAACGGAAGCAGATCCATTACTTGACTTTTTCTCAGATTTCGACTGTTATCATAACATTCTTTCTATGGATAAGAAACAGAATAATGAAAATTAATATTACATGCAAAAAGCGTTTTTCTCATTGACCAATGATACTTCGTGTAATAAAATTTCAGAGTGTGTAAACACTTTCAGGGGGAATGAAAACAAATGAAAAAATTTACAAAAGTTTTGATTTCGAGCCTGCTGTGTCTCGGTATGACTGCATGTGCAGGAAGCACCACAGCCACAACAGGCAGTAACGAACCTGCCGGCAATGCCGGCGGCAGTACAGAAGGCAAAAAGTTCAATGTCGGCATCGTCCAGCTGGTACAGCATGTCGCACTCGATGCGGCAGCACAGGGTTTCCAGGATGAACTGGTTGCGGAGCTTGGTGCAGATGCGGTTGACTTCAATGTCCAGAATGCCAGCGGCGACAGCGCTACCTGCGCTTCCATCGTTTCCGGCTTTGTAACAGAAAAGTCCGATCTGATTCTTGCGATTGCCACCCCTGCTCTTCAGGCGGCAGCAAACGGCACTGCGGATATTCCGGTCCTTGGTACAGCGATTACCGAATATGGAACCGCACTTGAAATTGATGATTTCAATGGAACTGTCGGAACCAATGTCTCCGGTACTTCCGATCTTGCGCCGCTCGATCAGCAGGCAGATATGTTTGATGAACTGCTGCCGGATGCCAAAAAGATCGGTATTCTCTACTGCTCTGCAGAAGCCAACTCCAAATATCAGGCGGAAGCAGTCAAGAAGTGTCTGGAAGAAAAAGGCAAGACGGTTACGGTCAAGACTTTTACAGATTCCAATGATGTACAGGCAGTCACCACTTCCATCGTTTCGGAAGTAGATGCGCTCTATATTCCGACCGACAACACTGCAGCATCCAACACCGGACTGATTGATGCGGTTGCCTCCGAAGCAGGTGTTCCGATCATCTGCGGTGAAGAAGGCATCATGGCAGGCTGCGGTATCGCTACGCTTTCAATCGACTACTATGAACTTGGCAAAACAACCGGTGACATGGCTGCGAAGATTCTCCAGGGCGTAACAAAGGTAAATGAAATGCCGATCGAATACTATCAGAAACCG
>JAEEGL011854211.1_pt1 | contig 11134 bp, 6 predicted proteins | sample 9134231 | NCBI WGS metagenome assembly JAEEGL01 (sample SAMN16246548, study PRJNA631951) | gut metagenome | biome: gut microbiome; feature: rumen; material: fiber-attached | host: Bos | place: Iran: Karaj | collected 2018-10
CTTCAATAATTGAAAGTTGTGTCATGTAGCTTCTGACTAAATTATTTTCAGAATCATATAATGGGAAGTAATCACTGTCAGCTTTTAAGCCACCTCTTCCACCATAGGAGTTATCAATTCTAACACCACCTTTAGCTTTTGTGACTTCGTTAATTGTTTTAGCGTATGTGTCACGATCAGCATTATATACACGTGTATCAGCGTGTAAGCAACGAATACCTGGCTTAGAGAAACCTGGAGTGCTTTGGTATCCTGCTTTGTAATCAGCTTCAGCAAGACCAACAGGAGCCATTAATTCAAACATCAAGTATTCATCAAATGCTGTGCCATTATATCCAGGAGATGGAAGTAAGAAACAATCACCAGTAGTTGTACCTGGGCGAAGTGTAATGATTGCGTCATCATTAACAACCCATGGAGATGTCCAACCATACATGAATTTAGAGACCATGTTGTGGTCACCCATATTATGATCCATGAAGTCAACACCACCCATTGGAGCCCATGTGTGATTATAGTCATAGTAGTCATCTAAACCGAATGTATGACCTGTTTCATGGATGAATGTGTGAGAGTCATAACCATTGCATGATTCATCTAACCATTGAATGCCGGCCCAACCTAATGTTTTAACAGATGGGTTTGAAACGCTAGATGAACTATTTGTGTATGTAACGTATGCCCACCAGTCACCACCTGATGCACCTGTATCGTGGGAGTAGACTAACCAAATAAGATCAATGAAGCCATCTTGGTCTGAGTCAAACCATGTTAATGGATGTGCATCAGCACCTAATTGACCATGATTTGCTTTAGCGTATTCTGTGTTGTACCAGTTTCTCGCAAAACTTGCTGCGTTAGCGCCGCCACCTAAGGATTCTGTGTTACCTGTGTAAACACACCAGTTAGGACAGACCCAAGCTTCAAATTGGCTAATGCCATATGAAGATGTTTGATAGAAACTTTGTAATGATTCCCAACCACCTTTTGCTCTAATTTCTTCTCTAGAAGCAGTGAAAGTAGTTTTGATTCTATCAATCATGTCTGGTGTTTGTTTTGCTTGCCATTTAGCATCTTGGAAGCCAAACGGAACGATAAGGACATGAGCGCCACCTTGGTTATTTAAGTGTGGAGCGTTAGCTAATCTATAAAGAGAGTCTCTATTGATTGCTTTGCCATTGTATTCAGTTTTACCTTTTTCAAAGTCAGCGTTTGTTTTGTGATTGTTTTCAACTCTGAACTTTAAGACGTTAGAATAGATATCTGCAAATTGTTCGCCATACATATGAGCGCTAACAGTGGAATCACCTTCATCAATAGCTGTTAAAGTGAGAGTCTTTCCGTCTTCAGATTTAACACAGCTAAAGATATCTTCTGAATAACTCCAAGTGATATCTAACTCTTTGTTTGCGTTAGCTGGAGTGAAGTTTGCTTTGACTGTAAATGAAGCACCTGTGTTCATTACGCCATCAAAACCATCTGCAGCTGTTGCGTTTTCAACAGTCAATGCGAGTTCTTTGACATATCCGCCGTTTCCGCCAGCGTTACTCTTGTCTCCTCCACATGCTGTTAAAGACATTGCGAAGATACTTGCTACGATTGCAGTAATTGTAATTCTTTTCTTCATAATGCTTTTCTCCTTTTTAATTTAGATGGTAAGGAATTAGTAAACCAATTCCTACTATTAAACATGGAAGAGAACCAATTAAGATAAACAGAACTGATTCCTCTTTATCTCCATGTTTTAGTTCTTTGTATTCTGCATAACTACTTGGTAATGCAGTTTGTCTGACATTTCTTCTAAATGTGTTATACCACACTAGTTTGAATGAGTAGGCGAGAATGTCAAATGCGCCTGCTTGAGATAATCTCACTATCGCATAGATTAATACTCCAAATAATCCTGAAATAGATAATCCATCGATAACATTCCTTAATGCATGAGCGTTGAAGTCCAATTTATCCCCAACGTCATAGAATGATTTAAGAAGATAAATAAGAAATGCGACTAATATACTTACAGCAAATGTAATAATTGTCCCAATTAGGAATTTCTTCTTTTCGTGAGTCACGATTATTTAGCTCCTAATTTCTTCATATATTTCTCTGCTTCAGCATCATTACATCTTACCCAGTGACCAGGTACTAACTCTCTAAGAGTTGGTGCTTGCTCAGAATAATCGTGATCCTTAAATGGATTGTATGTAATTCTTTCTCTTCCTTTTTCAATATTTGGATCAGGTTGAGGAACTGCTGATAAGAGAGATACTGTATATGGGTGACATGGATGTTTGAATAATTCTTCACTAGTAGTGAGCTCCATGATTTGTCCATAATACATAACTGCAATTCTATCGCAGAAGTATTTAACAACACTTAAGTTATGTGCAATGAATAAGATTGTTAAACCTAAGTTGTTTCTTAAATCATTTAATAAGTTAATAACTTGAGCTTGAATGGAAACGTCAAGAGCGGAAACAGGTTCATCAGCGATGATGAGTTCTGGATTCATAATAATTGCTCTAGCAATACCAATACGTTGTCTTTGTCCACCTGAGAATTCATGTGGATATCTATTAGCGTGTTCTGGTAATAAACCAACAAGTTCAAGAACTCTATTAACTTCTTTTGTAATAAATTCTTTATCTCTTACGCCTTTAATTACTAAACCTTCAGCGATGATGTTTCTAACAGTCATACGAGGATTTAAGCTAGCAATAGGGTCTTGGAAGATCATTTGCATCTTACGAGTAATACTTGCTTGCTTAGCTTCTCTAAGTTCTGCTTTATACTCGTTATATTGTCTTTGAACTTCTGGGTCTTCTTTGTTAGCTTTATATTTTTCTACAATATTGCTGTTAGCCCATTTAGATTTAACTCTAGCGATTTCTTCTTTGACGATATCATCGTTACAGTGTCTATCATCGTGTTTTGCTTTAATAATCTTTTCACGTTGTTCTTTGATAATAGCGTTAGCTTCATCAATCTTTTCTTGTCTAATTGCTTGGTATTTTGCATGAATTTCTGCTTCTTTTGCTTTGAAATTATCATCAGCAGGAAGAGCTTGAATTTCATCTTTTTCTTTAGCTTTTAGTGCAGGATCATTAAGGAATCTTCTTAATCTAATCTTTGTATATTTGATTTCTTTTTCATTCCATCTAGTACCTGCAGCGATTCTAACACCTTTGAACCAGACGTCACCGGAAGTGACTTTATAAAGTTTAATGATGCTTCTACCAGTAGTGGTTTTACCACATCCTGATTCACCGACTAAACCAAATACTTCACCTTTATAAACATCAAAGCTTACATCATGAACCGCTTTTGTGTACTTAAACTCGCCTCTACCAAAACGGAAGAATTGTTTTAAGTGTCTAACAGAAAGAATAACTTCTTTATCAGAGTAATCAAATTGAGGTTGAGGTTTATCTAATTCGATGACTTTTTGTTCATCATCAGAATAGTTAGTTATTTTCTTTGTTCTTGCCATAACTATTTCTTACCTCCTTTGATAATTTCTAAAACACTGTTCTTCTTTAAAGTATATTTAGGAGTATTATCTGGGTTAGTTTTTAAAGATTTAGCGATACGGTTAACAACTGTCTTTGGAGGGACAACATCAACTGCATCAGCATGTGCTAACCAAGTCTTAACTGAGTGAGTTTCACTTACTTTAAAGAATGGTGGTTCTTGCTTGTAATCTAATGCGATTGCGTAGTTATTTCTAGCTGCGAATGCATCACCCCTTGGAGGGAGTAACATGTTAGGTGGAGTTCCAGGAATAGCTTCAAGTTTACCTTGAGTATCTAAGTCTGGCATAGAGGATAATAATGCCCAAGTATATGGATGTCTTGGATCATAGAATATGTCATAAACTGAACCATATTCGACAATCTTACCAGCATACATAACTGCGATATCATCCGCCATATTAGCAACAACACCTAAGTCGTGTGTAATAAAGATAATAGATAAGTTCTTTTGAACCTTGAGTTTTTGAATAAGTTCAAGGATTTGAGCTTGAATTGTAACGTCAAGAGCAGTAGTAGGTTCGTCACAGATTAAGATTTCTGGATTACCTGATAGAGCGATAGCGATAACAATTCTTTGTCTCATACCACCAGAGCATTCAAATGGGTATTGGTTGAATCTCTTTTCAGGTTCAGGAATACCAACTTCTCTCATAAGTTCAATAGCGCGTGCTTTAGCAGCTTCACCTGATAACTTAGAGTCTTTAGTAACTAAGAGTTTTGCGTAGTTTTTAATTAATTCATCAACTTCGCTAGCATCAATAGTTGCGTATTTTTGTTTTAATTCTTCAAAGTGGTTAATTAAGTTAGTAGTGATGTCTTGAATTAATTCGTAATATGTTTCTCTTGGAGTAATAACTTCTCTTTGTTTTGCTCTGACTTTTGCAGGTAAATCAAAGAAGTTATCAACGTTATATTTAGTTAATTCTTCTTTAAGTGCTGCATCTAATTTGTCACTAGTGAGCATTTGTTTGAAGTATGTCTTCATTAATGAAACATAAACATCAGTGACATCATCCGCACTTTGAGTAAAGAAGTTTTTACATGCGCCTAATGGTTTTTTAAGACCTGCTAATGCTTTTGTTGCTTCTTTGATATCTACATTAGTAGCATCAGCATTTAAGAATTTTTCTTTATAAGCTTTAACTGCTTCTTCAGCTTTATTAAGAGCTTCTAAATAGATTTCGTTTTGTTTATTTGCTGTATCTTGGAAGAAATCAAATGCATTTTCTTTAAGTGCTTTATAGACTTCTTGTTCGTCTTTAATATCTTTACTTAAAGCATCAATAGCTTGGATAGCTTGTTTGCCTTCCGCTTTTGCGATAGCGCTATTGTAGTTATTGACACCTTTTTTAGCGGATCTAACTAAAGCTTTGTTCTCAAGATGCATTGCTTCAGTAAGTTGTTTACCTACCTTCATGATAGGATTCAACGCTGATAGTGGATCTTGGAAGATCATGGAGATTTTAACACCTCTGATCTTAGTGAATTTGTTTTCTGGTAAAGTTAATAAATCTTTACCATCATAGATTATTCTTCCATCTTCGATAATCTTGTTATTAGCTAAGATACCGAGGATAGCTTTACTTGTAACTGATTTACCAGAACCAGATTCACCAACGATAGCAAGAGTTCTACCTTTATATAAGGAGAAATCAATGCCACGAACAGCTTTAACTGTTCCTGTATTTGTTTTGAAAGAAATACGAAGGTTTCTAACTTTTAAAATTGGTTTTTCATTATTAACAATGTTTGCCATAAAATTAGTCCTCGCTTCCTCTTAAAGTAGTGTTGAATGCGTCTCTTAAACCGTTTCCGAATAAGTTATAGGAAACCATCAAGATAGAAACAACGAGTGATGGGAATAATAGTAAGTATGGATATGATTTAATACCTGCTTGGTTACCTTCATCAAGGAGAGCACCGATAGAGACGATACCACTTCCTCTGAAGTCGATAATACCTAAGTAAGATAAGCTACTTTCAGCGAAGATAACGCCAGGAATCATAAGGACACAAGATGTAACTAATGTACCAGCAGCGTTAGGTAAGATATGTTTGAAAATCAAACGTCTATCCTTAGCACCTAGTGTTCTACTAGCAAGAACATATTCTTGTCCTTTAAATCTATAGAATTGCATACGCGTTCTACCTGCGACCCCAACCCATCCGTTATAAACGAATGCAATTAAGATAGCTAGAACAACAATTCCCGACTTACCAAGCGCACTCTTGAGTGCGATGTTATTCGTAAATTGAATGGAACATAGCGACATGATAATGATGGTTGGAATACCCGAAATAATATCGGTAACTCTTTCCATGATTAAATCTGCAGTTCCGCCATAGTAACCTGAGATAGCACCCCAGATTAAACCAATAATGAAGTTGATTAATGTAATACCGATACCAAGTAAGAGAGAGAATCTGCCACCTTCAGCAAGTCTTGTTAACAAGTCTCTACCTTCAAGGTTAGCGCCGAATACGTATCTAACAGACTTACCATATTTGAATTTGAAATATGCGTTATAGTCTACTCTAACGTTTCTATCTTCTGTGGAACGGAACACTAAATTCTCTGATGCATCTTTAACGTAAAGATCAATGACCTTGTTATTAGCGTCTAGAACAGGTTCGAATTGTGTATCAGAATATCCATTACCTTTCTTAGTAGGGAAAATCTTATAGTAAACACTTCCGTTATGTTCATAGAAGTTTTTAGCTTGGTCAATAATGTTGCTAACATTAGCAGCACCAGCAGTTTCTAATTTTGTTTTAAGCTCACCATCAACATAATCCTTGTAATCGATTAATGGTTTTAAGATGGATTTGTGCATATTATCAAGTGTGAATGTGATATTCTTGCTTGCTTCATATGCTTGGATATCATTAAACATATCATCATACATTTCTACAACAGCTGTACCAACAGCGTATGTATCAATTCTTGTGACATATGTTTTATAAATTTTGCTACCAATTACATCTTCGATAACTTTTGGCTTACCAACTACATAAGGGGAGTTAGCATCTGTGTTAACTTTCACTTGGTAGTCAACTTCACCGAGACTCTTTTGGACTGTACCATCCCAGAATCCACCTGCATTATCGAATAATTTAGGAGCGCAATCTCTGTAGTGAACATCTCTGAATCCATCAGGGAATTCACTCTTAGAGTAATAGTTAAATGGTGAAATAATTGGCACTATTACAGAGAATAGTGTGAGAATTGCGATAAGAATGAAACCTACGACACTAGCTTTATTCTTTGCAAATCTTCTAACTGAGTCTTCAAACCAACCAACAGGTCTAGTTTCAAACTTAGTATCATGTAAATTTTCATCGTTATGTACTAGTTCGAACTCGCTTGCAGGGATTTTGGATTTCTCAGTATAAATATCTTTTTCGTTATTCATATTATTGTTTACCTCCTCCCATACGAATTCTTGGGTCAACTAATCCATAGGATATGTCGACAACTAAACCACCGACTAAGCCGATGAGAATGTAGAACATAGCGACGAATTGATATACGTCGACGTCTCTAGTATTGATTGCTTGTAATAACAAACCACCAACACCATTGACAGTAAAGATGCTTTCAATGATGATAGATCCGCTTAAAACAGATAAGACTTCACCAAGAATCATTGGGAAAATTGGGACCAATGAATTTCTGAAAGCATGTCTAACAGTAGCTTGTGCTCTTGTTAAACCTTTAGTTCTAGCTAAGAGCATGAAGTCACTTGTTAAAACTTCTGTTAATTCCGCACGTGTGTAACGAGCGTAACCAGCGATTGAACCTAATGACATAGATAACACTGGTAAAATCATGGAATTAAACATTGCAGGAGAGAACCAGGAACCACCAGCATCTGCGAGTGGAAGAACGACTGGTTCGAAAACGTGCCATTGGTAACCAAGGAAGTATTGAAGCAAGAATGCGTCAACGAAGCTTGGGACCGAAATGAAAATCATGATTAAAACGCTTAAGAAGTTATCTTCCCATTTGTTCTTTCTAAGAGCCATAAATGTACCAAGGCCTAAACCGATTGGGACAGAGATGATCATAGAATAGATGTTAATGAGAACTGTAGGTGGGAATCTAGAGAAGAGAAGTTGGTCTGGAGTAGAACCTGCAGCGATTTGGTAAGAATAACCAAATCTAGATAAAACTTGACCAGTTTCGATATCTTTAGGTGGCACGAACAATGTCTTAATAAAGTTGAAGAATTGTTCGATAATTGGGAGCCACTCATATTGCCCGTTAACAAATCTCATTCTACCCATCATAACGTATTGTTTTTTGATGGTTTCTGGATCTTTACCTAAACCAGCGCTTAGGTCAATAGGAAGAAGTCTAATGAGCGTAAAGCAAATGACGAAGATCACGAGAAATGTGAAAGCCATCAAAAGCAAACGCTTTAGAATATATTGCAATGTGTCTTTAACATTTCTCATATATTATCGTCTCCTTTTACTGCAGCTCTCGCTGCTTTTGATGTTTTCTATTCAGAAAATAATGTAATTATTAAGTTTTGAACTAATTAATTAGTTCTTATAGAGGTCACTTAATCTGTCTTTGTTCTTCTTAACGAATTCTGCCCATCCAGCATCATCGTAGTTGAACTTTAAGTGACGTACGCCACCGTAACCAATGAGGTTGATGTAGTTTTCAGAACCATTTTCAATCTTGAATGAATTCATAGATGAAGATGCTCTAGCAACTAATGGTACTGCTTCGAATCTGTTTAAGATACCAGCTTCAAGACCAGATAAGATGTTCAAGAGTTTTTGGTGTTTTGTATTCCAAGCATCAGAACCTCTTTCATCTGTTTCTGTAATTGAAGTCATGATAGTGTACCATGCGTCAAATGTTTGTGTTTCATCAGCTTCAATAGTGCCATTACCATTAGCATCAATTTCAATTGAGTTAATAGCGTCACCTTGGTGACCTTTGAAACCATATTCACATGTTTGTGTGAAGGAAGCCTTACAATAAACTTCCATTAAACCTGCTGGGTTAATAGCAGCACCGCCCCATGTAGAGAAGATCATGTCATAACCACCATTTGTAGCAGTGTTGTAGTAGTCTTCATCTTTGATGAGGTTGATTTCTAATGAAACGTTATCATTAGCACCTAATACTTTAGCGCCATTGACAGTTGTGTCTTTTAATTTAGCAACAGCACGTGCTAAGACGTCATTCCATTTATCTTTAATGAAGTTGTACATTTCAATTGTTGCTTCAGATTGGTTATCGTAAACACGGAATTCAATGTCGATCTTTGTGCTTGCGCCTTTTTCGATATGACCTTGTTTATCAGAACCGAATTCTTCGATTAAGCCTTTAGCAACATAGTATGTAGCAGCATCCATATTGTAACCAATGGCATCTTCGGAAAGTGGTGTACCTTCCCAATCTGTTGCACCTTCGAGTGGGTTAGCGTCAGCGAATGGATTACCGCCTAATTTGTTGTAAACTCTACCGTAGACTGATTGCCCTTGTGGAGTATTTCTGTACATTTCGCCATCTTCAACGTCTGTGAGGTAAAGGTCATTTAATAAACCTGTGAAACCTTTAGAACCGGAAGTAGCTTGTGCTGCGAAGTTCTTTCTATCTAATGCAAGAGATAAACCTTCACGGAAGTTCTTGTTAGCTAAGATAGTTTTATTCTTTGTAGCGCTTTCTTGTCTCTTTAAGAGTGTTGCTCTATCAGAGTTGAAAGAAATCTTTTGTGTGTATGATTCATAAGTTCTAGTTAATCTTGATGAAGCACCATATTCTTTCATATCGTTTCTTGTAAGTTCGATATCATCGAGTTTACCTACTAAGAATTCTGAAAGAGCTGTTTCGTGTTTTTCAATAATTCTTGTATTGATTTCATCAAGAACGAATTGGCCATTGTGTTTACCATCAGAGTAACCATACCATTTATCATTCTTTGTCATACGGAATGCTTTACCAGCTTCGTATGTTGTTAATTTGTATGGACCATAGGACATATAACCTGCAACACCTTTTTCTGGAGAAGCATATAATGTTGTCTTCTTTGCAGCTGTTGTAGTTGTTAATGAGTCATATAAGTCGTTTTTGACTAACCATGTACCTGTTAATGAGAATTTGAGGTCTAAAGATGTCATTGGTTTTGCCAAATAAAGTCTTAATTTAAATGGATCTGCAGCAACAACACCGACACCAGATGTAGCGTTTGGTTCATCGCCCCATTCTTGGACATAGTCGTTATAGATATTGACATATGTTAAACAAATCCAGTTCCAGTCTTTATTCCAAGCAGATGTGAAACCTGTAACGATAGTGGATAAGTCATGTTTGAAAGCGTCTTGACTGTAGTTTTCTGTATTTTCTTCAGAAGAATCGTTTAAGTTCTTTCTAACTTTGACTACGTGTTTGTCGAATTCTCTGAGTTCGATATCGTAGTTACACATATCTTCTTTAACGGAAGAGAGTTTGGAGTAACCTTCAATTTCTTCCCAGTCAGCTTTCTTTTCACCTTCGTGGTCACAATATTGCCAACAGTAGTAGACGATAGCGTCTTGAACACGTTGAAGTGCTAATTTGACTGCATCACTACGTCCTGATGTTTGGTTGAATAATAACCATAAGGATTCATCACCACTTAAACCAGTGAATACGTTAGACATCCAAGATGCGATAGATTTTGTAACGTTAATGTAGTATTTACCATCGCCACATGCATCTGGAGTTGTCCATGTACCATCTTTATTTAAGTACTTGAATGCTTCTTCAAGAGATTCATTACCTTGTTTGAAGTAACGTTCAGCGTTAGCGACAACCATGGAAGATGAGAAGTAGCTGTCAGCACGGTAGTTGGCCATCTTAGGATCGAGTTGTCTCTTCATTGACTCAACATAGTCTTCAGCTTTAATTGGTGTACCATCTTCCCAGCAAGCTGCTCTGTTTAATGGGATTTCCCAAACGCAGCCATCGGAAACGCTTCCTGGATAACCGTATTTTGCTTTATCAGCATTTGAAATTTGTGAGGAAACATCAACAGGCATGTCACTAGCCATTTCTGTAATGATTTCGTAACCATCTTTAGTTTCATTAAGTTGAAGATCATAGAAACCCATTGAACAGAAACCTTGAATGTAGGATTCATCATTAGTGGACCATGTGTGAACGTTCCATGTCTTTGGTTTAGTTGAAAGGTAAGTGTCATATGTGTAGTAGCCTTTTTTACCACCAGTGCCACCACAAGCAGTTACTAGAACACCTGTACCTAGAACTAATAGAATTTTTGTACAATTCTTTATTTTCATAAAATAACTCCCCTTTCTTTTTGAGTATATTTGTTTTCTACTATACGCGTGTATATCTGCATTTGCAAGCGTTTATTTGTAAAAAAATATAAAAAAGAAGTTATTTAGAACAAACCAAACAACTTCTAACCTATACTAAATAAAATTTAATTAACCTAATTTGCGCTGGAAACGACAATTAAGCGAACAAGCAAAGCACCTAGCGAATTGCCTATTGTGACCACTAAAATATTGAATAAGCTTTGTAAGTTCCAAGCATTTCCATAAGAGAAATAAAACATGTTTGCAATGCAGTGTTC
>JAEEGL013681499.1_pt1 | contig 11134 bp, 5 predicted proteins | sample 9134231 | NCBI WGS metagenome assembly JAEEGL01 (sample SAMN16246548, study PRJNA631951) | gut metagenome | biome: gut microbiome; feature: rumen; material: fiber-attached | host: Bos | place: Iran: Karaj | collected 2018-10
AAGAAAGATGTCTGAAAATCATGCCCACCTCTATGCTTCTATAAAAGTGAACAAGGACTTAGGAAGACGCTGCAATGTATTTGCCGACTTCCACGATATAGCCGGGCAGCCTGATGCTTCAACTCTCTATATGATGCAATCGTATAAAAACCGAGCGCTGACCATTGGCCTCACCTACTATCCTTTCAGATAAAAAAGTATGACTATTATTTGGCGGTCTTGCAGAAAAAACGTACTTTTGCAAAGTCATTCAACTAACTAATATAACCACCAATGCGGAAAGCCATTTTGTTGACATTGATGATGGCAATCAAATGGGCATTGACTATTACCGCCCAGCCCCAGTGTACGGTGACCCACTATGATGAGTTCAGCGGCATGGCGCAATGGTATGTCACACAAATCGTCCAAGACAAGCAGGGCATGATGTGGTTCGCCACATGGAACGGCCTGAACCGCTACGATGGTTATGAGTTTCAGAATTTCAAGTCCCAGAAAGGCGATGGTGTGGATATCCCTTCAGACCGCATCAGGGACCTGATACTCGACAAAGATGGCCAGTTGCTGTGCAGTTATGACCAGCGTGTATTTCGCTTCAATGTTAAAACCTGCCGTTTCAGTCCACTGCCAGCCGCTGAAGAGCAGCGTATGCTACAAGTGTTTAATCAGCGCAGCTATCACGACAAATCTTCCGATATGCCGTTTGAGCATCGTGATTCGGCAGGCACGCTATGGTGCATTTATCGCGACGGCAGACTCTTTTACCAGGAACCAGGCGGCAGCGATTGGCATTCCCATCCTTCGGATATCTCGCCGATGAGCTATCTGCACTATAGTTTGACCGACCGGGAAGGAAACGTATGGATGCGCAGCAGATATGGCATCTACAAACTCACTTTCGGGCAGCAGAAGTACCAGTCCTTTGAGCAGACTGGCAGTGATCAGGTACGTAGCTTCTGTCTTGACCGGAAACAGCGTTATTGGGTGACAACGCGAGACGAAAGAACCATCCAGCTTTATGATAACAGGAACCACCTATTAGGCTATTTAGGCCGAGACGGACGCCTGCATGCCAACTATACCTCTTTCGGCTCGCCAATCTATCATGTGATGCAGGACTCGAAGGGTGTCTTCTGGTTATCTTCCAAGCCTGACGGGCTTTTTCGTGTAAGAGAGGGCGCCGATGGCCGTTTCTGCATCGAACAATACTGTCATGAGGCAGGAAATCTACAGACGCTGTCTGACAATGAGATCTACTATACTGCTGAAGACCAACACGGACGGCTGTGGGTGGCCACATTCAATCAGGGAATATGCTGTGTGGAGAACCCATGGGCTGACCAACTGGTATTCCTGAACAAAGACAATGGTCTAGTATTACCCATACAAAAGGGCATGCGAGTACGGCAGATCCATATCACACCAAAGGGCATTCTTTTGGCAGCCACCACTACAGGACTTGTCGTAGCAGATGTATCGAAAGCCAAATTGGAAGATATTCAGTTCAGACTGCATCGTCGCGATCCAAAACGCTATGGCAGTCTGAGTTGTAATGCTGTGATGTTTGTTGCCGAGGACAGCCGCCATCGGCTGTTTGTGTGTACAGAAAGCGGCGGCGTGAACCAGATTATTTCTGACAATCTGCTCGGCGATGCTCTGGACTTCCGCCATTTCGACATCTCCACAGGCTTGTCGTCCGACATCACCCTATCTGCCGTGGAGAGCGGCGGGCAGCTGCTCATCGTATGTAACAACCAGTTGATACTCCTTGATGCCGACAATAATACATCGGCCAGTTACGACACCCATTTTTGGGGTCGCATGATGCGCTTCTCAGATGCCATTCCCCTGCTGCTGCCCGATGGACGCAGGATCTTCGGTCTGCAGGACGGAGCCATTACCATCTGGCCCGAAAATATGAAGAAAAGCAGCGACACGCCCCCTATTGCCCTAACCTCGATTTCCATCCACGGCGATAGTGTGAACTTGGCAGTGAATGGTCTCGACACCTTATTGCTGAAGAAGCCTGAGGAGCGAGACGTCGCCATCACATTCGCAGCCCTCGACTATCGGGGCAGCGGCATAATCTCCTATGCCTATCAAATGAACGACAACAGCGGCTGGGTAGATATCGGCAAGGAGCATACCACAACTTTCCTGAACCTCCGGCCAGGAACCTACCAACTCAAGATCCGCTCAACCAACAGCGATGGGGTTTGGGTGGACAATACCCGGGTGCTAACAATCATCGTCAAGCCGACATTCTGGGAGACACGATGGGCTCAACTGCTCTACATTCTGCTTTTGCTAGCCTTCGTCTGGGGCGTCATCTACATCTTCAGGTATATCCGCCATATCAAGCATCAGCAGCGAGAGACCCATGAGGCCTATCTCGCGCTGCTCAATGCCCGGCAAGACACAGAAGCCAGCGAACAGACACAAAAACCGACCAAACCGAAGATGAAGCCCGATGACGAAGCCTTCATGCAGCGTGCCATGAAGTTTATAGAGGACCATATCAGTGACCTTGACATGAATATCGGTGATATGGCAGAGGCCACTGCGACCAGCCGTTCGGGGCTGAACCGTAAGATGAAGTCACTCTTAGGTGTGACACCGCTTGACTTCATCCGTGAGGCCCGCATCCGTAAGGCCTGCGCCATGCTCAGTCAAGGGGCAATGGTAAAAGATGTGGCCTATGCTTGCGGTTTCTCCGATGTCATCTATTTCCGAAAGTGCTTTAAGGCTGAAATTGGCAAGACTCCATCAGAATACAGGGATGAAAATTATGGCAAATAGGGGGTAATTTTATGCCAAGAGCTGGATCCTGACGCAAAAATCCCCCATCATTGATATTTTTTTGCTATGCGGTTTTTTTGCAAATGGTGTACTTTTGCAAACAGATTTTGTTTTCACATAGTACTAACCATTTAAACCAAAACTCAATGAACCAACAAATCAAAAGATTATCTGTAGCGTTAGCATCATGCATGCTATGGCTCGTGAGCTTTGCCCAGCAGACTGTCACCGGACAGGTGAAAGACGCAACGGGTGAACCTCTAATTGGTGTTAGTGTGATGGTCAAGGGTACCACATCTGGTACTGTGACTGATTTCGATGGTAACTTTACCATGCAATCTGTGACATCATCCACTCAACTACAATTCTCTTACATTGGCTACCTTACAAAGACAGTCACTGTAGGCAGTCAAACAAACATTAACATCATCATGGAAGAAGACAATGCTGCCTTAGATGAAGTAGTTGTGATTGGCTATCAGACCGTACGCCGTCGCGACCTGACAGGATCTGTAGCCTCAGTTTCAGGTAAAAACGTGTCTGCTGCCCCTGTTGCAAACCTGACACAGGCACTGCAAGGTAAGTTGCCTGGTGTGAACATCGTTTCACAAGATGGCCGCCCCGATGCTTCCGTATCGATTCGCGTACGCGGAGGCGGTTCTATTTCTCAGAGCAACGAACCACTTGTACTCATCGATGGTATCGCAGGATCCATGAGTGACATCCCAGCAGACCAGGTAGAGAGCATTGATGTATTGAAAGATGCCTCTTCCACGGCTATCTACGGTGCACGCGGTGCGAATGGTGTTATCCTCGTAACCACTAAAGGTGCCAAGGAAGGCAAGGTGTCTGTTTCATATAACGGCTACGCCAAGTTTAACACACCAACCAAATACCTGGAAGCACTATCACCTTACGACTATCTGAGCTACACATGGGCAGTTGCTGATGCCTATAACCCCACTTATGCCACTGAGATTTCAAATCTTTTCGGTCTGGCCAATGGCGGTATCGAGCAATATAAGAACGTAGGCAAGTTCGATGTCCAGAAGGATGTTTATGGAAGTTCTTTCTCTCACAATCATGACCTCACCATCTCTGGGGGTACCGATAAGACAAAGGTACTCTTCTCTGTGAACTACATGGATGAAGAGGGTCTGAAAATCAATTCTTATAAAAAACGTGCAAACGTCTCTTTGAAGTTTAATCAGAAACTGGCAAAGAATCTTGATTTCTCTCTTGATACACGTTATGTTGACGTGCAAAGCATGAGCAACGAGGGCACTACCAGCGGACAGGGATCCATCTTATCTTTTGCCTACCGCTTCCGTCCTATCGCCACCAGCGATATCAAAGGTGACCTGAATGCCCTTCACACGGGTAATATAGATATGTACGGACGCCAGACGCTGTGGGATACCTATAGTCCTTATGAGCGCATCAAGGATTACGAGCCGCTATCGCTGCGTCAGAGCCTGCGTGCTACGGCATCACTGAATTGGATAATCGTCAACGGCCTGACCTATCACACCGACTTTACCCTGTCACGCGGCTGGAACCAGACGAAGAACTGGGGAGGAGCCGTCTATAGCGACTATCTCAGCGATGACGGTGAGAAACTGTTTGCCGGTGATGCCCAGTATGTACAGGGCAAGAGCTGGAACCTGCGATGGACTAACACATTAAACTACGTAATAGATATTGCAAAGGGGCATAACCTGAATGTCTTGTTTGGTCATGAGATAACCAACTCTGGTGGTGAAAGTATCGGTATTAATGCCAATCATTTCCCCGCTAACTTCACGAAAGAAAATGCTTTCGCCATGATCAACCAGTATGATCCTAACGCAGGTAAGACCACCAACTTCTATACCGGTCATGCTACTCCCGAGCGTATCATCTCCTATTTCGGACGTCTGAACTACAATATGCTCGACCGTTATCTGCTTACCTTCACCATGCGTGCCGACGGTAGTTCAAAGTTCTCACCCAAGCATCGCTGGGGTTACTTCCCTGCAGCAGCAATCGCCTGGCGTATCACAGAAGAGCCTTTTATGGCCAGCACTAAAGGATGGCTAGACAACCTTAAACTTCGCGTATCTTACGGTACGGTAGGTAACGACGGCATCAGCGCCGACCTCTGGTCTCAGACCTGGACAGCAGAAACGGACAACCGCTGGCGTTACATTATGAATGGTAACTTCCTGCCCTCTTATGACCTGGCATCATCCTCAATGGCTAACGAGGATCTGAAATGGGAGACTACCATAACACGCAACATCGGACTTGACTTCAGTATTCTGAACGGGCGACTTTGGGGTACGATTGATATCTACAAGAACACCACGAAGGATCTGTTGATGAACACCTCACTACCTGGTATCACGGGATTCACCTCTACCTATGCCAACATCGGGCAGACCAGTAACAAGGGTCTGGAACTATCACTCGGTGGTGTAATCTATAAGGATAACGACTGGAATATCACAGCCAGCGCCAACATCAACTTTAACAAAGGCAATGTGGATGAACTCGCTGAAGGTGTGACAGGTGAGTATGGTACACAATGGATTCAGATGAGAATGCCAAGTGATGACTATATCCTGAAAGTGGGAGAGCCTGTCGGACTCGTCTATGGCCTGGTGTCACAAGGGTTCTATACACCTGCCGACTTCAATTATGAGAATGGCTGCTATACGCTGAAAAACGGTGTACCAGACCTTGCATCCAATCTTTCGCAGTTCTACGGAATACCAAACGATGGACGTCCTGAAGGACAAGTTGCCTATCCAGGTATGCCAAAATTCCAAGATACTGACAACAATGGTATAATCAACTCCGAGGACTATACTGTTATCGGCGACATGAATCCTACTCATACTGGCGGTTTCAACATCAACGCTACTTATAAAGGCTTTGACTTAGGACTCTATTTTAACTGGAGCTACGGCAATAAGATATATAATGTAAACAAACTGGCCTCTATGTATGGCTATAAGGATAACGGTGTCTTCATGAACAAACTCGACTTTATGAAGGACGCTTACAAATACTATGACATCGTGAACGGACAGCTCGTACGTTATACTTCGCCTGAGGATCTGAATCGTCTGAATGCTAATGCACAATATGCTAATGGCTACCACGAAACGGGCATCGTGTCGAGCGAAGGCATCGAAGACGGCTCCTATCTGCGTCTTAATACCCTTACTTTAGGGTACAGCCTGCCCAAACACATCATCAGCCGCCTCGGAATGAACAACTTGCGTGTTTATGGAACAATCTACAATCTGTTAACTTTAACAGGTTACAACGGACTTGATCCCGAGGTTAACTCAAATAGTAATTTAGGTAACGCCACCTATCCTACTACTGGCCTCGATTGGGGAACATACCCCCGCTCACGTTCATTCGTTGTAGGCCTTAATATTGCATTCTAAGAATGAATTTATCTAATAAAAAAAGTAATTATGAAAAAAACATATCAAATTATAATCGGAGTGCTGCTTAGTTCTACTTTGACAGCTTGCAGCGACTACCTTGATGTAGAATCTCCGGCAAAGAACGACGATACATTTGTCACATCCTCGACAGACGAGACCTTTAAGGCTCTTTCATGGGCTTATGCAGAATACCGCCAGAACTGTGCTGCTGGTGCCAACTATCACTGGGAAGACTGCACATCTGATGCAGAGTATTATCCTGAATTCAATTCTCCGAACAACACAATTGGCATGCTTATGCCCGAAGAAACAAAAATCAGCGGTAAACAGTCACAATTTAATTCTCTTTACAGTGCTCTCGCACGTGCCCGTAGAGTAGCTGATGTCATTGCAAAAAAGGACGATTATGTCAAGGCAAAGGAATCGAGCACTACCAACATGTGGACACAACTCTATGGTGAGGCCGTGAGTCTCTATGCTTATTGCTATTTCCATCTGACCAAACACTACGGCGATGTGCCTTTCGGCATTGAGAACTCTATCACAACAGAAGGATATCCCCTAACATCACGCTATGAGATTTATGACAAACTGATTGCAGAACTTCAGGCTGTAGAACCGCTGATGTATAAACTTGGCGAAAGTGGTATCACGGCAGAGCGCATCTCGCGCACGTTTACCGATGGACTGATTGGACTGATGGCCTACTATGCTGCTGGATGGCAGACAATTCGCACTGACGTAAGCGGACTATATGGCAATGTACAGTTCGAGAAGAAAGGCAATGATGCCAACGGTTGCGTCTATGCTCGCCGCTCTGACTATAAGACCTATTTTCAAACTGCAGAACAATACTTCACAAAGGCTATAAATGAGAACAAAGGTAGCTGTCAACTCGTGACTTCTGACGGTCGCGGCTATTGTAACAATCCATTTCAAATGGTATTCCAATATGCTCATAACAACGTTATCAGTCCGGAGTCACTTTTCGAGATTGGCAATATGGAAACCATCCAGAGTGAGCGTCCTTATAGCCAAGGCCGTCCCTCAAATGGTGGCGGCTCAAATGCAGCTCCTTGTAAAGTATTCGGTGCTTTCCGTGTAGTGCCTTCATTCTACTATACTGGCTATGAAAACGGGGACAAGCGTATGGATGTCAGTATGACGGTGACAGGTAGTAATGGCGATGGCAACGAGGTGCTCCTCTCGTTTCTGAACGGAAATAAGTGCAAAGGTGGTATCTCCAATAACAAGTGGGACGACAACCGCATGAATCCTCCTTACGTTCGCGCTCAACGCCAGTCGGGTATCAACTATGTGGAGCTTCGTCTGGCAGATGTCATGCTGATGCTCGCTGTCTGCAAGGCTGAACTGGGCAACGACAATGCTGGTGCCATCAGTCTGGTAAACCAGATTCGTCAGCGAGCCTTTGGCGATAACAATCACAATGTGCCAGAAAGCCTAAACGGTGATGCTCTGCTCGATGTCATCTACAAAGAGCGCCAACGCGAATTACTTTTCGAAGGAACTATCCGCTGGGATATGATTCTCTCAGGTAAGTTTACTGAGCGCACCAATGCCATGCGCGCCCAAGTGAAAGAAATGATTGCCGGCCTTAAGGCAAAAGGCTACTACACCTTCGAGAACGGACGCACTATTCCTGCATACATATGGACAAAACAGGTACACCTCGACAATCCTCTTACTTTCGATGCCGATCCCAACAATCCTGCACTATTCCCTGGCTGGAGAGGCCAGTTCGACTATAGCTCCATTGCTGATGTCAAGGCGAAGGTAAAGGGTGAAGACCACAATGTGGCTATCAAGGGACTCTTCGAGTATATCACTCCTGATAGTGATGAGGCTAAAGCCTTGGAGGCTGAAGGCTACGTGAAAACCAACTGGGGTGTAGATGTTGTGGCAGAAGAAGCTGGCATCTATGACCGTAACCTGCTTTCAGGTCTTGGCACCTCAGGGAATGCGCCCCGCTACTATCATCCTATTCCTTTCGAGACGCTGACGCAGTCGAAAGGTCACGTGACTAATGGCTATGGTCTTCCACAAAAATAACGATAATTAGTTATATACAGGTTAGTACTAATACTATTTAGTACATGTTAGTTTTAGTCAATCTGGGTAGGGGAATGCGTGAGTATTCTCCTACTTTTAAAACTCAGGAAACAATGAATAAGACTATTTCATTATTTTGCTATTTCTGCCTATCGCTAACAGCTCAGGCAGAAAAACAAAACTATGACTTCGTGGTGGCTGCTGATGGTAGTGGAGATTACACCACCATTCAGGCTGCCATTAATGCCGTGCCCGACTATCGCAAGACAGGACCGACACGCATCCTCGTCCGCAAAGGCACTTACAAAGAGAAAGTGGTCATTGCACAGAGCAAAGAAAAGGTACAGTTGATTGGTGAGGACGGTGCCGTCATTACCTATGATGACTATGCCAGCAAGCCCAATATCTTTGGCGAGAACAAGGGCACCAGCGGCTCTGGCAGTATCTATATCTACAGCCCCGACTTCCTGGCTGAGAACATCACGTTCGAGAATTCATCGGGTCCCGTAGGCCAGGCCGTAGCCTGTCATGTCGGTGCAGACCGTGCGGTGTTCCGTCGCTGTCGGTTCCTCGGCTTTCAGGACACGCTCTATACCTTTGGCGAGGATACCCGGGAATATTACGAGGATTGCTACATCGAAGGAACCGTTGATTTCATCTTCGGAAAGGCGACAGCAGTGTTCAACCGGTGTACCATCCATAGCAAAAGATCCGGCGGTTTCCTGACAGCACCTGCCACACCTGAAAATTGTAAGTATGGCTATGTCTTCTATGACTGTAAGTTGACGGCTGATCCTGCAGTGGAAACCGGTAGCGTATGGCTCTCCCGTCCCTGGCGTCCTTATGGCAAGGCCGTTTTCATCCGTTGTGAGATGGGGCGCCACATCCGCCCTGAAGGATATAACAATTGGGGAAAAGCTGATAACGAGCGTACCGCCTATTATGCAGAATATAAGTGCTTTGGTGAAGGCGCAGATACCTCGAAACGTGCCGACTGGGCCCATCAGTTGACAGATCTTGAAGATTATGAAATGAAGGAAGTGCTGAAGGGTGCTGACCATTGGAATCCTTTACAATAGAATAAAAATATCTCGATAATTTGGTAGAATCATATAAAAATTGTATTTTTGTCCCCAAACAAACTACGATGATGCGAAAACTTATATTTCTTTTTTCAATACTTGTGTTCAGCGGCATCGCTTCCGCTGTTGAGAATTATCCCTACCGCAGCGACTATCTGTGGATGACTGTGCCCGACCATGCCGACTGGCTCTATAAGACTGGTGAGAAAGCGAAGGTTGAAGTGGGATTCTATCTCTACGGCATGCCCCAGGAGGTGGAAGTCAACTATGAAATCGGTCCTGACATGATGCCTTCCACATCAACCGGTAAGGTGATGCTGAAGAACGGCCGGGCCACCATTGATATGGGCACGATGAAGAAGCCCGGATTCCTAGATCTCAGGCTCACGGCAGAGATGAAAGGCACTAAGTACCAGCACCATGTGAAAGTGGGGTTCTCGCCTGAGCAACTGAAGCCATACACAAAAAATCCCTCCGATTTCGATGTGTTCTGGAAAAACAATCTGGAGGATGCCCGCAAAACGCCCCTGTCTGTCAGCTGTGAGAAAGTACCAAAGTACACCACTGACGACTTCGATTGTTATCTGCTAAAAATCAAGACAGACAAGCATCATAGTATCTATGGCTATCTGACAAAGCCTAAGCAATCTGGCAAATATCCCATAGTGCTCTGCCCACCAGGTGCCGGCATCAAGACCATCAAGGAGCCGATGCGCCACACTTATTATGCCAAGAACGGTTTCATCCGACTGGAGATGGAGATTCATGGGTTGAACCCAGAGATGACCGATGAACAATTCAAGGAAATCACGGCTGCCTTCGACTATGAGAATGGCTACTTGACAAATGGACTTGACAACTGCGACAACTATTACATGAAGCACGTCTATGTGGCTTGCGTCCGTGCACTCGACTATCTCTGTTCCCTAACCGACTGGGACGGAAAGAATGTATTCGTACAAGGCGGCAGTCAAGGCGGTGCACTCTCACTCATCACGGCAGGTCTTGATTCACGTGTGACAGCCTGTGTAGCCAACCACCCTGCCCTCTCCGACATGGCCGGCTATCTCGACAACCGGGCAGGCGGCTATCCCCACTTCAACCGTATGAACCAGATGCTCACACCTGAGAAGGTGCAGACAATGGCCTATTATGATGTGGTGAACTTCGCCCGTCGCATTACTTGCCCAGTCTATCTCACATGGGGTTTCAATGATAATGTCTGCCCGCCTACTACGAGTTATGTCGTGTGGAACCTGATTACGGCTCCGAAAGAATCGCTCATCACACCCGTGAATGAGCACTGGACCTCTAACGACACCAACTACGGCCAAATGCTATGGCTCAAAAAACATATCAAATAAAAAAGGTATATGAAAAAGACGATCTTGTTGTTATGTGCCGCCTTTGGCTTCAGCACCACCAATGCCCAACAGCGCGAGAAGTATGAGTTCATGCGCAACCTGCCGGTCTATGCCGATTCACTGATTGCTGACTTTGACTACCCGCTGGCCTGGGGCAACAGTGACATCAAAGATTTCAATGCTTGGAAGGCAGCTGCAAGACAGAAGGTTTTCGACTGTATGCTAACACCGCCACCAGCTCCTGAGCATGGCTACGAAACTAAAATACTTTTTGAGGAGCAGCGCGATGGCTACAAGGCCCGTAAAATAGAGATTCGTCTGAGCCGTTACTATACGGTTCCTGCCTACGTGCTCATCTCCGATGGCAAGGGGCCAT
>JAEEGL013781168.1_pt1 | contig 11134 bp, 9 predicted proteins | sample 9134231 | NCBI WGS metagenome assembly JAEEGL01 (sample SAMN16246548, study PRJNA631951) | gut metagenome | biome: gut microbiome; feature: rumen; material: fiber-attached | host: Bos | place: Iran: Karaj | collected 2018-10
AGTACGATCTTTTTGATGGGCTTTTCGTTCATAACGGTCCCCTCCGGTTCAAATTTGGTATAATTATGCATCGCGCGTCGAAGGAAGTCAATATCTTTTTTCTCTTTCTGCGTTTTGCCCTCAGGCACGCACTATTCTTTGCATTATTTGGTTATTCCGTCTGTTTTTACGCCTGCTCCCCATCCGGTTTCAGGCCTTTCCAGACTTTTCTTCTTTGTTTCTACGGCATATATATTCAATAATATCCCGTAATTTTCAATATTTATTCATCACTGCATGGTCTCCTGCTTCACCTTATGGTCCACGACGTGACGGGAAGCCAGTTCCTTCCGGATATCTTCCGGGGTGATGCCCATGGATACCATCAGTACCAGAACGTGATAGCACAGGTCGGAGATCTCGTAGACCGTTTCCGCCTTGCTGTCCTTCATGGCGCCGATGATCACCTCGGTGCACTCCTCGCCCACCTTCTTGAGGATCTTCTCCTTCCCCTTCTCGAAGAGATAGGTAGTGTAGCTCTTCTCCGGACGCAGCCGGTCCCGTTCCTGCAGCAGACCGTACAGGGCGTCCAGCGCCAGTTCCGGATACTGCGGGTCAGTGAAAAGATCGTTGAAGAAGCAGGTGTCGGAGCCCGTATGGCAGGCGGGCCCGTCCTTGATCACCTGGACCACCAGCGCGTCCCCATCGCAGTCGGCGGCAATGGAGACCACATGCTGCACGTTGCCGCTCGTCTCCCCCTTGCGCCACAGTTCTTTCCGGGACCGGGACCAGAAACAGGTCCGCTTTTCCCTGAGAGTGATCTCCAGGCTTTCCCGGTTCATATAGGCCACAGTGAGGACCTTCTTGCTGTAGAAGTCCTGCACCACCGCCGGGATAAGTCCGTTTTCGTCATATTTCAGCTGGGATATCTCCATCGTTCCTTTCTCCCCTCTTCAGACCTGCCGGACGTTCACGCCCTGTCCGGCCAGATAGCGCTTCAGCTCCCGGATGTCCACTTCACGGAAGTGGAAGATGCTGGCCGCGAGGCCGGCGTCCACGCCCTTGAGCTGAAACAGCCTGGAGAAGTCCTCCATCGTCCCGGCCCCGCCGGAGGCGATGATCGGTATGGTCACGCGCTCCGCAACGTCCCGGAGCATTTCCAGATCGAAGCCCGTTTTCACGCCGTCGGTATCTATACTGTTGAGCACAATCTCCCCGGCGCCCAGATCCTGCCCGCGCCGGCACCATTCCAGCGCGTCCAGCCCGGTGTCCTCACGTCCGCCCTTGGCAAACACGTGGTACGTTCCGTCCACCCGCTTGACATCCATGCTCAGCACCACGCACTGGTCGCCGTATTTCCTTGCGGCGCGGCTGATGAGATCCGGGTCGCGGATGGCTCCGGAGTTTACGCTGACTTTGTCCGCCCCTGCATTCAGGATGCGGTCGAAATCCTCCACGCTGCTGACTCCGCCGCCCACACACAGGGGGATGAAGATGCGTTCGGCCACCCGGCGCAGCACATCGGCGAACAGCCGCCGCTGTTCGAAACTGGCGGTGATGTCATAGAATACGAGTTCGTCCGCGCCGCATTCGTTGTAGAAGGCGGCCATCTCCACCGGGTCCTCAATATCCCGCACGCCCTGGAAGTTCACGCCCTTGACGACCTTGCCGTCCCGGACATCCAGGCAGGGGATGATCCGCTTGGTTAGCATGGCGTCAGCCCTTCGCGGCCTGCAGGGCTTCGCGCAGGTCGATCTTGCCGGTATACAGCGCCTTGCCGATGATCACGCCCTCGACCCCGATATCCCGAAGTTCCGCCACTTCACTGACCTTCGACACGCCGCCGGAGGCGATGATCTTTGCGCTGCATGTGGGCACAAGCCGGCGGTACACATCGAGGTTCGTTCCCTCCAGCATCCCGTCGCGGCTGATGTCGGTATACACTACCGTCTCCACGCCCATGGGACCTGCTCTGCGGCAGTGTTCCTCCGCAACGATCTTTGTCTTCGTCTGCCAGCCGTCCACACAGACGTATCCGTCCTTTGCGTCGATCCCCAGCGCGATTTTCCCCGGGAACTCCTTGAGCATGTCGCGGAGGAAGGGCAGGTTGTTGGTAGCCACCGTGCCCAGGATCACCCGCTGCACGCCGCATTCGATGTAGGCGGCGATGCTGTCGTAATTGCGGATGCCGCCGCCCACTTCAACAAAGAGGCCGGTGGCTTCCACGATGTCGCGGATGACGTCAAAATTCTGCAGGCGGCCGTCCTTGGCGCCGTCCAGATCCACTACGTGCAGGTACTCTGCCCCGCACTCCCGGAATTCCATCGCGGCCTTGAGGGGCGTGATCTCATAGCGCTCCTCCTGTCCGTAGTCTCCCTGGGTCAGGCGGACCACTTTTCCGCCCCGGATATCTATAGCAGGCAATACATACATATCTGTTCCCTCACAGTCTCAAGAATGATTCCAGTATCTTCAGTCCTACGCTGCCGCTCTTTTCCGGATGGAACTGGCAGCCGAAGATGTTCTCCCGGCTGACGACGGCCGGCACCCGCACGCCGTACGGCGCCCAGGCGCGCAGGCTGTCTCCGCAGTCCACAGCGTAGAAGGAGTGCACGAAATACACGAAGGATCCCTCGGGGATCCCCGCCAGCAGCGGGCAGGATGGGTCTTCGAAAGTCAGGCTGTTCCAGCCCATATGCGGGACCTTCAGATCTGCGTCCGGCGTTCCGCGCAGCGCTTCCGTCAGGCTCTCCACCCGGCCGTTCAGCCAGCCCAGTCCGGCATGGCTCCCGTACTCGCTGCTGGATTCGAACAGCAGCTGCATGCCGAGGCAGATCCCCATCAGGGGCTTGCCGGCCTGCACCTGTTCCTCCAGGACCGGGATCAGCCCGGTGCCCCGCAGCTTATCCGCCGCATCGCCGAAGGCGCCGACGCCGGGAAGCAGGATGCGGTCAGCCGATGCCAGCAGATCCGGATCCCCGGTGACCGCCGGCTCGCCGCCCAGCGCGCGGACGGAGGAGGTCAGGCTGAACAGGTTGCCTACGCCGTAGTCAACGATCGCCGTGACGCTCATAGCAGGATCCCTTTGGTGGACGGTATCTCGTCCTCGAATCCGGCATCGATCGCCGTTGCCTGGCGCATGGCCCTGCCGAGGGCCTTGAACATGCCCTCGATGATGTGATGCGTGTTCTCACCTGCCAGCTGCCGCAGGTGCACCGCAGCTCCCAGGCTGCGGGAGAAAGCCGCCATGAACTCTTTTACCAGTTCCGTGTCGAATATCCCCAGCGTCTCCGCCGGCAGGGTCGCCTCGAACCCCAGGCATGCCCGGCCGCTGATATCCACCGCGGCGGCGATCAGCGCCTCGTCCATCGGGAGCAGGAAGAAGCCGTAGCGGGCGATGCCGCGCCGGTCTCCCAGGCACTCGGAAAAGGCCCTGCCAAGCACGATGGCGATATCCTCAGTGGTGTGGTGGGCGTCCACATGCACATCCCCCCGGCAGGTGACGGTCAGGTTGAACCTGCCGTGCCGGGCGAACAGGGTCAGCATGTGATCGAGAAATCCGATGCCGGTGTCGATCTGCGCCTCTCCTCTCCCGTCCAGGACCAGAGTAAGGGCGATGTCTGTCTCCGCCGTTTTGCGGGTAATGGTCGTCTGTCTCATTCCTGACTCACACACCTTTCAGTATCTCTTCCGTGGCCTTGACCAGTTCCCGCATCTGCGGCATGGTCCCCACGGTGATGCGGCACCAGTTCTCGATCCTCGGCACGCTGAAGTGCCGGATCAGGATCCCCCTCTCCCGCAGGGCCTTCTGGTATTCCGCTCCCCCGATGTCCGGACTGCTGGCAAACAGGAAGTTGGCCAGACTGTCGGTCACGGTGAAGCCCAGTCCCCGGAGCTGCGTCTTCGTCCATTCTCTTGCCTCTATGATCCTGTCCCGGCAGGAAAGGAAATAGGCCCGGTCACGCATGGCCTTCTCGCCCATCAGCATCGTGATCCGGTTCACATTGTATGGGTTGAAGCTGAATTTCAGCGTATTCATGTCACCGATCAGTTCCCGGCTGCCGACAGCGAAGCCGAGCCGTCCGCCGGCCAGGGAATAGGACTTTGAGAATGTCCTGGTGATCAGCAGATTGTCATAGTCCGGAAGCAGGCTCACAGCGGACTCTCCGCCGAAGTCCACGTAGGCCTCGTCCACGACCACCAGGCGGTCGCGGTCCTGCTCCAGCAGCGCGCGGACCTTCTCCAGCGGCAGGAACAGGCCGGTCGGAGCGTTGGGATTGGCGATAAAGACCGTTCCCTTCTCACCCCTGTAGTCGGCGACGTTCAGGGTAAGATCCTCTCTCAGCGGGATCTCACGCCCGGCGACACCGAACATCCGGCAGAACACGGGATAGAACCCGTAGGTCAGGTCGGCGAACACGGCCCCGTTCGGGCACAGGCCGTGGAAGATGAAGGCCAGCACCTCGTCGCTGCTGTTGCACACACAGACCTGCTCCGGCGTCACGCCGCAGACGTCCGCCACTGCGTCCCTCAGTCCGGCCGCCGCCAGTTCCGGATACAGCCTCAGCTTCTCCAGTTCCTCCGCGGTGACCGCCGCCACGGCCTCAGGGCTGGGCGGATAGGGATTCTCGTTCGTATTCAGCTTAATCAGCCGCTCCATGTCCGCAGGCTGCTCCCCCGGCACATACGGCTCCAGCTCCGTCAGTCTGAAGAACCTGCTCATAGGCCGTTCTCCCCGAAGCGGATCTGGACGCTGCGGCTGTGGCCTTCCAGCCCCTCATGCTTCGCCAGGCGGCTGATATCGTCCTTAACGCGTCCCAGCGCCTCCCGGCTGTAGCAGATGAAACTGGACCTCTTGATGAATTCGTCTACGCTCAGAGGACTGGAAAAGCGGGCGGTGCCCGAAGTGGGCAGCGTGTGGTTCGGTCCAGCCCAATAGTCCCCCAGCGCCTCCGGGCAGCTGTATCCGAGGAAAACGCTTCCGGCGTTGCGGACGTGCTCCAGCATGGAGAAGGGATCCTCCACGCACAGTTCCAGATGCTCTGCCGCCAGACGGTTGGCGATGGCCACGCCCTCCATCAGGTCCGCGGCGACGATGATCTTCCCGTTGTTCTCGATGCTCGGACGGGCGATCTCCTCTCGGGGCAGACAGGCAAGCTGGCGCTCCAGCTCCTCCGCTGTCCGCTCGGCCAGTTCCCGGCTGTCACACACGAGCACGGCGGTCGCCATTCGGTCATGTTCGGCCTGGCTCAGCATGTCCGCCGCCAGCCACGCGGGGTTTGCGTGCCGGTCCGCCACGATCAGGATCTCGCTGGGACCCGCGATCATGTCGATATCCACCTGACCGAACACCATGCGTTTGGCGGTGGCTACGTAGACGTTGCCCGGCCCGACGATCTTGTCCACACGGGGCACGCTCTCAGTCCCGTAGGCCAGCGCCGCCACGGCCTGGGCTCCGCCGATCCGGAAGATATCCGTCACGCCGGCCACCCTGGCTGCCGCCAGGATATCCCGGGATACGGTCCCGTCTCTTCCGCAGGGAGTGGTCATCACGATGCGGCGCACACCGGCGATCTTCGCCGGGATCACGTTCATCAGCACCGTGGACGGATAGCTCGCGGTACCGCCGGGCACGTACACGCCCACGGTATCCAGCGGGATGACCCGCTGTCCGAGGACGATGCCCTCGCCGCCCTCGAAACGGAATCCCTCCCGTTTCTGTCTCTCGTGAAAGGCGGAGATGTTCGCCGCCGCCTGACGCAGGCTGTCCAGGAAGGCCGGATCCGCCTCGGCAAACGCTCTGTCGATCTCCTCCTCGGAGACCCGCAGCCGTTCCGGCGCGGCGCCGTCAAACTTTCTCGTGTATCTGAGGACCGCCTCGTCCCCTTCGGCCCGGACGTCCTCGACGATCGCGCGGACCGCAGCCTCCGTCTCCTGCGAGACAGTCTGGCCTCCCCGGTCGAAGATCTCCTCCTCGGGGACCTCCGCCGTGTTCAGTATGCGGATCATGTTTCCGCCTCCAATCCGGCCAGCATCTTCTCTATGCTCGCCCTTTTGAACTGATAACTGCTCTTGTTGGCGATGAAGCGGGCGCTCGATCCCACGATGCGTTCCGTCACCTCCAGCCCGTTCTCCTTCAGGGTCGTTCCCGTCTCCACGATGTCCACGATCACGTCGCTCAGTCCTACGATCGGCGCAAGTTCTATGGATCCGTGCAGAGGGATGATCTCAATGGCCCTGTTCTTTCCCGCGTAGTGGCTCTTTGCCGTCCGCGGGTACTTGGTCGCCACACGCAGGGGCGCCTGTTTCGTATCCGTAAATCCCACGGGGGCCGCCACGCACACGCTGCAGACCCCGATGTTCAGATCCAGGAGTTCAAACACGTCAGGATCCGTCTCCAGGAGCACGTCATAGCCTACGATCCCCACGTCAGCGGCGCCGTGCTCCACGTAGACCGCCACGTCGGAGGGCTTGACCAGAATATACCGTACGCCCTTCTCCTCATCTTCAAAAATGAGTTTTCTGTTGTCCTCTTCCATTCCGGGACATCCGTACCCGATGGCGGCGAGCCTGGCGTATACAGAGCTTCCCAGACGCCCTTTCGGCAGTGCGATGCTGATCATTCCGCCACCTCCTCCAGCCGGATCACGCGCGCGGCCCGGAAGCCCTCCGGCGCCTGCCGGCATGCCCGGACCGTACGGCCTTCCTCTGTCAGTTTCCGGACGGCGTCGAGGATCTGCGCCGCCGGCGCCTTCCCGCAGACCAGCAGGACGTCCGCGTCCGTCTCCGGACGTGTCCGGAGCCTTCGCTCCAGTTCTCCGAGATAGACGGCAAAGCCGATGCCTCCCTGAGGCTTCCCGAACCGGTGCAGCAGGCTGTCGTACCGTCCTCCGGACAGCACTGCCTTCGGCACCCCGTCCATGTAGCCGGCAAAAGAGATGCCGTTGTAGTAATCCGTATCGTTGAGGATGGAGAAATCCACCCGGATCTGTTCTCCGAACCCAGCCTTCTCCAGAACGCCGGTCACCGTCTCCAGTTCTCCGATCGGAGCTGTCAGGCTTCCGTCATCCATACGGCGCAGAGCGGCCACGGCTTCCCCCGCGTCTCCGGGCAGCGTGACGAGCGTATGCAGTCTGCCTCTCATGTCCTCCGGCACGGGAAGATCTTTCAGCGTGTGCGGCCGGCGCCGGCGGATGGCCTGCAGTACCTTTCTCATGACTTCCGGTTCCCCGGCGTATCCGTTCATAATCGCCGCGACCAGGTCCATGTTGCTGATGCAGAGGGCAAAAGGCCCGCCGATGCATTCAAGGCTTCTGGCGGCGAGCAGCAGGGTCTCCGCCTCCGGATATCCCGTGTCTCCTCCGATGTACTCCAGCCCGATCTGACGGATCTCCCGGTATTCCCCGGTATCCCGTTCCTGGCGGAACACATTTTCGCTGTAATAGACCTTCAGCTCCTCATCCGGGGCCGCGGAGCGGACCACGCTCATGGTCACATCCGGCCTCAGTGCCATCAGCCTTCCGCTGCTGTCAGGAAAAGTGATCACGCTGGTCTTCAGATAGTTCTTGTGCTCCGAATAAAGTTCGTAGGGCTCAAATTTCTCCATGCGGTAGCGGCCGTAGCCGTAGCTGCGGTACAGATCGGTCAGAGCATGTGTGACCCTGTCCTCCCATTCCACATATTCCGTCATTTTCTCACCCCGTTCCCGCGCCCCGCCCGCATGGGCAGATAGGCGCTGTTATGGCATTATAATGAATAATTAATTATATATGTTTTGCGCCCGTCAATCAATACGTCGCGTTTTGCAAATTTACACAAAATGGAGCCTTCATGAAGGCTGTCGCTGTTCTTCCTGCAAAAAAGTTCTCCGGAGCCGAAAAAACAGTGGCAATCGTCCGTCTGTTTTGCTATACTGGCGGGTAGGAAAATTTTAGCAGTAAAGGGGAATTCATATGCCGCAGCGCACCGATATCCATAAGGTACTGATCATAGGCTCCGGACCGATCATCATCGGCCAGGCCTGTGAATTCGACTACTCCGGCACCCAGGCCTGCAAGGCCCTGAGGAAGCTCGGTTACGAGATCGTTCTCGTGAACTCCAACCCCGCCACCATCATGACCGATCCGGAGGTCGCCGACGTGACCTACATCGAGCCTCTGAACGTGGCCCGTCTGGAACAGATCATTGCCAAGGAGCGTCCCGACGCGCTGCTGCCCAATCTGGGCGGCCAGTCCGGCCTGAACCTGTGCAGCGAGCTGTACAAGGCCGGTGTGCTGGACAAGTACAACGTCGAGGTCATCGGTGTGCAGGTCGACGCCATCGAGCGCGGCGAGGACCGCATCGCCTTCAAGGAGACGATGAACTCCCTCGGCATCGAGATGGCCCGCAGCGAGGTCAGCTACAGCGTGGAGGAGGCACTGGCCATTGCGGACAGGCTGGGCTATCCCGTCGTTCTCCGCCCCGCCTATACGATGGGCGGTGCAGGCGGCGGCCTCGTGTACAACAGAGAGGAACTGAAGACGGTGTGCGCCAGAGGCCTCCAGGCCAGTCTGGTGGGACAGGTCCTCGTCGAGGAGTGCGTCATCGGCTGGGAGGAACTCGAGCTGGAAGTCGTCCGCGACAGGAACGGCAATATGATCACCGTCTGCTTCATCGAGAATATCGACCCGATGGGCGTACATACCGGGGACAGCTTCTGCGCCGCCCCCATGCTGACCATCTCCGAGGACGTACAGCGCCGTCTGCAGGAGCAGGCGTACAAGATCGTGGACAAGGTCCAGGTCATCGGCGGCACCAACGTTCAGTTCGCCCATGACCCTGTCTCCGACCGCATCATCGTCATTGAGATCAATCCCCGCACCTCCCGTTCCTCCGCCCTGGCCTCCAAGGCCACAGGCTTCCCCATCGCCCTGGTCTCAGCCATGCTGGCCACCGGCCTCACGCTGGACGAGATCCCCTGCGGCAAGTATGGAACACTGGACAAGTATCATCCGGACGGTGACTACGTCGTCATCAAGTTCGCCCGCTGGGCCTTTGAGAAGTTCAAGGGCGTGGAGGATCATCTGGGCACACAGATGCGCGCCGTCGGCGAAGTCATGAGCATCGGCAAGACCTTCAAGGAGGCCTTCCAGAAGGCCATCCGCAGCCTGGAGACCGGACGGTACGGTCTCGGCCACGCGAAGAATTTCGACAAGCTCTCCAAGGACGACCTCCTCTCGAAACTCGTCTATCCCTCCAGCGAGCGTTATTTCGTCATCTACGAAGCTCTCCGGGCCGGCGCCACGGTGGAAGAGATCCACGCGCTGACGAAGGTCAAGAGGGAGTTCCTGCAGGCGATGCTCGAACTCGTCCGCGAGGAACAGGATCTGCTGGAGTGCAAGGGCCGGCTGCCGTCGGACGAGGCGCTGATCCGCGCCAAGAAGGACGGCTTCAGCGACAAGTACCTGAGCCAGATCCTCGCCATCCCCGAAGACGACGTCCGCGCGCGCCGTCTTGCACTGGGTGTCACCGAGGCCTGGGAGGGCGTCCACGTCAGTGGCACACAGGACAGTGCCTATTATTACAGCACCTACAATGCCGAGGACCGCAGCACGGTCACGGACAACCGCAAGATCATGATCCTGGGCGGCGGTCCCAACCGTATCGGCCAGGGCATCGAGTTCGACTACTGCTGCGTACACGCCGCCATGGCGCTGAAGAAACTCGGCTTTGAAACGATCATCGTCAACTGCAACCCCGAGACCGTCTCCACCGACTACGACACCTCCGACAAGCTCTACTTTGAGCCTCTGACGCTGGAGGACGTGCTGAGCATCTATGAAAAAGAGAAGCCGCTTGGCGTCATCGCCCAGTTCGGCGGTCAGACCCCGCTGAATCTGGCAGCTGATCTGGAGCGCAACGGCGTGAAGATCCTGGGCACCTCCCCCGCCGTCATCGACCTGGCGGAGGACCGCGACCAGTTCCGCGCCATGATGGACAAGCTCGGCATCCCCATGCCCGAATCCGGCATGGCCACCACCGTGGAGGAGGCCGTCTCCATCGCCAACGGGATCGGATATCCCGTCATGGTCCGTCCGTCCTACGTACTGGGCGGGCGCGGCATGGAAGTCGTGTACGACGATGAATCCATGGCAGACTACATGAGCGCCGCCGTGGGCGTGACCCCGGACCGGCCCATTCTGATCGACCGTTTCCTGAACCATGCGCTGGAATGCGAGTCCGATGCCATCTGCGACGGCACGCACGCCTTCGTGCCCGCCGTCATGGAGCACATCGAACTGGCGGGCGTCCACTCGGGTGACTCGGCCTGCATCATCCCCTCCGTCCACATCTCTCCGGAGAACGTGGCGACCATCAAGGAATATACGCGCAAGATTGCCGAGGAGATGCATGTCCAGGGCCTGATGAACATGCAGTACGCCATCGAGAACGGCAAGGTGTTCGTTCTGGAAGCCAATCCCCGCGCCAGCCGCACGGTCCCGCTGGTCTCCAAGGTGTGCAATATCCGCATGGTCCCGCTGGCTACCGACATCATCACGGGCGGACTGACCGGCCGTCCTTCCCCCGTCCCTGCGCTGAAAGAGCAGCATATCCCCTATTACGGCGTCAAGGAGGCGGCCTTCCCGTTCAACATGTTCCAGGAGGTCGACCCCATCCTGGGGCCCGAGATGCGTTCCACCGGCGAGGTGCTGGGCCTCTCCGCCTCCTACGGCGAGGCGTATGTGAAGAGCCAGGAGGGCGTGCAGTCGCCGCTCCCCATGGAGGGAACGGTGCTGATCTCCGTCAACAGCAAGGACAAGCCCGAGGTCGTGGAACTTGCCCGTCAGTTTGCAGCCGACGGATTCCGCATCCTGGCCACGGGCAAGACCTGCGAGATGATCCGCGAAGCCGGCATCGAGGCCGAACGTATCAACAAGCTCTATGAGGGGCGTCCGAACATCCTCGACGCGATGACCAACGGGCAGATCGATCTGGTCGTGAACACGCCCGCCGGCAAGAACAGCGTGTACGACGACAGTTATCTGCGCAAGGGCGCCATCAAATACAAGATCCCGTACATCACGACTATGGCCGCCGGAATGGCCGCCGCGAACGGCATTGCCGACGTCAAGAGCGGCCGCCACGGCGAGGTGCACTCCCTGCAGGAACTGCACGG
>JAEEGL014874028.1_pt1 | contig 11134 bp, 8 predicted proteins | sample 9134231 | NCBI WGS metagenome assembly JAEEGL01 (sample SAMN16246548, study PRJNA631951) | gut metagenome | biome: gut microbiome; feature: rumen; material: fiber-attached | host: Bos | place: Iran: Karaj | collected 2018-10
ACCCCTCTCACAAACAATACTTAATTGTTTGTTCGGCAGAGTACCACGTGCCCATATTTAATTTTACAGAGCCTTTCAGGCTCCTCAGCGTGCCTACCCCTCTCACAAACAATACTTAATTGTTTGTTCGGCAGAGTACCACATGCCCATATATTTAAATTTACTGAAAATTTGTCTATTTAGTTTTCAATGGCTTTTCAACCATAATAAAATACTACAATAAAAGTTTTTGTATTGCAAATTCAATTTTTTTAATCAATAAGAAAAAAATGTTAACTTTTGTAACGAATATGTCAGATTTATTAAAGATTTTTCAGAACATGCCGTAGTCGTTAATAAGGGAAAAAATAAGGATTAGGAATATGGCAATAGATGTTAAATACATTAATGCATACGGATACGCTATAGACCAGACGGGTTTAAAAGATAATATTAAACTCATCCTTAATAATGCATCTCAAAAATCAATGAATACTCCGGAAGAAGTTATTGAACAAAATGTTATGAGTACTAACTCTGCGCTTCTTTCTGAATATAACCAAAATGTCGCAAAATCAAACATCGCTCAACAGTTAGTGCTTGATGCTAATCTTAAAGAAACTCTCAAATTCCTCAACTCTGAGGCTGCAAAAAGAATGCAACAAGTGCAAAAGAAAAAATTTGGTTCTTATGTTGAACAAATTTTTTCTGAAAATAATATTGATGACGATGAATCAAACGAAAAAGATCGTGAGGCTGAAGCCAATGAATTGATGGATCTTTTCGATATAAAAATTGATACGAGCAAAGCAAACATCTTTGCCGCATAGAGATTAGGATAGGTAAAAGGAATAAAATTGATTAAACCCTCTGAATTTAAGAGGGCTTTTTATTGTTTTTTACTTGATAATTACTCACTCTTTTCCTATAATTTATTGTAAGAGGAGATGATTAAAATTCGTTTAGCGGGATTATTTATTTTATTTTTTGTTTTGTGTATTTCACACTGCTCCTATGCTGTTCAGCAAGGCGGAGTTCAGTACACAATTCCGATTGAGTATTCGCTGATAGATGAAAAAGAGGTGAATACCGAGGCTGAAGCGCTTTTTAACCGCTATATGTCATCTGAAGATGAACGCCAGAAACAAATTCTTTTAGAAAAAATGCTTGGCGATTATACAGTATTAGGTGAAATTGACAAAAATAATCCGCTCTATTTTACAAGACTGGGAATAATCTACGATAAAATGGGAAAAGACAGATGGGCTAAATCTAATTTCTTCAGAAGTCAAAATCTGTTAGCCTCTTATCCCTATTCAAACTACTGCTTCGGAAACTATTATTTCGACAGAAAAGAATACAGAAAAGCACTGAAAGAATATTTAAAAGCCTATAACACTGGCTATTCTTCTCATTATGACACTCTTTTTAAAATAGGTGTCATATACGAAAAATACGGTGATTTTTCTTCCGCCATCGAGTTTTACAACAAAGCACTGTCTGTTAACAGTTCAGATGAATTAAGAGTAAAAATACTTAAATTACAGGGCTTATTAAAGCAAAATTCTCTTTATAACCAAAGGAAGCGACAAGGTACTTAAAATGAAAAAGATAAATTTTTTATTGATAATATTGATACTGTTTTTTAATATATCCCAAGTAGTATATGCGGGAGATATTTATAGTGATTACGTTCCAAATAAAGATGTAGTCGTATATTCAAAAAATAGCAGAGGTATAAGTTCAATAGACCCAAGCAGTGACTCCACAAAAAAAATATCCTATTTCCCCGGATACAGAGGTGCTAATCAACTGGTTATTTATACTCCTGCCTATGGAAAAAGAACAGGTACAAATGAATTTGGCTCCGAGGCAATAGTAAAAGGAAATACTGTTGTTGCATTGAGCGGGGCAGATTCTCTTATCCCCGACGGTGGAGTAGTCATCAGCGGTCACGGGAGCGCTAAAAACTGGATAAATAAAAACATTATTGTTGGCACAAAAATATACATAAACAAAGACAACAACACTATTACTGCATATACAACTTCTGAAAGTTATATTTATGGTGCACAGGAATGTTTAAAAGAGGTTCAGGAGGTAATGGATTACTATATTGAGCACGATAAAGACTACAATAAAAAGAAAATTGAAGAATGTATTAAATCATCAGAAAATTGTATTAAAAAAGCAGAACATCATCCTGCTCAGGTGAAAGAATATTCTAAACTTGCAATAGAATATGCAAATAAGGCACTTTCAATGGCTGTACCATATAAAGAATCAGAACTGCGTGGGGTTTGGATTAGACCTGCCTGCAAAACAAAAGAAGATGTTGTATATGTTATCAGCAGGCTCGCAGAGGCAGGAATAAATAACATTTTTCTTGAAACGTATTACCACGGTATGACAATTTTCCCGTCTAAAACAATGGTTAAATATGGTTTTATAGAGCAAAACCCGCTGTTTGCCGATCTTGATGTTTTAAAAACCTTTGTTGATGAGGCCCATAAAAGAAATATAAAAGTAAATGTATGGTTTGAAACCTTTTATGTAGGGAACAAAAAGCCTGAATCTAATAAAAAAAGTATATTGGCTGTTAGTCCAACTTGGGCAAATTTAACAAAAAAGGCCTACGACTCTGAAAAACCTGTTCAGTGTAGTGCGGAGCATAACGGATATTTTCTTGACCCCGCAAACCCTGAGGTGCAGACTTTTTTGTTACAACTTGCCTGTGAGATTATTTATAACTATCAGGTTGACGGCATAAATATGGACTACATAAGATTCCCGCAGGCTGCAGTGCCAAGGGTTGCAGGGAGTGAACTAAATGCGTGGGGTTATACACAATACGCAAGAGAAGAATTTAAATCTGTTTATAATACTGACCCGATTACTTTAACACCATCTGATTCGCTATGGCAGGCGTGGAATGATTACAGAAGAGGTAAAGTAACGGAGTTTGTAAGGCGACTGTCTAAAATCTGCCGTTCTAACAAAGTAACTCTTACCGCTGTTATTTTCCCTAACAGGTATTCTGCGCTTGAAAATAAACATCAGGACTGGCAGGTTTGGACTGACAACGATTTAATAGATGGATTTACTCCGCTTTTCTTAACCTGTGATCCCGTTACGGCGGCTGATATGATGCGTGGAGTTATCAGATATAAAAACACAAAAACAAAACTCTATGCAGGGTTATTTATTGCCTTTATGAACGGATCCGAATCTGATTTGGTAAGACAGGTACATGAGGCAAGAAAACTTAAAATTGACGGGTTTAGTATCTTTGATTATGCACATTTTCAGGATTGTTATATAAGTACTCTGAAAGAAAGTATTACGACCCCTCCGCCTCAAAATACTAAAAAGAAAAAGAAAAAGAAAAAAGTTAAAAAGACAAGTAATAAAACAAAGAAATAAACAGGAGTTATTATGAGTATTGAAGAATTAAGAAAAAACAACGAATTATTAGACATCTTTTGTTCATTAACAGAGATTCCGTCACCATCATTACATGAAGAAAAAGTGACAGAATGGATACAAAATTATTGCAAAACTAACGGTATAAACTGTGAACTTGACGATTATAAGAATGTTTATATTTATGTTCCTGCAACAGACAATTCAAAAGAACCTGTAATGTTTTCTTCGCACATGGACGTTGTAGGCGACGCATCGCCTGTAAGATTATTACTTGACGGAAACTTTATTAAAGCAGACGGCAGAACACTCGGTGCTGATGATAAAGTTGGGGTTGCCTGCTCGCTTTATCTTGCGAAGTATCTTGTTAACTCTGATATTAAACATGGCGGAATGGAAATTACATTTACACGTGATGAAGAAACCAACATGAGTGGTATAGAACACGTTAATTTCTCTAAAATCAAATCAAAATACATTCTTGTTTGCGATGCAGATAAACTTGCGCAGGTTCAGATATCAGGGGCAAGTTATACAAATGCTAAAGTGTTTGTAAAAGGACTAATAGGCGGTCATTCCGGAATTGATATTGGTGATACGGATAGACTTAATGCCGCAAAATTGATTGCGGAACTTTTAAACAATTTTCCACAAGGCGTTTATTATCAGGATGAAACTGGGGTCATAACCTCTTGTAATCTTGGTGCAATCGTTGCGGGCGGAATACAAAATGCGGTTAAATCTTTGATTGATGAGGGAGTTAATTCACCTGATTATATCAAAACTATAATTGAAAAATCTTCAACAAATATTATAAACACAGATGCACGTGCGTCATACTCAATAAGAAGTGCAAGTGTTGAAAAAGAAGAAGAACTCAAAGATATAATGAGAAAAAGAGTGTTAGAGTTTAATGAAAAATATGAGGGACTTGCAAAAGCAGAGGTTACCTTTGAGGTTCATTTACCACCGTTTGAAAAAGCGGATGACGATTCTATTCCTGAATTACATACAAAAGTTTGTAACAAACTCGGGATTAAAAATGAGGTTTCATCTTTCCACGCAGGTGCTGAAACGCATATTTATGCGCATAACAAGAACGCTAAGGGTGAAACCTTTATGCCTTTCTTACTTGGGCTTGCTGATGTGTATAATATGCACTCCGCTAATGAAAAAGTTGATTATACAACACTACTAAAAGGTTACGAAATAATCAAAGAACTTTTTATTGAATTTAATGCTTAAACATAAGGTAAATAGTTATGCAAAAGAATAAATACATATATTTAATACTTGTGACCGGTGTATTTATTCTTTTTGCGCTTTTACAGTGCAATAAAAATGAAGATTATGATATTTTGCAGGTAAATAACCCGTTTGAAATAGTTATTGATAAAAACAAAAACGGTTTGCCTGACGTAAAAGAAACAATTAATTTTGATTATGGTTATTCTTATTTTTCAAAAGAGGATATAACTTTATCAAAAAATTTAAATCTTAATGAAAATACAGCCTTTGCTTTTGCATATCTGACTGAAAAATTTATCAATGATGTTTTAATTGACAAAAAGGGGCGGATTAAGTCTAAATATGGTATAACGGAGTTATATCTTGGTAAAGAAAAATATCAAAATATACTGTATAAATCGGGGTTCTTCTTTAAAAATGGCAGGCCTGTCAATAAAAAAGCCTATTCAAACAGATTAAACCAAATCAAAAAATCCGATTTTAAACTATATAATGCAAAAAGTAATAAATATCATAAACCGGACTGCAAATATGCTCATCTTGCTCATAATTACGTTTTACTCGCATCGTATCAGTTACCGAAAGGGGCTAAACCATGCAGATTTTGTCTTGCTGAAAAGTATAATAAAAATAACAGGGCTAAACATAAAAAGGGGCATAATAAAACTGTTAAGCCGAATTTATCTGCGGCTTCAGGTTCTGTAAAGGTTATAATTAATGATTATACCAAAAACCTCATTCCAAACAGAAAATGCAACACTGAAATTTGTAGTGAGTTAGTAAAACAAATTGATAATGCCAAATCAACTATTGATATTGCAATATATGGTTACGACAGAGTTCCCCGAATTGAAAAGGCTATTAAAAGGGCAGTCTCAAGAGGGGTAAAAATAAGGCTTGTCCATGATATTACTTCAGAAAATAAAAATATTTATGCCAACACCTTTTATTTTTCAAAACTAATAGGGAATTGCTCTTGTGATAAAGCACCAGCAGGTATGCAAAACAAAAATATTTACACAAACTCAATAATGCACGATAAGTTTTATATATTTGACAATTCTGTTGTAGTCACTGGTTCTGCTAATTTGAGCCACACTGATATGTCTGACTACAATTCTAACGTAGTTTTAGTAATTTATTCCAAGCAGATAGCAAAAATCTATGCCGAGGAGTTTGAACAGATGTATAACAATAAGTTTCATACATTAAAGTCAAAAATATATAATAAAGCGAATATTCAACTTGGAAATTCAAATTTGTCTGTTTATTTCTCCCCTGCTGATAATATAATCAATAATGCTCTTATACCGTTAATAAACAGTGCAAGAAGATATATTTATATTCCGATATTTGCTTTTACTGATAATGCACTGGCAGATTCTCTTATAAGGGCAAAAAAGCGTGGAGTTGATGTACGGGTAATACTTGATGCAACAAATGCTAAAAATAACGCTTCAAAACACGCATATTTAAGAAAAAACGGAATATTGGTAAAAACCGAAAACTATGCAGGGAAATTACATTCAAAATCAGTGATTATTGACGATGTGTACTCTGTCATTGGCTCTATGAATTTTTCAAAAAGCGGTAATAAAAAGAATGATGAAAATGTAATTCTGTTAAAAGATAACAAAATATCCGTGTTTTACAGAAAGTTCTTTGAATACCTTTGGGACAGGATTCCTAACTACTGGCTAACACACGATGTAAGCGCAGAGAGTGTGTACTCTGTCGGTTCGTGCAGTGATGGAATTGATAATGACTATGACGGAAAAACAGATATGGATGACGAAGGCTGTAAGTTTAAGCCATCAAAAAATGTTTACGCTAACCAAAGACCTTAAAGGTCTTTTCTACATTATTTTTCATCACCTCTTTTAGCCCGTCAACCTCTGTTACTATTGCTTCTCTTTCAGTTTCTAACTGCGCTAAACGTTTATCAAAACGTGTATCTTTTGCGTTTATTTCGTTAAGAGTATCCTCATACTCTTGTGAAACTCTTTCAATATAGTTTTGATCGGTTACTTCATTTAAGTTTGTAACCAGTGCAGTTGTGGTATTAGTTAAAATCTCGTGTTCAGGATCCCAATCAGTAATAATAACCTGAGCGTTTTTAACCATGTTGCTAACCCAAGTGCTATTTTTAGCCTTTGCTTCATCAGCCTCTATCCAGCCGCCTGCTGCAGTAATAGCATTATATATTTCTTCGTAGTAAGCCGCTTTAACAGGATCGTTTGCCTTCCAAGCATATACTGCTTCATAATCTCTGTAAACATCTTCAGCCTCTTTGTACTCCTGATAATGTTTAATATCTTCTTCACGTATGTGATTACGTGATAAAAAGTCTTTGACAGGACTATCTAAGGAAGAAACTCTTTTCAAAATTTTGTATATTGCATCTCCCATTGTTGTACTGTTAGGAGCATGGTTTTGCAGAATATCATTTATAGTTGTTGGAGTTGAGTTCATACTAAATGAATAATCGTAAAGGTCTATATCAAAGTTATAATCGGTAGATATAGATTCTTTTGGTTTTGAGTTATCACTAAATATTTTAGATACCCCTTTTTTGCCGGTCCAAGATAAAGTTCCTCCGTTTAACATTGAAAGATATGTTTGAGTTTCACCGTATTCAATGCTGGAAGATACATATTTACAACCATTTTTAGAAGATGAGATTTCGTTTATTGCATATGTTGTTTCTTCTGCATAATCTGTATAACGTGCAGTCTCTTTATCAGGGAAAACCAGATTAAGCATATTCATAAATACTAACGATGCTTCTAAAATTTTCTTTTCATCAGCAGTATATGTTGTAGCATATTCAGTCTGATTCATCACATTTGCAATTGAATTTCTGTAACGCTGACCAATATTTGATGTTTCTGTTGGAGAAGTATAATTGTTTTGTGAATTTAGATAAGGGATATTACTTAATGCATTTTTGGCGACCCCAATTGTTGCTGTTTCTTTTACTCGTGCAGAATAATACTCTGCAACTAATCTGTTAGATTCTTCTATAGTTGGGGCAAGAATTTTATCATATCCTTTACTTTTCAATTCAAGGTACTTTTTCTCAATATAATCGTTTTCCACAACTTCTTCATATTCAATATTTGGGTCACATGCCATCACGAAGTCACGCATACCTGTTGCAGCATTAAATTTATTCCCGATTTCTGTTGGTATATATAGTTTACCTGTCCCTATATCTTGTACGTAGAACACCTGTCCTGTAGTTTCTTCAGAAGTTTGGTATCTTAATAAGTTATTGATACTTGCATCAATCCATGATGCAGCCCCTGTGTCATTTTTAACCTGTCTTGTTTTGATAAAAGTATCATCAAGTGCATTCAAATATTTCATATAAGCAGTATCGGAATCGTTTGACAGACGCAGTTTATTAGCCTGTAAACGATGTGCCTCACCTTCAATACTATGTTGTCTTGAGGTGAGTGACAATAATCTTACTTGTGATGCTGCTAATCCCACTTTTTCCAATTCCTAATTAGTACGTACACTTATATTTACGGATATTTTGAAGTGTTCTTTAAATATTTCCGTAAACTTGTAACAATAATTTACAATAGTTTAGCCTTATTATTAGTCATAATTAGTTCATTTTTTTGATAAAATATTTTTAGTTGAGAGGACAGAGTATTGATTATTGAGTTTTTACAAAAATTTGAGGGTATAAACGATATTTTATTTGGCTGGTTTGATAAATATATTGAAAACCTGCCTATTGTTGACTGGGCTAAAGATGCTATATGTGACAGTGTTCACCTTTTGCCGTTTTTGTTTATAATTTTTGTTTTGATAGAACTTTTTGAAAGATTTTATAGTCATAAAATAAAAGATTTGTCACACGGGTCAAAAAAGTTTGGTCCATTGATTGGTTCAGTTCTTGCAGGACTTCCGCAATGCGGTTTTTCTGTTATTGCAACTCCGCTTTATATTAACAAGGTTATAACAAGAGGAACCTTGATTGCTATTTATATTTCAACCTCAGATGAGGCAATTCCTATATTGCTTTCAAACCCAAAACAATTCTCTGTGGTGTTACCATTATTGTTAATTAAAATAACACTGGGTATATTTGCAGGGTATATGGTTGATTTATTGCTGCCGCAAAAAGAAGAATTATCACAAAATACTCATATTGATGAGAATGATGATATTGGCTGTTGTTCACACCACGTTACAAATTTAAGAAAAAGAGAGTTGTTTTATCACCCGCTAAAACACACATTCAACATTTTTATTATGATACTTGTTATATCTCTGGGATTAAATTTTTGTTTTGACGCATTCGGGAATGATATTTTGAACAGGGTTTTGCTGAATAATTCAATACTTCAGCCGGTAATATCAGCAATAATAGGGCTTATTCCTAATTGTGCCGTATCTGTATTGCTCACGATGTTGTATATAGGAGGGGTGTTGTCATTTGCATCGGTTATTGCAGGACTATCCTCCGGTGCGGGACTTGGTTTAATTGTGCTTTTAAAACGTAACCCTGATTTCAAAGACAGCGCAAAAATAATAGGTATTTTATTGTCTGTCAGTATTATAGCAGGGTTATTAATATCTTTGTTTAAATAAATTACAGGGTATTCTTTATATATTTAGCCAACCCTTCACCCATAGCAAAACAACTCGGGATTATTCTTAATGCACCTTGTGACAGGAAATCTGCTGATATACAGCGCCCAATAGCATATAAGTTATTATAGTCACAGGACAACAGTGATTCCACCGGGAGCATATATTCTACCTCCTGTTTTTCTAATACAGATTTCCCTTGTTTTGATGAATGAACATCAACAGGATATTTTGACACTAAAACTGGATTATCAAATCGTTTTCCACTTCTCAAATCATCTATTGTATATACATATTTCCCCTTAATTCTGTTTGAAACTCTTACCCCGAGAGAGTTTGCAATAGAAGAAATGTAGGCTTTCTCAAAACCTTTGAATTTCTTAATCATAAAGTTTGATAGTCTGTAAATAGCCTCTCTGCCTTGTTTTAAGGCTCTTGAACGCTCAATTATATTAAGCGGGTTAAAAGGGGTTTCTGTGTGAATTCTTGGGCAGTTAAATCCAATTGTAGCGGGCATTTTAGGGATAGAAAACAGTTGAAAATAGTTGCTGTCATCATTTGTAATAAGTCCTTCTTCAATCCCGGAGCGGAATACAGGCTCCAATGCCCAGTTCTTGCCCTTATCCCACGTGTATGCTGTAGATATGTGTGTTTCGCCATCGACCGTATAAGAGGTTGTAACATCTCTGTTCGGGTCAAGTTCCATTATCCATTCACTGAATTCTTTTATATTTATACCGGACATCATAAATCTTAAACTATTTGGCTGAAATTTTTTTTCATTATTTTTTTCAAAATTATCCAAAAATTCTAAATTTAATTTTTCAAAAATTTTTGCATCGCCTGTTCCATCTACTAGATATTTCGTTTCGATAAATTCTGATAACATTTTATCTTTATTAACAATATTATTGTCATATATCGTTTCGTTATTTATTAAATTTTTATGATAATACTCGTCGAGCAAGACTCCTTTAATTTGACCTTTAGAGCGTATAACATCAGCAATTTCTGTATCGAAAAGTATATCAACACCGGCATCATTCATCATTTTATCAAGAATAATCTTCATAAGTTCAGGGTTAAACCAGCCTATATTGCCGTCTGGGTAAGTAATTTGTCCGCCTATATCGTGAAGATTTTTCATTAACAATTCATAAAAATCATAATTTAGTTTTTTATCTGTTTTTGTATTCATTGCTGGAGTTACAAGAGCAGACGTCATTGCACCGCCAAGAAAAGAATTTTTTTCAATTAAAAGGGTACTCATCCCTAACTTTCCGGATGTATATGCGCAGGCACACCCTGCAGTTCCTCCGCCAACTATTATAATATCATATTTATTTTTCATTTATTATTTTCCCATTGTTTTAAATATTTTGATGACGAGACTAAATCGGAGGACTTGACCTCAATATTTCTGTTTAATAATATTGTATCATTCTCAAGAGATAAATTTTCATCTCTGTATGGAATACCTGCTTTAGTATTTAACAGCCCTAAATTTTTATCAGAGATTTTATATTTAATGAGTGCTGAATTTTTAGAAGCGGTAGTTCCGACAATTTTGTCCTTAAACATAGTGTTGCCAATATTAAACCCTGAATTTATCATAGCGTATCTTACAGGAGAAGATGTGTTGTAAGTAAGTATGAGTCCATCAGGGTCAGTGTGTTTATATAAAGCATTAAAAAATTCTACAGACCAGATACATGGACATTTTGAGGGTGTAAAACCATCAAGAAAGACTAAATCATATTTAGTGTCTGAAAGTGACATTAAGAATTTTCGTATATCATTTGGGTAAAAATTCAGGCCAATGTTGTTGTAATGATTATTATTAAATCTATTTTTAAATCGTTTCGATATATTCTTA
>JAEEGL015049663.1_pt1 | contig 11134 bp, 9 predicted proteins | sample 9134231 | NCBI WGS metagenome assembly JAEEGL01 (sample SAMN16246548, study PRJNA631951) | gut metagenome | biome: gut microbiome; feature: rumen; material: fiber-attached | host: Bos | place: Iran: Karaj | collected 2018-10
TCCTAGCGGATCGGAGAAATCCATCCTGTGGATGTTTCCGCCCAGATCGCTTGCCTGGATCTTATAGAGCGAGTCGGAGATGAAGGTGATCATCGATTCGTCTCCGACCGCGCTGGTCAGCCTCTCGCCGATCAGCAGCGTGCCGGGATCGAGGCCCTCGACGCGGATCAGGTCTCCCAGTTCGTTTTCCGTGGCCTTGCCGAGCACCTTGCAGCTGCGGTCGATCGTCCAGTTTTCGTCGCCCACGGCGATATAGGCCAGCGCCTTGCACTCCTGCACGGTAATGATCACCTTATTGGGCAGCTGGCGTTCGAGGGAAACCTCCTCGACGTAGGGAAGCTTGGCAAAAACGCGGCTGATGGCAGCAAACCTGTCAAAGAAGAAGAGGTTGTCGCCCTGCTCGATGTCGATGGCATTGATGATCTCGTCGTCGGTGTAGTGCTCGTTTCCTTCGACGCTGATATCCGAGATGCGCAGGAAAACGCTCATCAGAAAAACGATTGCGATCACAATGACGGCAAAGGTCAGTATCGCGCCGCTCACGGTGCGTTTGCGCGGTTTTTTATACTCGCCGTGCTTGCTTGCCGGCGGCTGATTGATCCTGTTCGATGGCATTTTCGTATGTTCCCTTTCCCTTGTGTTCGATCCATACCTCCGCGCCGAGCGCGCAGAGTCTGTCGTCAAAGCTTTCGTAGCCGCGGGTGATGTGGCCGGCGTCGATCACGCGTGTCTCGCCGCGCGCCGTCAGTCCCGCCACGATCATGGCGGCCCCGCCGCGCAGATCCGGCGCCGTCAGCGTTTCACCGTGGAGCTCCTTCACACCGCGCAGCCGTGCTTCCGTTCCCTCGACGCGGATGTCCGTGCCGAGACGGCGCAGCTCGCTCACTTGGCGGAAGCGGTTTTCAAAGATCGTCTCGGTGATGTGAGTCGTCCCCTGCGCGCGCAGGAGCGCGGCCATGAGGATCGGCTGCGCATCCGTCGGAAAGCCCGGATACGGAGCCGTGACGATCCGCTTCGGCGCGTGCAGTTCTCCGTTCGAGCTGATCTCCACGATATCGTTAAAGTGTATTATATCACAACCTGCTTCATTTAGGAAGTGCAGAACGGTCAAAAAATGCTCGGGATCCGCGCCGGTCAGGATGATCCTTCCGCCGGCGGCCGCGCAGGCACAGGCGAGCGTCGAGGCGACGATCCGGTCGCTCGGAACGGTAAAGTCCGTGCTCTCGCGCGGCGAAGCTCCGCAGATCACGATCGTATCGCCGCCCGCGCCGGTGATATGGACGCCGAGTGAGGCGAGGTACTGCTGCAGCGAGACGATCTCCGGCTCGCGCGCCGCCCCGCGGATGGTCGTTCTCCCTTCGGCCGCGCAGGCTGCGAGCATGGCGTTCTCCGTCGCTCCGACGCTCGGAAAACGCAGCTCGATTTCCGCGCCGTGCAGCTTTGCCGCGCGGCAGAAGATATTGCTCCCCTCCTGGCTGATCTCCGCGCCCATCGCGCGCAGGGCGGACAGGTGCAGGTCGATCGGCCGCTTTCCCAGCTGGCAGCCGCCGGGGAGGCTGAGCCTGGCTTCGCCGCAGCGTGCGAGCAGCGCCCCCATGAAGATGACCGACGAGCGCATCTCGGCCATCAGCGCGTGCGGGATCTCCGCGCCGGTGACGCTGCGCGCGTCTATGTACAGCTCCCCTTCCTCCGCTTCGACCCGGCATCCCAGATGGGAGAGGATTGCCACCGCCGCGTCGACGTCTCGCAGGCGCGGTACGTTTCGGATGACCGAACGCGCGGGAAAGACCATGCTCGCAGCCAGCAAGGGCAGCGAAGCGTTTTTCGAGCCCTGAACGCGGCAGCTCCCGAACAGGCGATTGCCGCCTCTTACGTGCCAGATATCCATAAAAAGATCCCTCCGCGCATCGAAATCATGACATTCTATGCCCGGGGGGATTTTGATGTGATTTTCCTTCTTTCCGCTTTCAGCGGATCGTATCGAGGATGATGGCGCAGATGCGGTCGGTCGCGTCCGGGACGGAGAGCGAGAGCATCGCCTCGCGCATGGAACGCAGCGCCTCGCGATCGGCGAGCAGGCTCATGATCTCACAAAGCAGACTTGAAGCGTCAAACTCGCCCTCCAGCAGGACCTTTGCGCCTCCGGCCCGTTCGAGGACGCGTGCGTTCTTCTCCTGGTGGTTGTTCGTCACATTTGGAGAGGGGACGATGATCGCGGGCTTGCCGAGGAAAGTCAGCTCGGCGAGAGAGGACGCGCCGGCTCGGCAGAGCACCAGGTCGGCCGCCGCCATCACGCGCGGCATGTCATAGATATAGCGTCTGACGTCCGCGCCGAAGGAACTGCAGTCCGGGGCGCTCCTGCGAAGCTTGCCGCACAGCTCCTCATAATACATCCCGCCCGCCGCGTGGATGAGGCGGAAGCTTTGATCCGCTTTCATCATCGGGATCAGTTCGGCCATGACGGCGTTCATATGGCCGGCGCCGAGCGAGCCCCATACGGAAACGACAAGCGGTCTGTCGTCTGGAATGCCGAGCTGCCGCTTCGCCGACTCCTGCGTATAGCTTGAAAAGCCGCCGCGCACCGGGGTGCCGGTAATGGTCACCTTTTCCGGTTTTGCATAGTGCGCGCGGCTGTCCTCAAAGCCGACCATCACTTTGTCCACTTTCTCCGCGAGCAGTCTCGTCGTAAGCCCTGGGAGCGCGTTGCTCTCGTGCACGAGCGTGGGGATGTGCATCCTGGCCGCGGCGGTCAGCACGGGGAAACAGACGTATCCGCCCGTTCCGATCACGGCGTCGGGTTTGAATTCCCGGATGATCTTCTTTGCTTTTTCCGTGGAAACAGCCACGTTTTTGATCGTATGGAGATTGTGCGCCAGGCCCTCGAGGCTGTGTTCGCGGCTTATGTTCGTGATCTCGATCTCGCGGATTTCATAGCCCTCGCGCGGGACGAGTTCGGTTTCCATCATGCCTTTGGCGCCGATAAAGAGGATTTCGCAGCCGCCGAGCAGCTCCTGCAGCCGTCCCGCGATGGCCAGCGCAGGATTGATGTGTCCGGCCGTGCCGCCGCAGGTGAAGAGAAATCTCATCGTTGAGCGCCTCCTTTTCTTTCTGTCTATGCCGCCTCCGTTTCACGCGAGGCGCTCAGCACGATCCCCATCTCCGCGAGCTGAAGGATCAGCGCCGTGCCGCCGTAGCTGAACAAAGGCAGCGAAATGCCCGTACAGGGCAGCAGATTGGTCACGACCGCCACGTTGAGGAAGACCTGCAGCGCAAGCAGCGTCGTGATTCCCGCCGTGACGAGGAAGCTGAAGGGGTCGCGGCAGCGCAGAGCGATCCGGTAGCCGCGCAGGATCAGCAGTGCGAAAAGCACGAGCACCAGCGCTGCGCCCAGGAAGCCGAGCTCCTCGCACAGGACGGAGAATATAAAATCGTTATGCTCCTCCGGCAGGTACAGATATTTTTGTCTGCTCCCGCCGAGTCCCACGCCTCCCAGGCCGCCCGAGCCGATCGTGTAAAGGGACTGGACGATCTGATAGCCCTCATCCGAAGAGCTGGAGAAGGGATCGCGCCAGGTACTGATTCGTGTGGAAGCATAAGGAAAGAAGACGAGCAGCACGCCAAGCGCCGCACCGGCCGCACCGAAGGCCGCGGCAAACCAGCCCAGCGGCGCTCCGCCGAGAAAGATCATCACCGCGCCGATGGCGAGGATGATGATCGAGGCGGAAAAATGCGGCTCAAGCACCAGCAGGCCCACGATCAGCGCGAGGATAAGGGCAAAGGGAAGGATGCCCTCGCGAAAGCTGCGCATACGCCCTCTCCGGCGGCAGATCATCGCGGCAAAGAGCAGGATCACAGCGAGCTTGGCGAGCTCGGACGGCTGCAGCGTGAGCGAGCCCACGCCGAGCCAGCGGCGCGAGCCGTTTGCCTTCACGCCGATGAAGGGTACAAGGGCAAGCAGGATCAGCGTGAAGACCATGAAATGGACGGCATACCGCCTGTAAAAGCCCATCGGGAAGCGTGAGGCCAGCAGCATCGCGCCTGCTCCGACGGCGGCAAAGATCAACTGACGGACAAAATAATAAGCGGCGTTGCCTCCCGTCACATGCGCCGGATCATAGCTGGCGCGCGGAAAGCTGGCCGAAAGGACCATGATCACCCCAAAGCAGAGCAGGATCAAGATCAGGATCAGAAAGATCCTGTCCACGCCGTTTTTCCTCTCCCCGCTCTGCAATACGGAAAAGTCGGCGAGGCGGGCCGTGTCGTAACGCACATCTCCCACCTCCCCGGCTTTGCTTCGCTTAGACCGTGTAGCGCTGAAACACCCCAATAAAGGATATGACGGCAAACAGCAGCGTTATGCCTGTGAAGAGGACGAAAAGCTCTTTTTCGCTCCATTTTCTTCCCGTCCAGCCGCCCATCTCCAGATGGTGGTGGAAGGGAGCCATTTTGAAGACCCTCTTGCCGTGGGTGAGCTTGAAGTAGCCGACCTGGATAATGTCCGAGAGCGTTTCGATGATAAACATGACGCCGATCAGAATGAGGATCAGAGGCATGTCGTAGGCGAAAGCCATCGCGGCGATCGCGCCGCCGAGGAAGAGCGAGCCCGTGTCGCCCATAAAGACCTTGGCCGGGTTGAAATTATATACAAGAAAACCGACCAGGCCGCCCAGCAGAGCGGAGGCAAAGATCCCGAGTTCGAAGAAATCCTTGCCCCAGGCGTAGGTCACCGCCACGAAGAACAGGCACACAGGCAGCGAGGTGCCTGCGGCGAGTCCGTCCACACCGTCGGTCAGGTTGACGGCGTTGACCGTGCCCACAATCACGAAGGCGGCAAAAATGAAGTAAAGCCACTCCGGGATCGGGACGACGGTATCGAAGAACGGGATGTACAGGTTAGGCCGCACAAAGCCGATACGGCGCATCAGCAGGATGAACACGAGCGCGGCTGAGAGTTGGAGCAGGAACTTCGCGCCGGCCGAAAGGCCAAGATTCTGCTTGTTCTTGATCTTTTCCCAGTCGTCGAGAAATCCGATCGCGCCGAAGACAAACGCAAAAAGGAACACGAACAGATGTACGAAGCGGCCGCGCATCATGCTGGGGAAACCGATCGTCAAAAGCGAAAGCAGGACGCCAAGGATAAACATGACGCCGCCCATCGTAGGCGTGCCGCTTTTGGATTTGTGCCACTCGACCTCGCTTTTGATCTTCTGGCCGGCCTTCTGTCTGCGCAGCCAGGGGATGTAGTATTTACCGAACGCGGTGGCAAAGAGAAACGCCAGAATAAAGGCGCACATCAGCTGTATCGTCATCTATGTTTCCTCGTCTCAAGGTATTCGGCCACGATCTCCCGCTCGTCCATGTGGTGCTTTTCGTGCCCCACGATCTGATAGTCCTCATGGCCCTTCCCGGCAAGCAATATTACATCACCCGCGCGGGCCTTGTCAATAGCCGTGCGAATGGCCTCGCAGCGGTCGCAGATGCGCAGCACGGGCGTGCTCTTTCCGCGCATGCCCTCGAGGATTTCGTCGATGATGGCGTCCGGTTCCTCGGTGCGGGGATTGTCGCTCGTGACGATGCAGAGGTCGGCGTTTTCCGCCGCGATCGCGCCCATGATCGGCCGCTTGAGCCGATCCCGGTCGCCGCCGCAGCCGAAGAGCACGATCAGCCGTCCGCGCGTGACGGGACGCAGCGTTTTGAGCACGTTCTCCAGCGCGTCCGGTTTGTGGGAATAGTCGATGATGATCGAATAGTCCCCGTCGGTCGGCACGCTCTCAAGTCTGCCCTTCACGCCCTTTGCATCGCGCATCGCCGACGCGCAGTCTTCGAGAGAGAGCCCGAGCACGAGCCCGACGGACATCACGCCCAGAGCGTTGTGAACGGAGAACAGGCCGGGGATCGCCAGCGAGGTCGGCGCGCTCTCTTCGGCGAAGCAGGCCTCGAAGCGCACGCCTTCAGCGCTGAGCTCGACCTTTTCGGCCCGCAGCTCGGCGTCGTCGCGTTCGATCCCATAGCTCAGGATCGGGCAATCGGCTCCTTCGGTCATAAAGTCCGCCCAGGGGTCGTCGGCGTTGACGCATGCGGCGGAGCACATGGAGAAGATCTTTTTCTTGGCTGCGGCGTATTCCTCCATCGTATGATGGAAGTCCAGATGATCCTGGGAAAGGTTGGTGTAAAGCGCCACGTCAAAGTGCACGCCCGCGACGCGTTCGAGCGCCAGCGAGTGGGAGGACACCTCCATGACGACGTGCGTACAGCCGCTGTCCGCCATGCGCCGGAAAAGCTTTTGCAGTTCATAGCTCTCGGGCGTGGTAAATTCCGAGGGAAGGAATTCATTGCCGATCATGTGGCCGTTTGTGCCGATGAGGCCGACCTTCGCGCCGAGCCCGGATTCAAGCAGGTGCTTGATAAGGTAGCTTGAACTGGTTTTCCCGCTGGTGCCGGTGACGCCGATGAGCGTCATCTCCTGCGCCGGATCCCCAAAGAAACGGCGGCTTGCGAGCGCAAGGCCGAGACGGCAGTCGCGGATCTGCACGTAAGGCGTGCCGTCCGCAGGGATATCCTCACAGAGCACGGCGGCGGCGCCCTTTCCCATCGCCGCGGGGATAAAACGGTGGCCGTCGGAAGAAAACCCCTTGACGGCGACGAAAAGGTCGCCGGGCTCGGTCCGCCGTGAATCATAGCTGACGCCGCTGATCTCCGTGTCCATGTCCGCAGTCGCGGATACGATCTCGAGTTCGCTTAAGATCTCGGAAAGTTTCATATCGTTTATCCTTCAGTATTTTCCCAGCATGCCGTCATCCGAGGAGAGCAGTGTGACCTCGATCACGCTGCCGTGTGCGGCCGCCGCCCCCTCGCGGAGGCTCTGCGTGCCGACGCGGCGCTTCTCTCCGTCCAGGGCAGCACCGGGGGAATGTATATAGATGCCCAATCGAGACAGAATATCACGCGCCTCATTATAGCGCATTCCGATCAAATTGGGAACACTTTCTTTTTCATTTGATATCTCCGCGCCGAGATACAGGATGATCTCCGTGCCGCGGGCGATCTCACAGTGTGCGGCGGGGAGCTGGGCCGTAACGGTATCGCCTTCGCCGATCGTGCGGTATCGCAGCCCCGCTTCTTTGATCGTTTTCGCCGCCTCACCGAGCGTTTTGCCCAACGTCTGGGGCATTACCGCATCCATTCCCGCCCGCTCGGCCTCGCTGTATTCCGGCCGCACGCCGAGATAGGGCAGGATATCCGCCATCATCTTTCCCACGAGCGGCGCGGCCATCTGGCCGCCGCTGATATAGATCCCCGTTTCGTTCGAGGGTGTGTCGAGGAAGACAAGGAGCGCGATCTTCGGATCGTCCGCGGGAGCGAAGCCGATAAAGGAGACGATATACTGTTTCTCTCCCGTCGCGGCCTCGAGACTGACCTTTTCGCTCGTGCCGGTCTTGCCGCCGATGCGGTAGCCGGCCACGGCCGCGTTGCGTCCCGTGCCCTCGTTGGGATCGCCGACGACCCTCTCGAGGATGCCACGCACCTTTTCGCTTGTCTCCTCGGAGATGACGCGCCGCACCGTCTCCGGCTCGCGCCGCACGAGCGTCGTGCCGTCGGGCGCAAGGATCTCGCTGACGACGTAGGGTTTCATCAGCCTGCCGCCGTTGACGCAGGCGCTTACGGCCGTGACGAGCTGCAGGGGCGTGATCGTGAAGGTCTGCCCAAAGGAAGCCGCGGCAAGCTGGGAGAGGTTTCGCTCGGAGCAGAAGGTATTCCTGCTCCACCAGATGCTGCCGCTCTCTCCGGCAAGATCGATGCCCGTTTGCGCGCTCAGGTTTTCATCCGCATCGTCCGTCAGCCTGAGAAAGCCGAAGGCGTCGCAGTATTCGTAAAAGCGCTGCGCGCCGATGCGCAGGCCGATATTGACAAAGGCCGCGTTGCAGGAATGCTGGACGGCCTGCGTCAGTGTCTGCGAGCCGTGCCCACCGTCTTTCCAACAGCGGATGGGGCTGCTGCGCCCGATGACGCTGACATGGCCGGGGCAGTAGAAGCCGTCGCTCATGGAGACAGCGCCGCTGTCAAGCGCCATCGAGAGCGTGATGATCTTGAAGGTGGAGCCGGGCTCGTAGGTGTCCGAAAGCGCCTTGTTACGCCATTGTTTCTGCTGAAAGGCGCGCAGCAGCTCTGCGGCCTTCTCCGGGTCCGGCGCGGCATCCACGATCGCCTGCTCCCGTTCGCCGACGGCGAGGAAATCATTGAGATCGTAGTTTTCAAGCGAGGCCATGGCGAGGATCGCGCCGCTGTTGACGTCCATCGCGATCGCGCCGGCGCCGTTGCGTATATCATAATCGACGATCGCCTGCTTGAGATGCTTTTCGATATAGTACTGGATCGTCGAGTCGATCGTCGTGACGACGTCGCAGCCCGCGGCACCGGCAAGGTGCTCGGCGTATTCCTCAAAGATCAGGTCCGTGCCGTAGGCGTTCACCTCGCGTGCGGTCGCCCCGGCGCCTCCCTCGAGAAAGGCGTTGTACTGCGCCTCGATTCCCTCGAGGCCGTAGTTGTCCGTTCCCACGAAGCCGATCAGATGACAGGCCAGCGTTGAGTTCGGATAATAGCGCTTCGTGTCGGTCTCCAGGCGCACGCCGCGGATATCATATGCGCGTTTGAATTCCCGGATGCGCTGCGCCGTTTCGCGCTCGACCTTTCGCGCGGCGGTCACATACCAGGAGCCCGTGCGCGACGCCTTCTCGTAGATCTCCCGGCGGTCGAGGCCGAGGATCTCCGAAAGACTGTCCGCGATCAGATCCTTGTCCTCTCCGTACATCTCGATCTCCATGGGGCTGAGATAGACGTTGTCCACCGAGGCGCTGACTGCAAGAGGAAAGTGTCTTCGGTCATAGATTGTCCCGCGTTCGGGCGAGGCGGCCGCCTCGCGAAGCTGCTGGGCCACGGCCAGCGACTCGTAGCGCTCATGGTCCGTGATCTGCAGTTTGTACAGCCGGCCCAAAAGCAGGGCAAACGCGGCGAGGCCGCACACTGCCATCAAAAACAGCGTGCGGCGCAGCATACCGATGCCCGGTGCGGGGTTCCAGTTGTTGTTCGACATAGGACGCTCCCGAAAAAACAGATCACTCTATTTTTATTCTGTCCCGTCCTTCTCTATTCCGATCTCCCTGATCTGGTCGCCGCGGCAGCGGCGCATGCCGAGTTCGCTCTCCGCAAGGCGTTCGATCTCGGAAAGGCTAAGCCGTCCGGCGATCCGCACGGACAGGATACGTTTTTCCTTTTCCAGTTCTGCCTTTTCTTCCTGCAGGGCGCGCAGCTCGCCCTCCACGGCGCGCAGACGGATCTGGCCGGAGAGCATCAGGACAAGCAGAAGCGCCGCCAGCAGAAAACAGACGGAGCTGACAAATGCCTTCTCTCTGCGGCGGCGCATCTATATTTTCTCTGCCACGCGCAGCTTGGCGCTTCGCGCGCGGGGGTTTTCTTCGATCTCCTGCTCGCTGGGCAGGATGGGTTTTCTTGTCACGCTGCGAAGCGTCTGTACAAAGCCGCAGGTGCAGATCGGCGCCTCGCGCGGGCAGGTGCAGCCGTTCTCTCTCCTGGCGATCCCGGTCTTCACGATCCGGTCCTCGAGCGAGTGGAAACTGATCACACACAGCCTTCCGCCGCTGCGCAGCATGTCCGGTGCCGTGTCCATCATCCGTTCGACCTCGCCGAGCTCGTCGTTGACCGCGATGCGGATCGCCTGGAAGCTTCGTTTGGCCGGATGCTGTTTTTCGCGCAGCGCCGCGGCCGGCATTGCCCTGCGGATGATCTCCGCCAGCTCGCCTGTCGTTTCGATCGGTTTGATCGAACGCCGCGCCAGGATCGCCGCGCTGATGCGGCGGGCGTACCGCTCCTCTCCGTAGTCCCAGAGGATACGGTTCAGGCGCTCCTCATCCCAGTCGTTGACGACCGTATAGGCTGTCAAGGCCGCCGAGGCGTCCATACGCATATCGAGCGGCGCGTCGTGCTGATAAGAAAAGCCCCGCGCCGATTCATCCAGCTGAGGCGAGGAAACGCCCAGATCGAACAGCATGCCGTCCGCCCCGTCAAGGCCGAGCGACCGAAGGATCTCCGCCGTGTCGGAAAAGTTGCCGTGCACGAAGCTGATCTTGTCCCGATAGGCCTCCAGGCGTTTTCCGGCGCGCTCGATCGCCGTCTCATCCCGATCGATGCACACAAGGCGGCCGCCCGCGAGACGCTTTGCGATCTCAAGCGAGTGCCCGCCCAGGCCGAGCGTTCCGTCGACGTATACGCCCTCGGGGTCGATATTGAGATTGTCGATACACTCCTTCAGCAGGACGGAAACGTGTCTCGGCTCATCCATTTAAAAATCCAGTTCCTCCATAGCCGCAGCGATATTCTCCGGCGTCGACTCGGCGTCGTAGACGTCCTTCCACAGATCGCTGTCCCACAGCTCCGCATGATTGTTGCAGCCGACAACGGTCACGTTTTTCTCAAGCCCCGCATAGGCGCGCAGGCCCTGCGGGATGATCGTCCGGCCCTGGCTGTCAAGCTCGCACTTCGCCGCATGGGCGAAAAGCGGGCGCATCCGCCGCTGCTTGACATACGGCATCGCGCTGACTTTTTCGGAAAAACTCTGCCAGCTCTCCGCGCTGTAGACGCAGAGGCAGCGGTCCATCGAAACGGTCATATAAAAGACCTCACCCAGCTCCTCTCTGAGCTTGGCGGGGATAAAAATCCTGCCCTTATTGTCAAGGGAATGCTGATACTCGCCTGTCATTTCTCTTCCCTTCCTCTTCCTCTTCTCTCCATTTTGCTCCACTTTACTCCACTCTCAACTCAATTATAGGGGGCCCGTTCATAAAATGCAAGCGAAACTTTTTGTCTTTTTTTGTTTTATTTTCTGCGGTTTTTCCCTGTTTTCAGGTATCACAAGATATGGAAAAGCAAACACTCCCGGGCCCCAAATGTAGGCCCGGGAGTGTTCCCTTTTTTGTTGTGTTATTCCTGCTCGGGAAGGTCCTCGCTTTTCCCTTTCGCAACGGCGGCTCCGGCGCTGCGGAACGCGCCGCGGGAGTTCTGCACAGTAGAAAGCGCGGAGGAAATACTCTCTTCCGTCTGGCGCATCAGATCGTCGACA
>JAEEGL015075355.1_pt1 | contig 11134 bp, 6 predicted proteins | sample 9134231 | NCBI WGS metagenome assembly JAEEGL01 (sample SAMN16246548, study PRJNA631951) | gut metagenome | biome: gut microbiome; feature: rumen; material: fiber-attached | host: Bos | place: Iran: Karaj | collected 2018-10
CATTTTGCTGAACAAAAAAAGCGGAAGCATGATGCATAGTGGGGGGAGGGGGTTGTAAATAATTTTGCACTATGCTAAGTACGTTGGCATGATAAGTAAAATACATTCTATAGTGCCCTGCGGCTTTGATGGAAGGCTGGTTGAAGTCGAGGGCGACATGAATCGTGGGCTTCCAGCTTTTAATATTGTGGGCATGGCAAACAAAACTGTGAGTGAAGCAAAGGAACGTGTACGTAGTGCTATCGCAAATTCAAAGTTTTCGTTTCCGGATCGCAAAGTTACTATCAATTTGGCACCGGCAGAACTCCAAAAAGACGGCACATACCTAGATCTTCCAATTGCGCTTGCGATTTTAGCGTTGTCTGGACAACTCATAAAACCGGATGTTACTGGAAAGGCCTTTGTAGGGGAGCTGTCCTTAAACGGCGAGCTTCGCCCCATAAAAGGTATCATAAATATTGTCGAGACGGCGAAAAAAGAAGGGATAAAAGAACTATTTGTTCCAGCAAAGAATCTTTCACAGGCCTCACTTATATCTGGGATTACCGTGTATGGGGCAAATTCCCTTGTGGATATATATCTACATTTAAAGCACCAATTAAAACTGCCCTTATCTACGGACATAGAACCGCCAGAAACGGCCTCTCAGCACGATTCTGGCGTATATTTAGACCATATTCATGGGCAGGAGCAGGCTAAGCGTGCCATGGAGATTGCAATCGCAGGACACCATAATATCCTGATTTCTGGGCCACCAGGGGCTGGTAAGACTCTGCTCGCAAAGGCAGCTGCAAATCTATTGCCCAAGCTTACTCCTGACGAAATGCTCGAAATTACCAAAATCTACTCTATGGCAGGGCTTGCGACGGATGAGATTATAGGTATTAGACCGTTTCGCAGCCCCCACCACACCGCTAGTGCGATATCTATTATCGGCGGCGGAGCTGGGGCGCACCCGGGTGAAATCTCCCTAGCACATAAGGGTGTACTATTTCTAGACGAGATACCAGAGTTCGCTCGCCCAGTGCTAGAGTCCTTGAGACAGCCACTTGAAGACCACAAAATAACCATATCTAGAGTTGGCGGCAAAACCACCTATCCGGCAGACTTTATGCTGATAGCAACGATGAATCCCTGCCCTTGCGGGTATCTCGGCGATCCAACGCATGAATGCAAGTGTTCAGAGCTTCAAATCCAGAATTATCAAAAGAAGCTATCTGGACCTCTCTTTGACCGAATAGATATGGTGGTGGACGTAGAGCGAGTTAGCAATGAAGAACTTAGAGTGCCAAACGCTACAGAAAACCGTAAGCATAATGTTGTAAAAAATAATATAACAGGGGCAATTATCCGCCAGAAGGCTCGTTACGGCCGCGGCGGTATGTATAATAGCTCACTTTCGTCGTTCCAAGTTTCACAATTGATCAAACTCGACCAGGCCGCCGAATCTCTGCTTGCGAACGCGTCAGAAAAGCTAAATCTCTCTGCTAGGGCCTATTTTAAGACGATCAAAGTAGCCCAAACAATTGCGGATCTAGCTGGGGCCGAAATAGTGCAGTCTCAGCACTTGGCTGAGGCATTGACTTATAGGAGGCGCTAACACTATAGTGCTTCGATCATGTATTGGGATAGTACCACTTTAGAAGAAGTATTATTGCCAATTTTGACTTCGAAATAGTTTACTCCGCCGGATGGGACAGTAGTAGTATAGTAAATGGTGCCCGACCCTATGAACAAGCCAGATAAGGTTAGGTGATTGCTAACATCATAATTTGCTTCTACATAAATATCCGTGTTAGAGGTCTGGCTGCCGTCTTCTCTTACGTTATATCCATAGTAAGTTACTTTGTAGCTGCCTGCTCGCGCTTTAACATATGGGCCATATTGCCAATCATAGCCTGCGCTACACTTTGGCTGTATATACAGACTACTCCCGCTAATATATGATCCACAGGTGGTAGTATAATTCATTTGGCTACCCGTTCTCAAAAGATCCACATAAATAGTTTGTGTTGCCGATTTGGTCTTGCCATTAGCACCAGTGGCGGTACATGTTACGGCGTTTCTTCCGATAGCTCCAAGATCAATGACTTTACTTACCGCAGCGTTGTTATTGCTTTGATTTACGCAAGAAACGGTCCCTCCCGTAACGCCAAATGAAGCACTATACAAAGATGTAGTGGCATAATAATCATAATGCCCACTGATTACGCTAATTGTCGGGGTAGTTTGGTCTGTATAGGTAAGAGTACAAACCGTATTGTTAGTAATTGCTCCAGTGGTTACAGTATTTCCACTGATAGATGCCGACTGACTATTAGTGCAGCTTAATGATGAATATGAATAACCATTATTAGCACTCACCGAGAAAGTCGTAGCTGAACCGTGATTAACCGTCTTCGTTGTGGCGCCAGAACCATTAGTTACTTTGAGTTGCACGGAGTAGGTTTTAATTGGGAAGCTAATTGTACAGACAGTATTGTTAGTAATCGCGCCAGTAGTGACGGTAGTACTGGACTTTGAAGCGGTCTGAGAGTTCGTACAAGAGATAGAGTTTGTATCGTTATAGTTAGAGTTTGGCTTAACGTTAGTAAACTGAGCTGTTGCACCATAGTTCACAGTCTTTGTAGTAGCTCCGGTGCCGTTAGTAGTGACTAGTTGCACAGAGAAGGTTTTAATTGGGAAGCTAATTGTACAGACAGTATTGTTAGTAATCGCGCCAGTAGTGACGGTAGAACCAGACTTAGTGGCAGTCTGACTGTTGGTGCAAGAGATAGAGTTTGTGTCGTTATAGCCAGTATTTGGTTTTACATTGGTGAATTGGGCGTTTGCGCCATAGTTCACAGTCTTTGTAGTAGCTCCGGTGCCGTTAGTAGTGACTAGTTGCACAGAGAAGGTTTTAATTGGGAAGCTAACGGTACAAACAGTATTATCTGTGATCTCTCCAGTAGTAACCGTAGAACCAGATTTAGTGGCCGTCTGAGAATTGGTACAAGAGATAGTATTTGTATCATTATACCCAGTATTTGGACCTACCCCTGTAAAGGAAGCTGTCGAACCATGCATAATTGTTTTGGTTGTAGCTCCGGCACCATTAGTAGTGACTAGTTGCACAGAGTAAGTCTTGGTGCTAAAGGTGAGCCTTAGATCTACATACTCTTCTTCAATGGTACCCACTAGAGGAAAATCAGAGTAGACACCATCGTATTGCTTACCAGTGTTGGCCTTTATATCGTTTACTTCGTAAGTAGTACCATACTTCCAGTAGACAGCGTAATCTGTGGTGTCATCTGCAACTTGGGTACCATTGATGTAAACATCTACAGCGCCATATCCATCTATGCCTGTGGAGTTGTTGCCGTCTAGGTGGCCATTAATATCTAGTCTATTCTTGTGAATCTCCCACATAGCTTTAAGTTCTACTTGGTTATCTGTGGTTTGATCTAGATAGAAAGTGTCGCCTGGTTGGTATACAGTACCATCACAGGTATAGATGTCGTCCTGCTCCGTTACGGTGTTGGTAGTAGTTCCCTCGCACCAACCGATAAAGTCATAGTGAGCTCTCTCTGGGGTAGTATCATCTAGCTCAATGCCGTCTGCGGCGGTATCATCTTGCTGGATGGACGGCATATTGGTTACAGTATCTGTTGTGTTTTCATCAAAAGTGATGAGGTATGGTACTGGGTTTGCTACAACTTCATAGATATAGGTGTTTACATATTCACCAGAAGGAATAGTAATGTCTACTTTGGCGCCCAGAGAGATGGAGTAGGTGTTTTCTTCCCCTTCACCGAAGTTAGCCGCGCTGGTTACGTCTAAGATATCCCCTTCCGTATTTGGGGCTGGAAGGAAGTTAGTGTTGTCGCTAGAGTTCAGTTTGCTAGGGTTATATCCAAATTTACCCACAAAAGATGCCTGGTCTGTAAAAACTTGCTCCGAAGTAGCCTCGGTAATGGACTCTAGAAATGTATTTGCTGCAGAATTAATTAGTTTATTATAAGTGTCTCCATCCTCTGCAACAATGCGAAGAGTATAGCCGGAATAGTTGTTGGTTTTAATAGAAAGGTTGGAGGATGCTTTATGAAATGAACTAGAGCCATCCGGAAGCACCTTTGCGTCTACTACAATATCTTCTGTACTTACAGTGATGGTGGATTCACTAGACACTGGGGCAGAGGCAGCATGAGCACGAGGAAGGATATATGGGAACACCAAGACAGCAGAAAGCACCATGAGAATGCCCATGGCAACGGATGCGATGCGCCCAAAAATGTTTGTTTTGTTTGTTTCCATAGATATGTATGACCTTATCTATACTTATTATTATATGCTTATGTTTTAAAAAAACAAGAGAAAAACAATAAAAAAGCGAGCTTTTTGCTCGTAAATTCTTGGTGGGGATATCAGGACTTGCACCGAAGGTCCAAGTCCTCAACAAAATAATGCCCCCTGGAGGCATTGTATTATATTGGTGGGGATATCAGGACTTGAACCTGAGACCTCGTCATTATCAGTGACGCGCTCTAACCAGCTGAGCTATATCCCCGATATGGTGGAGTAACAGGGATTCAAACCCTGGACCTCTGCCTTGCAAAGGCAGCGCTCTAATCAGCTGAGCTATTACCCCAGTACCAACTATTTTATCAAAAAACTTACAAAATGTCAAAGGGGTTATTTTAAAATGTTTTGGCGCGTATATTCATACATCGCAATTCCAGATGCCACGCCTACATTTACAGAGCGAGTTGAGCCAAAACTCTCGATATATCTTACGTCGTGAGCCTTTTCTAATAGTTCTGGTGTGATGCCGTTATTCTCTGAACCTAGCACTAGTGTGGTATTTTTAGCAAACTTTTTGGTATGCAATTCCTTGGCGCGAGGGGTGTTATTTTCAATCGCAACTATTTCCCTGCCTTTTTGAGTGGCAAGAAAATCCTCAATTGTCGCATGGTGAACAATCTTTAAATACTTATCTGTACACATTGCCCCACGACGGTTGTATTTCTTTTTACCGATGATATGGACCACGCTTACATTAAAAGAATTTGCGTTTCTCACCACTGTGCCAATATTAAAATCGTGTTCTACATTTTCTATTGCCACCTCTAGTGGGCTGCGATTTTTCTCTAATGAATAAAAAATTTGCTCATTTGAGAGCCCCTTAAACTCGTCAATTAGATTCCTAGTATCTTCTTCCATAGGTGTTATAATTATAGCATATAGAGGAGGTTACATGAAATTCGATGCTTACCAAGCAAAAGCTAGGACAACAGATCTTGGCATCGGAAACATGGGTGAGGTTATGGCAAAAAAGAGTCTAAACGTACCAGAGTTTTTGGATAAGGTACTAGGACTCGTAGGTGAATCTGGTGAATTCGCTGACAAAACTAAAAAAATTATGCGCGATAAGCTGGGACGTTTTAGTGAAGAGGAGCGCATTGAACTTTTGAAAGAGCTCGGCGACGTGCTTTGGTATGTAGCAGAAGTATCTTTATATCTAGATATGCCACTTTCAGAGCTTGCAAAGATGAATTTAGACAAGCTCGCCAGTCGCAAAAAACGTGGTAAGCTTGAAGGTGCTGGGGACAACAGATGAGAATTCTTCAACTAAACGTATGGGATGGCCGAGTAAAAGGCGCCTTAATGGATTATTTGGCGGAAAACCGTTTTGATGTAATTTGCATGCAAGAGGCGGTCTGGCTAGACCAAGATGATAGAGGCGTACACAGCGGGTTCTTTGCTCTGGCAGATGAGCTAAAGCAAGCTTCGGGGCTAGAATATGACTCTAGGAGTATAAACTGGTCTGTTAATTCCTTCCTTGGATACACCTTAAACCAAGGTAATGTGATTCTCTCTCGTGAAAAAATTATTGAAGAAAAAATTGTAACCGTGTTTGACGGTACGAAAGAGCTAAAATCTGAACAAGATTTTTATGATCACCACTATACAGCTCAGAGAGTAAAATTAGAGAGTGGCCTAAATATCGTAAATTACCACGGCTATTGGCAAAAACAACCTCTTGGCAACGATGACACTATAAAAGCGATGAAGAGGGTTGTTTCGCTAATAAAAGAAGCAAGCGGACCACTAGTGATGTGTGGCGATCTAAACATTATTTATGCTGCACCTGCCATGCGCGAACTTGATTTTTTGCGCGACCTTACAGAGGAAAACCACATCGACAATACCTTGTCTGGTTTGAAATTTGGCGGCAAAGTAGCTTGTGACCATATTTTAGTAAATGATGCTGTTTCTGTTGTTGATTTCCAGATAGTTGATAAGACTATTTCAGACCACAAAGGCCTGGTGGTAGAAATAAAGTAGAAATAAATTCCCCTGGCTAGGTAGCCAGGGGGTCTGAGAGTGCTATTCTTTCTTTTCCTGCTGCTTCTTTTTTAATAAAGCAAGTGCCATTGGAGTAAGGGTTATTCCCTTCTCTTCTACATGGACTTTACGCCACGCGGTTCTAGCCGCGTTGTCTGCCGAGCCAAAGTGGTAGGCGTATTCTTCCGGTGTCGGTAAATTAGTGTTTATTCTTATTTCGTCGTTTGAAAGCTGATGTCCAGCCTTCTTTGTCTCTTCCACTAGTACATTCATTATTACTGCTTCTTTATCGGTGCTTCTAGGATTCATAACATCACCTTCTTTCCTTATGCGCACTCCTCAGATCTTTTAATATTCTCCCATCCTTTGTTAACCTATATTATACATTATTTTGCATTATTTGGCAAGTCTACAGAGACAAAAAATGGCCCCGCACTTAGGCGGGGCACTAGGGTTGAAGAATTTACATACTCTGTAATGGGTAACATTTTGGGGGCGTTTACTTGGTATCGGCAAAACAGAATTTATTGGCAAAAGCCTTTTCCCGAATTACGGAGCATTAACCACAAATGACGTGGCTCTTCTTTTAATGTTCAATCCCCCAATCTGCGTAAGACTTGCATGGATTATATCACCCATAAGAGAGAGTGTCAATATTTTTCCCAAGAAAAACCCCGCCGGATAAAGAATGGCGGGGTGTTCTCTAAAGTACGGAAGTGGTATTATGGGTCGGGAATGGCGTCCTTAGTCCTAAGGGCAAGTTTTATTCAATTTTTCTTGGGTCGGGCCTACTCAGTTTCGTTCATCAGCATTTGTTGGCAAAACTCATAGTTTTACGGTTTCGCTCATACTTTCAGAACGAAGAAGCATTCGGTAAAGCCTCGACAATACTACTCGACATTATACATGATTTCCGTTACGGTAAATACCACTTACCTTACGCGACGTTTCGTCGCTAGTCTTTTTTGTAAAAAGTTCTCCCGACCCACCCGATTTGTTTAGTATAGCATATACCTAAAAATAATGCAAGGGGTTTTAGAAAAAGAAAACCCCCGATAATGCTGGGGGTTTAGTGTAGAAAGTTCGTAGCTGGCCAATATTCAATTGTTGATTACAAGAAACAAAGCACTGTTTTTTACATTGTTACATTGTTATTACAAAAGCATTTGAAACCGTTATAAATACATTCTTTATGCGCCCTCTCATGGATGCTCCAGCTACATAGCACCCCTTTTCGGACCATAAAGAATAGGATGATTATACCATATTTATCAAAATACGAGAAGTATTCGTATTTAAGATAGGGATACTAGAACCATTTACTATAAATATTCTGAGCTTCGGTAGAAGCAGCCATATTCCGTGCTTTATCCAACCAAGACGTACCGTTATTAAGGTCATTGGCACAGTTATTGATCTCCGTTTGATCGGCACTACGCCCAAGAATACCATAATAGAATCTACTGCATTTTTCCGCATTAGTAAGGCCATTAATATAATTGGCCGGTTCTTGAGTATCGCTATTTAGAAATGCCCTGGTCCACGCAGCCATATCGTTATTATATGCAGAAGAAATTCTCGTCAGTTGGTTATCAATCTCTGATTCAGCTACGCCAAAATTAGAATTATAATTCACCCATACAGCATCTCCTCTAAAAATCCAATACATTTGGCGGATGTACAACCTTTTTCCACTGATAGTTGGCTGATACGTAGTATTCCAAACCGTATTGCCAGAAGGGTCAGCCGCTCTTAGTCTTAGTGTATATGAATCGGTTTTACTAGATAACCCACTCACCCCCGATATAACTACTGCATTGTAATTATATGATTGTGTTGCACTTTTTAGTGCAGTGGTAGTTCCTTTATACGCTGTGACTGTGACATCTTCCTGACTGCTATCCTTAGATTGGGTCCAAATCGCATATGAAGCTTCATTAGCATTTACTTTAATCAGGTAGAGAGAATCAAGGCCAAAATAAGGAATATCCGGTGCAGTTGAATCCACACAGATACCATACATGGTCATGGCGCTAGATGGGGTAATAGTAGCACCAGAAGCCCATGAATAGTTAGCCGCATTGCTAGTTGTACTCCAGCCACAAGTAAACCCAGCTTTAGTAATTGTCGGGAGTTTCACGCTAGTCCAGCTGCCGACGCTACTACTATATTGTGCATAAACTGTAGCATTACCATCATACGTCCATTGTTTACTTGCATTAGTGTAGGTAGTACTTGCTTGGAGGGCTGGGGTAGATGCGTTGCTTGCTATTTTTGTGCCGCCAGATGATGCTGTATACCACCCATTAAACGAGTATGTCGTGGTCCTAGTACTCCTCTTTGTGCTCGTGGATGAAATTGATGCACCACTAGCATTGGTCCCTGCGGTAAACCCGGAGACTGCGCGGGTTTCCGTTGTGTCTGGACATGTAGGGGTGGTGATTGCTGCCCAGGTTGTAGCAGCGTATGTTGCCGTAGTGCTAGTATCACCGGAACAGTTACTCCCTAGATTAAGGGTGACTGTGTAGGTTTTAGCCGTACCAGTAACAGTTACGGTACCACTGCCTGCTCCCACCGTAAAGGTTGGGTTTGCAGTATTCGTCGCCGACAATGAGCCACTACCTGAAGTTTTAGCCCAGGCGCTAAACTTGTAGCCCGTAGAAAAGACTGGATATAGATAGTATGCAGTGTTATATACAAGGCCTGATACAGTATTACCACTAGTCGACACTGTCCCTACTAGATTCGTACCGCTACAGTTACCACTTGTTTTACAAACTTTTGCACTAGATACGCCATTACCAGCAAACTTAATAGCAAGAGAATAAGTATTAGCTGTACATGTACCAGTTAGGGCTAGATTAGAAGAAGGTGTGACCGCAGCCCCAGAATTATAAGTATTGGTGCCATCTGTCCATTTGCAGGTATACCCTGTTCTTGTAATGGTTGGAAGTGTTACTTGTTGTGCAGTCCAACCAGCATAGAGCGTCTGGTTAGAAGTTGAGGTCCATTGTTTACTTGCGTTAGTATAGCTAGTACTTGCCTGGAGGGCTGGAGTAGCAGCGTTACTTGCAATAAGGTTAGTAGCGCCAGATTCTTTATACCAACCATTAAATGTATAGGTAGATTTACAGGCAGAAGTAGATGTACAGTTTCCGGATGATTGGAATGTAACAGTGGTATTTGCATCTGGTGCTGCCATACCGGATATAGTATAGACACGAGCTGGTTGAGTAGCTACAGCGCCAAGAGTGGTGGCTCCATATGTTACTTTGACAGAGCTTGTTGGGGTATTGGTTGCGCCATTCTTATTGAGGGTAACTGTGTATTGGTTGGCAGTACAAGACCCCGTAAACGTCATGTCGCTGGATGGTGTGACATTTGCTCCTGAGTCATACGTGTTACTGTTTTGATCTGTCCATATACAAGTATGGCCAGTCTTGGTGATGGTTGGGAGAGCTTTTTGTGCGCCATTTCCCCATCTTGCATAGAGCGTAAGGTTGTTCGCCCTAATCCAGTTGCCATTTTCATCCGTATAATTAGCCAGCCCTACCCTAAGTGTGCCGTCAGCGTTAATTACTCTACTACCGCTAGCAGATCCAGTGGTCCATCCATTAAAGGTGCGTTCTGAAGTAATATTAGCCGTGCTAGAAACGCTTGCGCCAGACGGATAATTACTGAACCCAGATAGAGTATATATTGCAACCGGGTTCGTGATACTTGGGGTCAATGTATTATTACCGTAGGTTACCTTAGTACTGGTAGTACCTTCTGTGCTAGCTCCATTTTGGTTCAAAGTGATAGTGTACTGGTTTGCGGTTGTAACAACATAGAGTGAAAGGTTGGAGGATGGAGTGACAGAAGCACCAGAATCGTATGAGGTGCCAGTGCCATCTGCTTTAGTGTTCCATTTACAGGTATGCCCTGTAAGTGTGACGGTTGGGAGAGTTATCTGTGCCTTCCCTGTGCCAGTTTCTGCAGCCCAACCTGCATAAAGTGTCTTGCCAGCATCAACGCTCCATTTACCATTGGCGTCGGTATAGTCTGTATTTGCCTGGAGAACTGGAGTAGTGTCACTGGATGCTATCTTGTTAGTGGCAGCAGCCTCTTTATACCAGCCACTAAAGGTATAGGTAGACTTACAATCATCACTTGCTGTACAGTTGCTAGCAGCAGCTGTAGAATAAGTCACTGTAGCACTGGTATTATTGGTAAATGACACATTATAAACTCGCTCTGGCATAGTAGTAATACTGGCAAGCGATGTGCCTAGATAGCGCACATTTACTGATGCCGTAGGAGTATTCGTGGCACCGTTCTTATTAAGCGTTATAGTATAAGTTTTAGTGGTAGCCGTTAGGGTTACTGCGTTGGTGCCATCACCAATAGTGTAAGTCGGGTTAGCTGCCGAAGTGGAACTAAGTGTGCCCACAGCACCGCTATCCTTCGCCCATGAACCAATCTTATAGCCAGTTTTGTAGGTTGGGACTAGATAATAAGCTTCGCCGTAGGTAAGTCCTGCAACGGTGCTGCCAGATGTGGAAACTGTTCCAATAGTAGTACCAGATGCAGAGCCAGACTTTACTTCAACTTTGGATACATAGGTAGAATCAAAGGTAATTTTGAGACTCAAATTATTTTTGATGTCATAGTGTGCATAGAGTGTGTTTGTATTGGCAGTATTTGAGGTGCTAGTAATAACCCATTGCTTGCTAGCATTAGTAAGTCCAGAAACAGCAGTGCCAGTTAGCGTACCATCGGCATTTACAACTTTGTTACCATCAGTTGCGGCAGTATACCAGCCAGCAAA
>JAEEGL015836501.1_pt1 | contig 11134 bp, 4 predicted proteins | sample 9134231 | NCBI WGS metagenome assembly JAEEGL01 (sample SAMN16246548, study PRJNA631951) | gut metagenome | biome: gut microbiome; feature: rumen; material: fiber-attached | host: Bos | place: Iran: Karaj | collected 2018-10
CTCTAAATCGCAGCTAATGATTATTTGAATGAATATTATGCATTACTCAATGGTACATATAGAACCAAAAAGTATAACATTTCTGGTGTAACCAATGTCTATGTGAGTATTGGTAACCCTCACGTATCGTCAACAAACGATAAGGACATGTATTTGGAGGTCGATGTCTGTTTTGAGCGCAACTATATGGCCAAAAATTGGGCAATTGGTATTTCTGGCTACTGGCACTATAACGCAACAGATAGGGGCAGATCGGTTAATAAGACCATCTTCAACACGAGCACCCCTTCAGCGGTAATGCCTTCTATTACCAGCAGCAACTTCACGCGCAGCAACAAGAAGATAGAGTTTACCTACCCCGGCATTACAAATAATTATTCGGGATGGACAAATACGGCTATTTTGTACAAGGAAGAAATTACGAACGTGTGGAAAGACGCCAGTTATACTTACGGCTCCTATACTTCCAATGGTTCGTTTAACGTGAGCGATAACTATACTCCCGTGACAATCTATCCGCGTTTTGAGTTCTATAAGACCGGAACAGTCAATTCTGGGGGCGGTACCAACACGGTACGTTTCGACAAGGACTACTCGGCCATCACCATTCCCGGCCAGCCAAGGCCGAAGAATATCCAGGTATCGGCCGCCAACACTTACAACAAGCAGGTGACCCTTTCTTGGGAGCGCGATGCCTACAACAGCAATACGGCTACCAATGGTCAATGGGTGATTTTCCGCAAGGTGATGAGCCATCCCGAGACACAGGTAGAACTGGGCAGGGTGAACAATGGCATCTATACCTTTACCGACAAGACTGGCGACCTGAACTATGGCACCACCTACACTTACACGGTGTGCTACTGTCCTAATGGATGGACGGTGAACCACGAGGATGATGCCTATGGACTGCATGGTTTCGTTCGCTATACGCTGAACCGCGACTTTGCATTCAGCAATGTCAAGGCAGAAGAGGGTGACAACAATATTGTCTTCTCGTGGAACCACAGCGGTATCCTCGATGCCAGCAACTCGAAGAAATACTCGCTCTATGTGGAGCGCAGCGACGACGGCGGCAAGACTTGGGTGACGAAGCGCACCGACGAAATCACCAGCCAAGGGACGACGAGCGGCTCCTTCACCGATGCCGACGTGGTATCCCACAAGCAGTACAAGTATCGCTTGAAGATCAACGTTCAGGAGAACGACTTTACGAGCGGCGAAGCCAGTGCCACCATCACCAACGGTTCCAAGTTGACGGGCTTCTCCGCCTCGCGTGGTAACTACACCCAGTCGGTGAAGCTGACGTGGACGGTGAACCAGGTAGGTACCGCCGCCACCTACTTCACCCTGCAGCGACGCCCCTTGGGCAGCAGCGAGGAGAGTGAATGGTTTGATATCTACACTACCTCCGGCACCGCCACCACCTACAGCTACGAGGACCAGACGGCACAGCCCGGCTCGTTCAACGAGTATCGTGTGAAGATCTTCGACGTTTACGAAGGCACACGCTATGAGGGCACGCCTAAGACCACCGACGGCTTCTGCATCGCCACGGGCGTGGTGGGCGGCCGCATCACCTACGGCTCCGGCACGGCTGTCGAGGGCGCCAAGGTGACGCTGAGCGCCATCAATGCCGACGGCAACCGCATGAACAACAAACGCTCCATCAAGCTGGATGCCAGTGCAGGACAGGGCTTCAAGACCACCATGAGCAATAATGATGTGAAGAAAATCTTCGACGGAGACTTCACCGTGCAGATGTGGGTGAACCCCGATACACTCATGCCGGGTGGTGCCACCAAAATGCTGTTCGATGTGTATAACACCTTCTCAATTTATCTCCTCAGGGATGGTGACAAGTTCAAGATTATGAACTGGATTCAAGGTGGAAACAAGGGGGGAGATGCTATAATTCCCAGCGGCCAATGGACTCACCTGACCTTCGTCTGTACCAATGACTCTTTGTATATTAAAACCCGTCAGAACGACTTAGACTGGATGTACGATGGCCGTATTAAAGCTACGGCTTCTGTCAACGGTAATGCCAACGGAGTCTCGCTGGGTAACTCTTCAGCAATGAACCACGGCGAGCTCTTCGCCGGCTATGTGGACGAAGTGCGTGTCTTCAACCGCGCACTGACCGACGATGAGATAATGAAGAACTACAACCACACGCTGACCGGCTCTGAGGAGGGTCTGGTGGTGTACTGGCCCTTCGACGAGGGTATGGAAAACCAGACCGTTGCCTACGACTTCAGTAAGAAGAACGGCATCAGCAACGGCCACCACGCCGTAGCCACCATCGCTGCCCACAGCGAGGGCACCATTGTGCCCAACGACGAACAGCTGAGCCTGATGGCCTACACCGACAAGAACGGTAACTATTCCGTAGCCGGTATCCCCTTCTCGGGTGAAGGCACTAACTACACCATCACCCCGACCCTGGGCGTGCACAAGTTCAACCCCGGCAACGAGCAGCGCTTCGTCAACATGAATGCCCTCGTCCATTCGGGTGTGAACTTCGAGGACGTCTCGTCGTTCACCGTCAGCGGCCTGGTGTTATATGAGGGCACCTCTATCCCTGTGGCCGATGTGACGCTCAAAATTGATGGCATCACTGCCAGTCGCGACGGCAAGGCCGTGTCCACAAACTCGAAGGGTGAGTTCAGCCTCGACGTGCCCATTGGCAAGCACTTCATCTCTGTCGATAAGATTGGCCACACCTTCGTAGAGGGTGGACGCTATCCCGAAGACCCCGACGGCTTGGGTAACCGCCTCACGTTTGATGGGGAAAAGACGGGCCTGACGTTCTATGACAACACCTTGGTGACGGTGGCCGGTCGTGTGGCCGGTGGCGACATCGAGTACGACAAGCCCGTCGGTCTGGATCAGGGTTATGCCAACATCGGTAAGGCCGTGCTGACCTTGGAACTGGAGAACGCTGATGCGGGCTACCTGAACGCTAAGGAGACCCCAATCGGTAATGCCGTGAGCTACGACATCAATACTACTGATGACCGCAACTTTGATGCAACCTACGGTTCAGCCGCCGTACTTGCCGGCCAGAACTATATCAAGGTTGAGACCGACCCGACGACGGGTGAGTTTGCAACCCAGTTGCCACCGTTGCGCTATAAGGTGAGCAGCGTCACTATTCCCACTCAGACTGACATCAACTTCACCAACCTGCCCGTTATCGACGCCACCAACCCGTCGCTGGTTTACACTGACTCGGTGGAGACCGACAAGGGCGTGAGAAAGTTCGAGTATGTGGGTCTTGCCAAGATTAAGTATAAGTCGGATGCCACCTTCAAGGTGACGGAGAATGAGGACGGCTCGTTCGGTATCAAGGAATACATCGTGAGAGAGGTGGACGGCAAGGAACACCAAGTCGACATCTACGAAGTGAAGCCCGACGGCACCATCGACTATAAGTTCGGCCATCCCGTCTATGAGGAGTTGGACACCCGCACCTTCCACATCTCGGCCAAGGAGCTCTATAAGAACAAGGACGGTGCCGAGGAGATTGTCGACGAGGTTCCGTTGGCAGGCAAGGCGGTGACGGTACAGAACCCGTTTGCCACCACAGCCAAGATTGTATGTACCAACGGCAATAGCACCTATCCGCGCGGCAGCGTGTATGAGATGGAGAACAACACCTTCGAGCTTGACTCGTTAGGCTTGGGTGAATATCAGTTCACCGTGGGCTATCCCAACATTCAGGAACCCTACACCCGTGGTCTCACCATCACCTATAATAATAATGGTGCAGAGCAAGACTGGGAGGGCAATGCCACCCCAGGCAACGCAAATCCCTTCGCTGCCTATATCCTTGGTGCCCTGCCTACGGGCAACAACTTCGTGACGCAGGGTCCCGACGAGATAGCCATGGTGCTGCGCGATCCCCCGGGCTCCGGCTCTTCCGCTACATGGAAAAAAGGCTCTACCTGGACCACGAGTTCTACCAACAACATAGGCATCCACACTAACACCACGTTAAATGCCAAGATTTATGCTGGTGTGGAGACGGGAGTTGCCGAAGGTATCGGCTTCATGGTGATTCAGGACATGAAGAGCAAAGCTACCATTACCCTCGGTGCTGAGATGAACAAGTCCAACACCAAAGGGACGACCACTACCACCACCATCACAGCCACACGCGATGTCTCGACCAGCGATGGCTTTGACTACAACGGTGCTGACGGCGACCTGTTCATCGGATCGGCCAAGAACATCATCTTCGGTGCCTGCCACTATGTGGACATCGTATGGAAGGGCGACAAGCCTGAGCTGACGATGGAGGACGGTATAGCCACGGGCGAGGAGTTCACCACGGGATTCAACTACACCCAGAACTATGTGAAGAACATCCTCATCCCGAACTTCATCACCTTACGTAACAACTTGCTTACCTACACTCCCAACGTGGAAAACATGAACCGTCCAACATCTGGCGACCCCATCTACGTCACGGAACTGACAGAGGACGATCCTAAGTACGGCACCAGCAACAACAACAAGGACGTCTGGGGTAATCAAGCCGTAGGATTCAACAAGTTGAACACGACTACCGGCAGATACAAAGGTCCTTCGTACACGATGATTCTGCCCGAGTCGTGGAACAATGACACTACCGGTCTGCAGGATATGGTGAACTTCTACAACGTGCAGATTGCCAAGTGGGAGAACGAGCTTCGCAAGAACGAGGAGGCCAAGGTGACCGCCATCCAGAACAAGGATTATCTCATCGAGAACCATTCGTTCGATTCAGGTGCTTCCATCACTGTCGAGAAGACTGTTGAAAATGCCACAGCCACCTCGAGAAGCGAAACCTGGGAGATTAATGCCATCATTGGCGTGGAAACGGGCTTCACAATATGTGGAGTAGGCTTGGGAGTCGAACTGAATGAGAATGCCGGCGTGACCCTCAATGATGAAACGCAGACCTCTACTTCCAACAGCTCCACATTCTCCTACACCCTCGCGGAGGATGGCGACGACGACTACCTGACTGTTGACGTGTTCAGAGCACCCGACGACCACGGTCCTATCTTCTACACCCGTGGCGGTGCCACCTCCTGCCCCTATCAGGACGAAGTGGTGACCGAATACTACGAGCCTGGAACGATCATTATGCAGAAGACCGTACAGATTGAGAAGCCTGAGATTGAGGCACAGACGCAGAGCATTACCGGCATTCCTGCCGGCGGCGTAGGTACCTTCAAGGTGAACATCCGCAACAACTCGGATACCAAAGAGGACGGATGGTACGACATCAGCGTGGTGGCTTCCTCCAACCCCGACGGTCTAGCCGTATCGATGGACGACACAAGCTTGAACTACGGTACCACCGTATTAGTGAAGGCTGGAGAGACGATGCAGAAGACCATCACCGTGAGCCAGACCAATCCCGACGTGCTGACGTATGAGAATGTGCAGATACGTATCGCCTCACAGTGCCAGAAGGACAATACGGGTGTCTATCCCGAGATTGCCAGCTACACCAGCTTCAACGCATACTTCCAGCCCGCATGCTCGGATGTGCATCTCGCTGCTAACCACAGCATCGTGAATACTGACACGAAAACCAATCTTGTGCTGAGCATCAGCGGCTACAACTACTCGATGGAGACCTTGAAGGGCATCCGCTTACAATACAAGGGCAAGAACGATGCTAACTACACCACCTTGCATGAGTACATCAAGGGCTACACCGGCAATGAGACGGGCAAGTCGGCCCTGACCGCCCTGACGGGAACGAATACGCTGGACTACGCCATCGACCTGCGCTCAGACGACTTTGCCGACAAGACCTACGTCTTCCGTGCCGTCACGGTATGTGAGATTGGCGGCGAGGTGAACAACGAGAGCGAAGAGGTTGAGGTGATTCGCGACATGAGCATCCCGCAACTCATCGCCACGCCGACACCGGCCAGCGGTGTATTAGGTATCGGCGACGACCTAACCATCACCTTCAACGAGGACATCCAGGGCAGCATCCTGACCAAGCTCAACAACTTTGATGTGGTGGGCGAACTCAACGAGACGGAGGTGGCTCATGAGGTGGCCCTGAGCCTGACGGGTGAGAACAGCGCCAAGACTAATACCACGATGGATCTGACAGACAAGTCGTTCTCTACCAGTATGTGGGTGAACTACGCCACCGACGGTACTCTCTGGCAGCATGGTACTCCCGATAAGAACTTCAAGATTGCCATCGAGGGTGGCAAGCTCGCCATCAGCAATGGTGACAAGAAGGTGACTTCCACCCAGACACTGCCTACTGGCGACTGGATGTATCTGAACGTGAGCTACGATGCCGCGAACAGCACTGTAGATGCAGGTTATGCAATGGATGCTTCTACTGTCACACTCCTTGCTAATGAAGAGATTGGCGCCTACGACGGCAACGGCCCCGTAGCCCTGGGTGGCAACAACCTCACCGCTAAGGTGCAGGAGCTGGCCATCTGGAACAGTGCTCGCTCGATGGCTGAGGCTCAGGCCGACATGTACACCACGAAGAGCCAGTACACCAGCGGCCTCATGGGCTACTGGCAGCTGAACGAGGGTCACGGTGACGTGGCTACCGACCGTGCCCGCAGCCGCAACTTGACGCTGCCTTCGCAGAACTCCTGGTGGATTGCCGGCGACAACTATGCACTCGTGCTCGACGGCACGAAGGCTGCCGCTGCCAACATCGCCGCCCTGAATACGACGAGCAATGACGACTACCTCGTAGAGGCTTGGTTCAAGGCCGACAAGACGCAGAACGGCGTCGCCTCCATCCTGAGCACTCAGGCTATGGACCTGCGCCTGAACGCAGAAGGAACTCTTGAACTTGAGCTGACCAAGGGCAGCAGTGAGCCTACGCTCTACCCGCTGAACGTTCAACTCAATGATGGCGAATGGCACCACGTGGCCGTGAACGTGCTCAAGGGCACCAACGGCTCGGGCATCATCTACATCGATGGACAGCAGCGCAAGCAGATTGGTGCTGCATCCATGCCGGCCCTCTATGGCGAGAAGCTGATGCTGGGCAGCCACCGCACAAGCCTCGACGGTCAGGGTCTCTACACCTACGACCAGATGCTGAAGGGTGCCATCGACGAGGTGCGCATCTGGAAGGCTCGCCGCACGGCCGACGTCATCAAGAACAATATGTACAACCGCGTAAAGGCTGACGAGGCAGGTCTGATAGGATACTATCCGATGGAGCGTCTCGGTCTTGACAATTTCCACCAGGTAGTGACAACCTCCAACCTGGAGGATGCCACCGAGAAGCAGGCTGGCGAGCTCAGCTTCCTCACCGAGGGTGGTAGCGAAACGACCGGTACTACCAACAGTGACAACACTGCAGCGCTGAAGTTGGCTCCGAGCATGACGAATGTTGCGTTCGACTTCGTGGCCAGCGAGCGACAGATCAAGGTGAACCTGACTGAGCAGCCCTACAAGATGGAGGGATGCAACATCTACATCACCGCGAAGTACGTGAAGGATGCTTACGGCAATTCCTCTGATCCTGTCACCTGGAGTGTCTATGTGCAGCAGAACAATCTGCGCTGGCAGGAGAACAGTCTCGCTGTGACGAAGACCGGTGCTGAGGAGCAGACCTTCACTGCCACCATTGAAAACCGTGGTGCTCAGAGTGAGAACTGGAGCCTTAGCGGTCTGCCCACCTGGCTGAGCGTTAACGTGGAGAGTGGCATTCTCACACCTTTGGCAACACAGAAGCTGACCTTCACCATGGATGGCAGCCTGCCTATCGGCACCTACGAGACCACTGTCTACCTGACCGGTTCGCAGAACATCAATGCTCCGCTGAACATCACTGTGGACGCTGAGGGCGACGCTCCCGACTGGGTGGCTACGCCGGGTGAGTGCACCATGACCATCATCGGTCAACTGAAGATTGACAACGTGCTGAGCAACGACCCGAAGGACATGGTGGCCGCCTTCCGCGGTACAGTATGCGTGGGCGTTGCACAACCGAAGTACTTCAGCCGCTACGATGCTTACTTCGTGATGATGAACGTTTATGGTAAGGAGAATGCCGACCTGATTTACAAGGCCTACGACGCCAGCACCGGTACGATCTATCCGTCGGTGAGCGTCTCAGACGCAAGCGCTAATACGTTTATCGCTGAAAAGGCTATCGGTTCGTTCGACGCTCCTGTGATGTTCACCCCGCTGAACGAGATTGAACAGGATCTGTCGTTGGACCGCACTGGTTGGAAATGGTTCTCACTCTATGTAACGCCGAAGAATCCTGACGTATCGGTAGTGTTCAAGGATGCCACCAGTGCCATCAACGCTGTTACCAATGGCGGCAGCGCGGTTATCAACTGGGCTGGTACACTGGCTCTTGATAATCCTGCTACAATGTACAAGCTGAACGCTACAGAGCCTTACATTGAGAGCGCTATCGGCATGCCGACCAACCCGGCCGAAATCGGTATCACGCTCGCAGGCAATGGCTGGACATGGATAGGCTATCCTGTACAGGCAATGAACTCGGTCGATGCTGCCTTTGCCGGTGCTAACCCGCAGGAGGGTGACTTGGTGAAGAACCAGAACTCCTTCTCGTGCTATACCGGTGAAGAGTGGATTGGCACGCTGACAGCCTTGGTGCCCGGCGACGGCTATCTGTACAACTCGGTAGCATCGGCAGCCAAGACGTTCTATTTCCCGAAGCCATCCGTGAGCGGAAAGAAGAACGCCCCACGTAATTCACAGTCCATAGTCCATCGTTCAAGTTTCCGTGACAACATGACCATGGTAGCCGTTGTGATGGATGGCGACGAGCTAGTTGAGGATGCTCAGGTGAGCGCCTATACCAATGGCGAACTGAGCGGCTTCTCGGGCGAGCCTGTTCGCGACAGCAAGCACTTCCTCACTATTGGTGGTGAGAATGCCGATGTGCTGACCTTCGTGGTAACCCTTAGCGATGGTAGGGAATTCTTCTTGTCTACTTCCAAGCTCTTCGAGGCCAACGCCATGCTCGGCTCGCTCGATAAGCCTGTCGTGCTGCAGCTGCTTAATGAGGCTACTGGCATTGAGGATACGGAATTCGTCATTCGTAATTCTCAGCCAATGTACGACCTGCAAGGCCGCAAGGTGGAGGATATCCACAAGAAGGGTGTCTACATCAACCAGCATAAGAAGATGGTTGTCAAGTAGTGAAATTGGATTCTATAGAAAAAAGGGGTGCATCATGCGGTGCACCCCTTTTTTCGAAAGACCAATAAGGCAGTTGTGGCCAATGCGGATTTCAGCCACATCAAGCATCGTACAATTATGTGGGTGACAATTTTCATGCTGACTATCGGAATAGCTGTGCGCAGCCATTCCCCTACAGGGGCGGGGAGTGGCTACGCGAAGTTTTTTTTGCCGAAATAACATACATTCACTTGCAAAATGTCGGGTTTTCAGCCGAATTATAGTAATTTTGTGGCGTATTTCTTAAAATGGGATTATTATGAAGAAGATTTTTACTGCCATCATCGTTACCGTGCTTCTGGCAATTCCAGTTGCAGCACTGAACAAGAAAGACAATGCCCCAAAGGCAAATGCGCTTGAAGTGTCGTTCAGCTATCAACAGCAAAAGGACTTGAAGAAAGTCTACAACGAGGACGTTAATCCTATCGAGCAGATAGACCAGGCTGTGGCAAAAGCAAAGTCTGAAGGCAAGTTCGTCGTCTGTCAGGTGGGTGGAAACTGGTGTCCGTGGTGCTTACGGTTTGCCGACTTCATAACGAATGACACAACCATCAGCAAGGTCATCAGCGAGAACTTTGAGTATATCCACGTGAACTACAATCCCCGTAAGTCAGGCGGTGAGGCACAGCAGCAACAGGCAGCGGCTTTGATGACACGGCTGGACAACTGCGGACGCTTTGGCTTCCCCGTGTTTGTGGTTCTTGATGAAGATGGCAAGGTGCTGCATATTCAGGATTCAAGTTTCTTGGAAGAAGGACAAGGCTACAATCAGGAGAAGGTGTTGCGGTTCTTCAAGAACTGGACTCCAAAAGCAGTGAAACCGTGATACGGAGAACTGGCAAGACAAAGAAGTCCCCCTCCAATACCGTAGCAGTCCGGAATCCGTGTAAGGTGATAAAGCTCATAAAAAAAAGAGACGTGCTTTTGCTCTTTTTTTCTTCATTTTGCTTGTTTATTCGGAAACATTCCGTATCTTTGCAAAATAATTACCGCCATTATTATAATGGCCATTATCATTTGTGGTTGAAGACAATTCCCCCTTCGTCAATGAGGGCAAGAACATTCTGATAGAGGAGTTCGGAACAGACAACGTCATCTATTTCTCTATCCTTACTTGTATTGCCAGTGGCATGAAGACTAGCGCTGAAATCAAGAACGAACTGGGCATCGACAATATCAGCAGCTATTTGTCACGATTGGAGGACTATTATGGATTGGTCAGTAAGTACCAGCCCTTTTTTGCTAAAGAAAACAGCAAGAAAGTACGCTATCAGTTGGATGACTGCTTTCTTATAGTCTGGTTCCGCTTCTTCTTCAAGTACCAGGCATTGGTGGAGAAGAAGGCTCTGAAAGCCCTTGGGGACATCGTTAAACGGGACTATGATGGCTTGTCCGGACTGATGATGGAGCGTTACTTCGTACTTCACATTGGCTCACTCAGTAAGAAAGACATATAATGAGCCATCCACCTTCTGAGCTCCAGCTATCTCGCTGTAAGAAATGATGCCGTCCTTGCCGTAGTCCTGGCTGAGGAGGTAGTTCCTCTCCGCAGACACTTTTTACACTTTTTACACTTTTACACTTTTTTACACTTTTACACTTTTTACTCCTTTTGTGTTTATGGGTCTCTGTGTTAGGAGGGGAGTATAATTATGAAAATATTTTTTATTTTATATATATATTATATAAATATAATATATATATAAAATAAATGTTTAACCCCGTTATTTCCAAAAAGTGTAAAAGTGTAAAAGTGTATTACACGTTTTGCAGGGAAATATGCTGGGGAAAACTGAAACGTATGAGAATGAGTGGCAGGATGGGGAAAAGTATGGCAGGGAAATTTTTCCCTATCATCAAGAAAGGTCGAACAGCAGTCGGTCCTACGAGCGCAAATTTGCGCCCGTTGACTATC
>JAEEGL016650080.1_pt1 | contig 11134 bp, 9 predicted proteins | sample 9134231 | NCBI WGS metagenome assembly JAEEGL01 (sample SAMN16246548, study PRJNA631951) | gut metagenome | biome: gut microbiome; feature: rumen; material: fiber-attached | host: Bos | place: Iran: Karaj | collected 2018-10
AGCAGCGTCGAATCGTTTCACGTGATGGCATAAACGCATGGGAGCAGTTCCGCACCCGCTGGATTCCCATGGAAGAATGCTATTTGAAGGCTTTCTCGATTCGGGAAAAGGCGGATATCGTGCTTTAGGAAAATGCAGTCAAACGCATAAAAAGGGAATCCAGATGGAATGAAATGCCTCATTCTCATCGGATTCCCTCTTTTTTCCGGCAATTTATACCACTGTTGTTTGCCGGCTTTCAGTATCTTATTCCGCGTCCTTCAGGAAAGCAGCATAACCTTTGAAAGCTTCATAAAGGTCGGCCTTGTTGATGATCTCCTGCGGAGCATGCATGCTCAGAACCGGTACGCCGCTGTCAACGACTTCCATGCCATACAGAGCGCAGATGTAGGCAATGGTTCCGCCGCCGCCGACATCAACTTTGCCCAATTCGGCTGTCTGCCAGAACACACCATTATCATCCATTATGCGGCGCACCTTACCAAGGAACTCGGCATTCGCATCATTGGAACCACTCTTGCCGCGAGACCCAGTAAATTTATTGAAGCACACACCACGGCCAAGAATAGCAGCGTTCTTCTTTTCGAACACGCTGGCGTACAGCGGATCAAAACCCGCGCTGACATCACAGGAAAGCATACGACTGTTCTTCAGGGCACGACGGAGCGTCAGTTCACTGTAGCTATCGCAGGTCAAAGCAATCAGCTCAGCCATCGCATTTTCAAAATAGTGTGCACGCATGCCGGTGGCACCGACACTGCCAATCTCTTCTTTATCCGCCAGCAAGCAGCAGCAGGTATACTTCGGCACGGCAGGCAGAGTCTGCATTGCTTCCAGCTGTGCATATGCACATACACGATCATCATGGCCATAGCCAAGGATCATGCTGCGGTCTAAGCCAAAGTCACGCGCCTTTTCAGCAGGAACTGCTTCGATTTCAGCAGACAGCATATCTTCTTCCTCAATGCCATAGCGCTCTTTGAGCAGGGCCAGCATCTGCGCCTTGACAGCTTCTTTTTCTTCGCCATCAAGAGGACGGCCGCCCATGATGATATCCAGGCCTTCACCCGTCACACCTTCAGAGAGCTTTTTCCCCATCTGCTCCTGTGCAAGATGGATCAGAAGATCGCTCACACCCACTACAGGGTCGTTTTCGTCTTCTCCGATGACTATGTCCACCACCGTGCCATCTTTTTTGACTACTACGCCATGCAGAGCCAGGGCGCGAGCCACCCACTGGTACTTCTTGATGCCGCCGTAATAATGAGTATCCGCATAAGCAATATCCGTATCTTCATAGAAGGGATTCTGCTTGATATCGATGCGAGGGCTGTCAATATGAGCGCCCACAATATTGATACCTTTTTCCAGAGGCGTTGCACCCAAGTGGAACAGCATAATGGACTTGCCCATACAGTTGGAGTATACCTTGTCGCCTGGCTGCAGGCGGCGACCGGCCTTCACAGCTTCTTCCAGATCAATATAGCCATTCTTCACAGCCAGCGCCACGGCTTCCTTTACGCACTCGCGTTCGGTTTTGCCGCCATCCAGAAAAGCACGATAACGGGCACTGACACCTTCTAAAGAGGCAATCGCCTCAGCATCGTATTTTTTCCATGCATTTTCACGTTCCATAAACATTTCCTCCTTAAAGCAATAGATAAAATGATTTTATCACTTGCCTTGAAGCGGTGCAACAATCTGCCGATATATAGACAAATTAGATACAAAATATTATAATAAAGGGGAATATTGCTTAAGGAGAAGCTCTAATGTCACGCTTGCTGCTGATTGTCAATCCGGCCGCCGGCATGGGACGAGGCGCTGCACTGGAAGGCGATATCGCCCATCTCTATGCATCACAAGGCTGGCGCGTAACCCTTTGCGAGACTGCTGCCGCAGGGGACGCTGCGCGTTTTGCTGTTGAAGAAGCTGCATCACATAAGCTTGTGCTGTGCGTTGGTGGAGACGGCACTCTCTCAGAAACACTGGGCGGTCTGATCCGCGTACCAAATGCGCCGCCGCTGTGCTATGTCCCTATGGGCAGCACAAATGATCTGGCGCAGTCTGCCGGCCTGCCCCATGATCCGCTGGAAGCTGCAGCTGTAGGACTAAGTGGAAGGCCATTGCCAATTGATGCAGGAACCTTTAATGGTCAGCTTTTTTCCTATGTTGCCTGTTTTGGCGCATTCACACGTACTTCTTACGAAACCGACCGGGCATTAAAAAACCGGATCGGGCATTTGGCATACGTACTGTCTGGTTTGCAAGAACTGGGGCGCATTGAGAGTTATCCTGTTACTATCAGATGTGAAGAGGAAGAAATATCTGGCGACTTCATCTTTGGTTCAGTATGCAACACTCGTTCACTCGGCGGCATTCTGAAGTTGCCCTTGGGTTATGAGAATCTGCGTGACGGTCTGCATGAGCTAATCATGGTACGCCAGCCTAAGCGCGCTACAGACCTCGGCACACTGCTCTCAAGTCTGCTGGGCGGCCATCTTGATCATCCGCTGCTTGTATATCGACAAATCACGAACGCTGTATTCAGCATGCCTGCAGAAATGCCCTGGTCACTGGACGGCGAACGCGCCGATGCCGGTGAACGTGTCGAGATCATGAACCTGCGCCATGCGTATCAGCTAATGATCCCGAACAAATAAGGAGGCGAAACTCACGTCTCAGTATATAGGCGGCCGCAGAGTCGCCCAAAAGTTGTTTCTTCGTGATGCAGCCCGTTGCCTGCTGATCGCTGTAATACTTGATTTTGCTTTGGAAGCGCTGTCTGCCGCCTCTCCTTTGGCAGCATTGCGCGGCCTTTATTTGTATCCGCTCGCTTTTATCTTCAATACGCTGATCCTGTTCTGTATGATCAGCCTGTCACTGCTATTCAGGCGGCGGTACTTTGTTCAAGTATTAGTCTGCACATTATGGCTGATACTGGGCATCATCAACTGTGTGATGCATTTTGTCCGCGTCACCCCGCTTGGATTTTATGATTTCATCATTTGGCTGAAGAATACTTCCATCACGAATTCATATGTCTCAGTTGGCCAGATGCTTCTCATCGCGTTGGGTGTCATAGCCATCGTTGTCCTGATGGTCGTGCTCTTCCGCCGCCTGCCGCATGTAGCAGCTCAGCGCCGCCGTGCACTTATCTTTGTTGCTGCGGTGTTTGGCATCATGATTGCTGCGAATATACCGTACACTGTTGCATGCAATGACTGGTCTAATCCTTCAAAGGCCTATCGCAGGTATGGTTTTCCCTACAGTCTGCTACGCAGTGCGGTTGACCGCGGTATTACACGCCCCGAGAAGTATAGTCATGGTGCCATCAAGGATATCGCAGCAGATATTCAGGCTACACCGGCCGCGCCGAAAGAAGAACAGCTCCCCAACATCATTTTCCTGCAACTGGAATCCTTCCTGGCTCCAGACAATTTTATCACAGTGACTTGCAGTGAAGATCCGGTCCCAAACTTTACTCGGCTCAGGCAAAGTTGCTCGAGCGGTTATCTTTCTGTGCCCATGATCGGCGGCGGAACCGCCAATGTGGAATTTGAGGTAATCACAGGTATGCGGTTGAGCGATTTCGGCACTGGCGAATATCCGTACAGCACCGTCCTGCAGGAAGCATCCTGCGAATCTGTTGCGTATAATCTCAAGGCGCTGGGATATGCTGCTCACGCTATTCACAGCAATACCGCAACGTTTTACCAGCGGCAGCTGGTCTTTCCGCGTCTTGGATTTGACAGTTTCACATCGCTGGAATATATGCAGGACTACTCTCTCAACTCTCTCGGCTGGTGTCTTGACCGGTATCTTACGGTACCGATTCTGGATGCTCTGAATGCTGACAGCTGCCCAGATATAATCTTCACTGTCACAGTACAAGGCCACGGGAAGTACCCTGCCGAAGAGCCCGAAACGCCTTATCACATCACCTGCACCGGGCTTGAAGAGAATGAAGATCTGAAAAATGCTTTTGAATACTACATCAGCCAGCTGAAAGAAACCGATGATTTCCTTGGTGAACTTCTGGCAGCACTGCAGAATTATCCCGAACCGGTAGTGCTTGTTATCTATGGCGATCATCTTCCGGCGCTCGACTTTCAGGAAGAAGAATTCCGCAGCGGTAGCCTGCTAACGACCGAATATGTCATCTGGAGCAACGATGACCGTATTGCCAAGGAAAACCGTAATATTACAGCCTACCAGCTGTCATCTTACACACTGAGCCGTTGTGGAATCAGCAGTGGATTGCTGACACGGTTTCATCAACAGCACGCACAGGATGAAGATTATCTGGAAGCTCTGCACCAGCTTGAATATGACATGCTATATGGTGACAAGTATTTATATAACGGGAAATCGCCCTACACGCCTGCTGAAATGCGCATGGGAATTCATGACATCGTTCTGAACAGTGCAACAGACAATGGCAAAGCGATCATAGCGCGAGGCAAAAACTTCACCCGTTCCAGTGTTATATGTGCCAATGATCGTGAGCTGGATACTGTATTTGTCGACAGCGGAACGCTGGTAGCAATGTACGGACTGATCAGCCGTGTGGAAGGTGTGGAAACAGTCAGTGTAGCCCAGATCGCTTCAGATGGTACAATACTAAGCCAGACAGAAGCAATCGAATGCAGTGATTAGCACAGTTTTCCTAAACCGGTCGCCGCGCACTATTATTAAGAAGTGCGCGGCGATATTTTTCCTGTTATTCAGATTATTTTCTGTCATAATCACGCAGGAAATCTATCATTTCCTGCAGGCTTGCGTAACTAAAGTTACCGTTATTCACCTTAAACCGCTGTGCATGTACCATTTCGATGCCGTTGACGAAATCCAGCTGCCGGGGTTCATATTCCTCATTCTCGCGCTGGCGCGTCCAGCCGCGGTCAAACCATGACGGTTCCGGGGCATCCGTTCGCCATGGGCGGTTCATCCAGTACCAACCGCGGAAAGGATCGCGGTGCACATACATACGTTCAATCAGCGCATCATGCAGACGGTCACGTTCTTTGGCATAAGCAGGATCATGAATCAGATTACAGCACTCATAAGGATCTTGCTCCAAATCATATAACTCGTCTTCGCTCATCAGGTTAATGGCCAGCTTATAGCGCGCATCAGTACATACGCGCATCGGCTGAAAACCCCCGTAGAAATCATGATCCTGCTCAAAGCGGGTAAACTCATAGAACACATACTGAGGCGCTGATGCATCAGGATCCAGCGTGGTATTAAGGATGCTTTCGCCCTGGAGTACCCTTGGAACTGGCAGGTCAAAATACTCCATGATCGTCGGGCATATACTGATATGCGATACAGGCCCACGATCATATACCCCACCCTTTATCCCCTGCGGATTCCGGATGATGAGTGGAATTCGTGCTACGGCATCATAGCATGCTGGACCTTTGGCGAACAGGCAATGACTCTGCAGCAGGTCGCCATGGTCGCTTGTATACATGAGCAGTGCATTCTCAGGAGCCGCTTCTGCTACACGGCCGATCAGGGTATCCACATATGCATTGCAGCCAAAGTAGAACTGTTCCTTGATTCTGACTGCATCACGGTCTGTCTGCGGGCCTTTCTGGGCAGCCCATACTTTCTGATATCCCGGTTTTCCTCCCAGCGTGTCATAAACGGCAGGGTCTTTCGGGAATTCAAAATCTTTGTACATGGTGTCAAACGGAGGCGGGCATAGGAAAGGCGCATGCGGCTCATCAAAGGAAACCACAAGCAGATAATCCTCATCTTTGTAACGCTCCATGAAGTCCAGCGCGCGCTTCATTACTTTGTAGCCATATGTGAATTCTTCTGGAATCTGGGTCAGCGTCATGGATTTGGCAGCACGGCTCATGATGCGCTCGTCCTCACTCATTTCTTCCAGATAACGACGCATATCATACCAATATTCCTCATCCCATCCATCCGGGCAGAAACCATTTCCAAAGTAGTCAGTACCATCGAGATGCCACTTGCCAATATACGCGCAATGATATCCATTATCACGCAATCGCTGTCCGATGGTTTTGACATTGTCACCAAGTGCCATACCGTTCGCCCAGCTCCCGTTCCAGGCTGGATAAGTGCCGGTGAACAATCCTGAGCGTGCCGGCCCGCACACCGGCTGTGTTGTATAAGCGCGTTCATAGCGTACGCCACTAGCAGCAAGCGCATCGATATTCGGTGTTTCCAAGCCTTTGTTTTTCCCGTAACATGAACACATATCAAAGCGCTGTGTATCAGTCATAATGAACACCAGCTGTTTTTTAGCCATTCGCAGTATCCTTCCTGCCGTCCACGAAGGGCAGCCTGTTCTTCTGATTTCAAACTACCATAATTCTACTTTCCAGTCAATTGAAAAGCGTTGATTCTATACGCCCTTTCGTGACAAGCCGCAAGGCATTTGGTATAATCATCACAAACAGATGAGCGGAGGATACTTCCATGATTGAGCTTTCCCTTGCATCGCTCAGTGAACTGACTTGTCGCGAAGGACTTGCCTGCGCCTGTGGGCGTCGTCATGCCATGCCAATGGATTATCTGCGCATAGGCGCTGGCGCGATACAAAACATTCCCGATGCGCTTAAGTTAATGGGGTGTTCTCGTCCTTTCATTGTATGTGACGTCAACACCAAGGCCGCCGCATGGGACTTTGTGCAACCCGTGCTGAAAAGCGCCGGAATCACATATACTCTTTATTGTTTCCGTCAGTTGCAGCTTGAACCAGACGAATACGCAGTCGGAAGCCTGATTCTAGCATGGGATGAAGAATGTGACTGTGTGATGGGTATTGGGTCCGGAGTTATCAACGACTGCTGCAAGGTGCTTTCTCATTGTGCCGGTGTTAAACAGATGATTGTTGGCACGGCCCCATCCATGGACGGCTATGCAAGCAACACGGCTGCCATGATTCACGATCATATGAAAATGAGTGTCGATACCGGCTATCCAGACGCTATTCTCTGTGATATTGATATCATGAAGAATGCACCTTTGCGTATGCTCCAAGCAGGTCTTGGTGATATGATTGCCAAGTATACCGCCATCTGCGAATGGCGTATTTCGCACCTGATCACAGGCGAGTACTATTGTGAAAGCATTGCTGCTATGATTCGGACCGCTGTACAAAAGGTGACCGGAAACGCCTCAGGTTTGCGCCAGCGTGATCCGAAGGCGGTTCAGGCCGTTACTGAGGGGCTGATTGTGGCAGGCATTGGCATGTCTTTTGCAGGAGTCCCGCGTCCCGCTGCAGGGCAGGAGCATTTCTTCAGCCACATGTGGGACATGTTTGACCTAAATCGTGGCCTGCCCTGTGATCTGCATGGTATTCATGTCGGCATCGGTACACTGCTCACATTGAAAATGTATGATATTCTTCGCCGAACTATTCCTTGCAGGAAAAAAGCTGAGGACTTCACAGCCTCTTTCGATGACATACAGTGGCAGTGTATGATACGCCGCATATACGGTCCTGCAGCTGACGAAGTGATTGAAAAAGAACATACACAGTATCATAAAAACGATCTCGCAGCACACGAGCAACGTCTGAATATCATTCTTGCACGTTGGCAGGATATTCTAGGTATCATGGATGAAGAACTTCCTCCCTTGAACGAATTGGAAGCGCTGATGCAGCAGGCAGGCATGCCCATGTCGCCTGCAGCCCTGGGTTTCAATCATCAGGATGTCCAGGATGCTCTCGTCGGATCACGTGACAACCGGAACAAGTACCTGCTCTCAAGTCTGTTTTGGGATCTTGGACTGCTTTATGAGACCGATTTGAATTAACTATTCTGTCTTCAGAGCACATTATGGAAACATTTCTTTGTGACTCCGGCTGAATGATTTTTCCAACTGTTGTTGTTTTGTCTAATATTATTGTCGGCAAGCAATCCAATGTTAATACACATTGCTGGTGGCAACGGCTCTATTGGCAATATAATGGCGCTATCAAAACAGGGAGGCGCAGAAAATGTTAAACGAAAATATAAAAAGGCTTAGAAAAACAAAAGGCCTGTCTCAGGAAGAACTGGCAATTAAGATGAATGTGGTAAGGCAGACAATATCAAAGTGGGAGAATGGTTTATCAGTTCCGGATTCAAGCATGCTTATATCACTGGCAGATGAATTGGATACTACTGTAAGCGAACTGCTCGGAGAAACCTTATCAGAACCAATTGCAGATGACTTGAAGACTATTTCCGAAAAGCTGGAAGTTATCAATCTGCAGCTTGCAAAGAGAAATGCGGAAAAGATCAAGCTGGCCCGCTGGATACTGATTTCATTATGCTTACTAATAACTGTTGTATTCATTATCCTTGTATTGATTAACAGCTCATATTTGAACTGGGATTACAATGTTCCGGAGTTGGCGGTTGCCGGGACAATCCTGCATGGATTTGAATTTGTGTTTGTCAGGCTTGCACCAATTGTTTTCCTAGGCGCTGTTGTTGGAATCATCATTACATATAAAAAGAAGTAAAAATCTATTTGTAATCTTATAAACACGTATCCCCTCTGTGTGTTCCATATGACGAGCGCGCCCCGGACAAGCAAAATGTCCGGGGCGTTTATTATCACTGTATTCCGCATAGGAGAGGGCCTCCCCCATGCAGTTTTCCCATATGTCAGTTGTCAGCGCGGTTATATCCGTTTTTCATGTGTGTACTGGCATCCATCACTATCTTATTAAGAGTAGCCGTCGTCTGCTCCTTTGCCATGGCGCACAGCTTTTCATTAGCTTCTGCAAGCAGCGATACTTCTCCTCCTGCAGCGACTTTGGCATCATACTCACGAAGAAGCTTGCGTCCTTCTGTCAACACTGCATTATGATAACGCTCGACATGCTGAATGCAGGTAGCATAGTTATGATCAGCCAGTGCAGCAATCAAGCGGCTGCTCCAGTAGAAGTTCTCTGTTGATACATCCAGCGACACTTCACTCAAGTATTTCGGCATCTTTTCCACATTGGTATATACAGGCAGGAATGCATCAAAGGTCGTGGAGCCGAAGCAGATCCACTCCACACCGCGCGCTGCTTCAGGAGCATCACTGCGGATCTGGCAGATTGATGTCACACCGGTACGATTAATGCCAATAGAGCGATAAATGCCACGTTTACCTGTATCCTGATTAGTATAAGGATCATAAGGTGTTCCCTGGTAGTGGCCTGACAGCAGATATTTCACGTCCTCCACTGCCACTTTGCGATCCGGCACAAGGCACCAGGGAATATTATCGCTTTCAGGGCCAAACTCAGCATCAGGACCGTCCCAACGATGGGAACGTGGAGTCAGATAGCGACCCATAAACCATGCGCGTGGCGTATTGTAGATATGATCCATATCTGTGTGTGAGCCAAAGATATCGCGTGGATTAAAAGCGCCACCTTGGTTCAGGTCCAGATCATTGTCCACAATAAATTCTCGCAGATCCTTGGAACACATGTTTTCCTTCTGCGCACCGAAAGCATCTTCCAGGTCAAAGCTGTCCATACCAAACTGATTAGGCGCAATCACGCACGCATCGTCAGGTACCCGGCGAGCAATCCAGTGATGGCCTCCAATGGTTTCCAGCCACCAGGCTTCATTCTCGTCATTGATAGCAATACCATTTGATTCATAAGTGCCATACTGCTCAAGCAGTGATGCCAGGCGTTCAACGCCTTCACGAGCAGTGCGGATATAAGGCAGCACGAGCATAACGATATCTTCTTCGCCAATACCGCCGGGAACATCCTTTTCACCGCGTTTTTCCGCTTTCTTATAGCGGACCATCGGATCAGCAGACAACACGCGCGGATTACTGGTGATGGTCTCTGTAGCTGTAATACCTACATTCGCCTCATTGATCCCGGTCGCTGCCCAGATTCCATGCTTGGTATCCACACTTGGGCAAGCCGTGCAACGCAGCGGATTTTCGGGCAGCTCAATCTCCACGTGTGAAATAACGCTTGTATACTTCCGGGGCAGTTTTTTCGGATCCAGCACGATTAGTTTCTTGGCGTCAAAAAATCCATCATCAGTGCGTGCGACCATTGTAGAGCGGTCGTTTGAAGCTTTTTTCCCGACCAGAACAGTTGTACAGGACATTGTCTTTCCCTCCTATTTTATGTGTAACCCAGTGTGCCCAGAATGAGCAGCACTGCAAAGACTGACAAAACAGAGAACACCGTCTGAAGCACTACAAGATGAGCAGCGAGTTCACCGTCAGCGCCCATCTTTTTGGCCATTACATACGACGTTACTGAGCATGGAGTTCCCACAACAAAATACAACGCTACAAGCGGTGCTCCGCGCACACCCAGAACGATCATCAGCGGTACGAAAATCAACGGCAGAAACAGCAGACGGGATACAGTACCGTAAACCACGGTTTTCATATCGTTCTTGACTGCACAAAGCCGTAGGACCGCGCCTAAGCTGATGAGCGCTATCGGCGATGCCGCCGCGCTTAAATCGCTTACGCATTTCGCAACAGCCTGTGGCAAGCGGATACCGCTCAGATTAATCAGAAGCCCCGCGCCGATAAACAGTATATACGGATTTGTGACTACTCTTCTGATCAGTTTCCCAAAGCTGATATCGTGGCTGGTGAAAACGGAAAGCATCACTACTGCCAGGACATTGTTGATTGGTATAACAAAGGCCAAGATCAATGCATACCTAGTCAGCTCTCCTTCGCCATACATTGCAGTCAGGATCGGCAGTCCCAGTACAAGGCAATTATTGCGAAAGATACTCTGAGCCAATGAACCGCGTCGGGCACCTTCCTTTTCTTTAAGGCAAGCCAGCAGCAGCGCCACGCCAAACGACAGCAAAGTGACCCCTACAGCAATCGTAATCAGTCGTCCGTCAAAAGCTGCTCGGAAGTCGCTATTATAGACATTCTTGAACATTGTCATGGGGATGAGCAGATTGAACGAAATCTTGTCGATCTGATCGATTCCTTTCTGATCCAGCCATTTCACATGCCGTATCAGCATACCCAACGCAATCAGCAGTACTACAGGCAGTACACATTCAGCCGTAATACGCAGGTTTTCTGTCATGCAAACGCCTCTCCCCCGCAAAAAGCAACGTCCCGTTCAAAATAGCACGGGACGCTTTCATTGTCA
>JAEEGL016974030.1_pt1 | contig 11134 bp, 11 predicted proteins | sample 9134231 | NCBI WGS metagenome assembly JAEEGL01 (sample SAMN16246548, study PRJNA631951) | gut metagenome | biome: gut microbiome; feature: rumen; material: fiber-attached | host: Bos | place: Iran: Karaj | collected 2018-10
GAGACGGGGTCGATGCCGTCAAGCCCCCAGACAGCCGTGTGGGAAAAAACCTTGACGTTACGGAAAACCGTGTGTTCTGAACCGATGACACGATTGACCCAGTGACGGGTATCCCGGATGAAGATATCCTCTACACAGAGATCCTCGCAGCGTTCCACGCGGATACGGCCGTCCACGCTTCCAGGTCCGAATATATGCACGTTCCGGGCGGAACCGACGAAATCGGCAACAAGGTGCGCACCGGAAGAGAGATAGATGGTCTGGTTGTCATGCAGGGGGATTTCCCCGACTCGATGCAGGCCAGGGCCGAAGTAATCAACGGCCTTGTCCTTCGGGGACGGAGCATTCGTTCCGGGAGCATCGACCAACAAAGCCAGAAACGGGAGGTCGCCGATCTGAACATAGTATTTTCCGGGGCCGTCAAAGCTAAAACGGAGAACATTCCCCTCGGCCCGGGCACGAATGCCTGCACTTTTGGGCTGTACAGTCCAGGAAGTCACCGGGCTGTCCACTGAAATGCTAACCTCCTGCAGTCCATCAGCCGCCCAGCGGGCAACGTGAAGATCCTCCATTCCCCCACCCCCGACGGCTTCCACCCACAGCGGTTTCCCGGACACCGATACACTATAGACTTCACTGCTGCGCAGACCGGGAACGGCGGGATAAGGGAAGGTTTCCGCGTGAAGAAGCAGACTGCCCATAAGGGCTACAAAAGCGAGTATGCTTTTCATATATTAAAAGGTATAAGTTTGAAATGGAAGTCATAACTGCCGGCATGGATACGGTATTCCTCCAGAGGTTTTTCTCCCCAGGTATTGATCCCCCCGAGGCCCATCTGACGGGCATCAAGATGCACCCAGCTATTCCCCTTGGAACGATCCTCCAGAGAAGCCAGGGGCACCAGTTCGTACGAATGATAATGCTTCTGCCAGGTCAGCGGGACGGGATAGTGTACATTGCCCGGCTCGTGGATGGTCAGGTCCAGCATTTCTCGCGAAAGCGGCAGAGCAGAGCCGGAAAAGAGAGAATCTGAACAGGCAAAAAGGCCACAGCCTTGAGCATCGGTCAGACGCATCCAGCGCAATTCCTCGTGATTTCCGGATTCCTGGGGACGGACATAGCCCCAATGGTACTGGTCCGCCACTTTCTGAGCGTAATATCCCAAACGGGCGGCAGCCTTGCGGTCCGCATAGTTTTCAAAGGGACCTAGACCATAATATTCCAGATTGTCGAAGCTGCCGTTCATAGCAAAGGAAAGGCCTATACGGAAAAGATCGGGGGCCGTCTCCGGAGCATCCAGTCGCGTATCAACGTCCAATACTCCCGTTCCCGAAATACGGTATTCCATCCGGACCCGGACGTCGTTCCCCAGATCATATTCCGTCTCCAACTTTGCAGGGCCGCCGCTACAGACTAGATTCTCCCCGCATTCGTGCAGGTTTCCGTCATAATCCATATCGACGAGTTTAAACTGCGGATAGAGCCAAAAGGCCATAGTCTGCTCAAGCTGCGCCCCGAAATCGTTTTCCGTAACCGCGCGGCCGAAACAGGGCATCAGCTGCTCCGAAAGAAGTTCCTTTCCAGCGATGGACCAAGAACTGAGAAAGCCGTCTGCCTTGCGGAAGCAAAGTTCCCAGGGCGCCTTAGCCTCCGGAGCCGGTTTCTCAAACTCAGGGCGGGCCTCCCGCAGAATCACCTGCCCCCAGGACAGTTCCGTTCCCTTGTCCAGCAAACCTTCGGGGCGCTTAAGCGAGAAAGAAAGATTCAAGCAGATTTCGCCTGGTATTTTTTTCCAATCCGAGGGGCGGAAACCGCGCAGGCGTACGGAGCGGGTCTCTCCGGGGCCGACACGCAGCCGTTTCACACAACCCTTGAGCGATGTAGGGACACCATTACAAAGAATTTCCCAGTTTAGGCAATAATTCTCCAAGCTCCGGAAGAAATACTCATTATGAAGCCGTATGATGCCCTGTCCCGCCTCCTGCGGCGTCGCCTCCACCAGAACATTACGGTGTACGAAAGCCGCTTCCCAGGCGTGTGGATGCAAGTGGCGGTCGGATGTCAAAAGGCCGTTGCAATGCATAGAACCGGACCAGGCGTCGTAATCATTATAGTCTCCGCCTATGGTCCACTCCTCGCCGCGGCGCAGTGCCTGGTCGGCAAAATCCCAGATGAATCCCCCCTGAAAACCGTCATATTTGCGGACAAGGTCCCAATATTCCTTGAAATTACCCAGTGAATTACCCATAGCGTGGGCATACTCCTGCAACATAAAAGGCTTGACCTGGCGGCCGTCGGTAAGATACTGTTCGCAAAACTCCGGCGAACGGTAGTGATAGAACTCTATATCGGTCCAGTCCAGTTCATCACGCCGCCCCTGGAGTTTCTGGTAAATCACCGGACGGGTGGGGTCCTCCTTTTTGCCCCAGCGATAGTTGGCAGCGTGATTTTCTCCGTTCCCGGCTTCATTCCCCAGGCTCCAGAGTATTATGCAGGGATGGTTTCTGTCCCGGCGGACCATACGCTCAAAACGCTCCCTGTGGGCCGTTTTCCATTCGGGCTTGTCTGCCAGGGTATTCTCCGGAGAGTATCCCATTCCGTGGGATTCAATGTCCGCCTCATCCATAACATAAATGCCATAACGGTCACACAGCGTGTACCAATAGGGGTCATCCGGATAATGGGAGGTCCGGACAGCATTGATATTGAGTCGTTTGAGCAGACGCACGTCCTCTTCCATCTGCTCCCTCGTCACGCAATAGCCGCCGTCAGGGCTCATTTCGTGCCGGTTCACTCCTTTTATAAGCACTGGTTTCCCGTTTACGAGCATTTGCTTCCCACGCACTTCCACATCCCGGAAACCGATTTCCGTGCGGACGGTTTCTCTTCTGCGTCCATCTTCATCAATAACATCAATTTCCAATGCATACAGATTGGGGGTCTCGGCACTCCACAATCTGGGATGTCGCAACTGCCGCTCAAGTACGAGCGTATCTCCAGATGCACATTTTTTCCATCTTCTGACCCAGCCGGAGGGAGATTTCAGGCGAAAACGAAGAGCCTTCACCCCAGGCGTGAGTTGCATCTTGAGGCTCAATCTTCCGGAAGCCCGTGCTTCAATTCGCAAGTCCTCGAGTCTTTGAGCCGGCCGCCGCAGGAGTTCCACACTGCGGGAAATGCCACTCATCCTCCAGCAATCCTGGTCCTCAAGATAGGTGCCGTCACACCAGCGAAAAACTTCCAACGCCAGCAGATTCTCTCCTTGACGCAACAAAGCGGTAACGTCAAAATCCGCAGCCAGGCGGCTGTCCTCACTGTATCCTACATAACTGCCGTTCAACCACACTCGTACATTTGAAGTGACGGCACCGATGCGAAGCGTCACCTGCTCGCCTACTTCCGTTCCATTCCAGTAAAAAGTTCGCCGATATTGCCCGACGTGGTTGTTATTCTCGGGAACAAAGGGGGGATTGTTCTCATAATGCCACTTCCACGGATATTTGCTTGTAACATAAATCGGGTCGCCAAAGCCATTGAGTTCCCACATCCCGGGAACAGGCATCGTACGCCAGGCGGTGTCATCCAGAGATTCACGATAAAAGAGTGTGTCCCGGCCTGTGGGTTCCTCCCAGCCCCTGAATTTCCATTCACCATCCAGAATCAGGGCGGGACAGTCCGTCTCGAAGGATGCACGCATTGCCAAACGGTTCTCCTGATTCTTCTCGGGATTCTGCCAGAGTGCAAGAACGGATAAAATGAGCCATAATTCTTTCATGGCTGCAAGTTACCCAACGCCTGGGATAATCATTGACTCAATCCAATCAAAAACTGCTTAAAGGCAATCCGTTTTCTGCTGGGCCATCACTTATTTACCTTATCTCTCCATTCGGAAGTGCTGTTAGTGGTACACTGAGGCGGCAGGGTAACAGCGGAAGGGAGGGTTTTGGAAAAGTCAGAGAAAAACACTAGTTTAGCGGCATCAATCGTAGATTTCAATAGTATCAGACAAACTATGTACAGCTATAAGGAAATCCCCGGAGGGAAATACGTCCTGAGCCTTCGGAACCATATCGAAATCACAGAGGCGCTGACGGCCTTCTGTCAGGAAAAACATATCCTTTCCGGCAGCATCAGCGGGCTCGGAGCCATCAGCGAAGCCACATTCCGCTTCCTGGACCCGGCGACAAAACAGTATGTGGACAAGGCCTTCGCCGAGCAGATGGAGATCACCAACCTGACGGGCAATATTTCCGAAAAGGACGGACGGCCATATCTTCACCTGCATATCACCGCCGGCAGGCGGGACTACACTTGCATTGGCGGACATCTGCTGAGCGCCCGCGTCAACGGCGCCTGCGAACTCGTCGTCGAACAATTCCCCGTCACCGTCGGCCGCCATTTCGACGAGGAGACCGGCCTCAACCTGTATCAGTTCTAGAACGGGATCTCCCGCTGTTCATAATCACGATTCCTAAAGTTTTCGGAAGGTGTTTTATACACCTTTCCGCGATTTTTGCAAATAATGCGATATTCCGTACATAGACCCTAGTGATGAGATAAACCCGGCTCTCCTTTCGATGGCCGGAACACTCATAGTGCCGTCCCGCGAAAACTATCCATATTCTGTAAGGATATTGAACGCCATAGAAAAAACATCCGGACTGATCGGAATCTTTTCTGTCCAATCGCTGACCAACATAGCCTATTCGCTGACTAAATACGGTGCCGAGAACAGAAAACGATTCTACGAACAGATGAAAACACTTCTCAAGATAGTCAAACTCGTAACAATCCGGCCAACAAACGCCGACGAGGCCATCTGGACAGAACCTGATGACTTTGAAGATTATGAACAACTCCTCTGTGCCGAGGACAATGGCTGTTCGTGGTTCATTACCGGAGATCTAAAACTGCTGAACAACTACCAGAATCATCCTGAGCGTATTCCGGTCATTTCTCCCAAATCTTTCTTTGAAATGGCCTCGAAAACCTAAAACTAGCTATTTCTTCAAACGGTCCACCAGCATTTCCTTAACAAGTTCCCAGGATGAGGTCGGGTCGAATGAGATTTCAGGCCGCAATAGTTTAGTGATGTCGTCAGTAAAATCTGGATCAGCCATTTTCTCTTCCATATTGGCGATGAACTGCTTGTAGGTGGGTAGCGTATCAACAACGAAACTCATATACCGGCGATAGCATCGAATGATTTCATCTGCATTGACTTCGGCATTTTGTAGGGCATAGGCAAGGTCGAAAAGATCACGGCCTTTTTTACGCTGGTAGAGGGCACGGAGTTTAGTGCCAAGCAGCTCGTTTAACTGGTAGGTTGTGATGTTGCAGGAACCATTGGCCCAGAGGCTCTCATAGGAGAAAGGAATCCGGACAAGACCCAGTTCATTAAAGTGCTCGTAGCAGTTGATTTCTACCTTCAGGCGAAGCTGGACCACCGGCGGAACTTCCGATTGAATCCGGAAGAGCATGGTGTTGTTGAAGCGCTTGGGCTTGATGACTTTGTCCGGGAGGTAGCGGAGCACTTCGCCAAGACGGAAAAGGATGGGTTTGATGGGACCTGGATTAATCTGCACCAGATCGATATCTTCACTATAGCGGGGTTGAGGTGCCAGGTAGAGCTTGTGTAGTGCCGTACCTCCGCGGAAGGCCAACTCGCTGGATAGGAATTCATCGGCAAATATATCGGTAAGAGCACGGGTGATGATAAGATCCTGCTCTACGTTGGCAATGTCTTCCCAGGGGACTTGCCAGTTCCAGTGCGTAATGGCTGAACGGGGTATCATAGTTCGTCGATTTCAATGTCAGTATTAATGAGGATGTTCCAGCGCTTATTCACCGCTGAGTCCTCAGCACTCTTGCGTGAAGATAGTGGAAAGCGGTTGAGCTTAGTGGACGAAAGGCGAAGTTCCGCGTAGAGGGCCTCGGCCTGATCCTGATTCTGTAGGATGTTCTCCAGGATGTAACCGAGACGCTGGACTGTGGCAAGGGTAGTTTGGGCGATAAGGCCATTTTCTGCTGCGCCCTTCCAAGTTGTCAGCTCGGAGAGTTCTTCGATGATAGTTGCCGCGCGGGAGAGGCCTCCGATGTGCTGCTCATATTGGACGAGATCAAGAGCGGTAAGCTCCGGACCGGAGAAGCAGACGGTTCCAGTTTCGGAGTTACGTATTTGAAGAAATGCCCGGTTAATGGATGCCCGGTAGTTCCAGTCCAGGGATGTCTGCTTCTGAATATGGAGTTGCGGGAAAGTAGTCATAACACTGAATCGCTGTGGGCGCTGATGGGCCGCGCCCAGCATCTCGGCAGCGCTGAGAAGACCGATGTAATAGGGCTTACGGAGATAGGCCATAAGTTGGTCGATATAATAGACTGCCGGCACGACGCCCTTGGCGGCATAATGCGGAGGAATAATTACATAGAAGCCGCGGTAAGGCTGGGCAATGATGCCGGCCTTGCCTGCCCTGTATAGGTTATTTCTGACGACTTGAGGCGTGATGTCCGGAAAGGCTGCGACCACGTCTTCTGAAGTAAACGTAGCGCGACCTTCTATCTCTCGCTTATGTATCCACTCTCGAATAGTCACCTTCTTAGAATTTATGCAAATATAATCAAAAAAGAATTATAAGCGAATAAAAAATAAGAAATATTGATTCTGAAAAAGGAAAACGGAAGACTTTATGAAGCGGATGGAGGCATTTTTTGCCAGGCAGAACTACCAGATTCAGGAAAATGCAGTCTGGAAAGCAAGCTTTCCGTGCACCCCGCTCCCTACGGCGAACCCCGGACCGCTGGCCCGGGGTCAAACATCGTTGATGCGTTTCGCTCTGATTGTGATTCCGTTGGGATTCGAACCCAAGACCCACAGCTTAGAAGGCTGTTGCTCTATCCAGCTGAGCTACGGAACCATTCCCGCAAAAGGGGACTGCAAAGTTAGTGAAAAATCGTCAATTTACAATTTCTTCTTTGCGGTGTTCCACTTTCCGTATACTTCGGAGACGTTCCCGGCGGTGATGAAGGAGTCAATCTGCTGGGACTTCATAAAGGCGAGCAGTTCCGAAAACTCATTCTGGGTGAGCAGGGTCTGGATTTCGAAGGAGTCGTTGAGGGAGAAGCCGCGCTTGATGGGATAGAGGGTGCAGCCTCGGTGGAGGTCTTCGATGATATGTTTCCGGATTATCTCATAGTCCTTGGAAATGATGCAAACCCGCTTTTTACGGTTGAGACTGGCGGTGAAATAGTCCAGGGCGATGCCGTTGATCCAAGTGCCGATGAGGCCGATCACCACGAGGCGGAAGGGGTTGATGGCGAAGGCGGTAAGGCAGATCAGGGCTCCGGCGAGGGAGACCGAGGTGCCTATGTCCATATGGAGGTACTTGTTGACTATCTTCGCGAGGATATCCAGTCCGCCGGTGGAGGCGTTGATATGGAAAAGGATGGTCTGGGAGGCGCTCAGGATGAGGACGAAGCAGAGGAGGTCGAACCAGGGGTCGTTCATAAGGGAGGTCTGGCCGGCCTCGAGCAGCGACTCGACCGGAAGAATCTTTTCCCACAGGTCCACGAGAGGGCCGAGGATGAGAGCCGTATAGACCGTCTTGGCGCCGAATTCCTTCCCTATCAGTATCCACGCCAGGACGAGCAGGAGGGCATTTATTATGACAATCACCTGCGAGACTTTGATGGCGAGGCCAGCGCTCTGCAGGAGATTGCCTATGACTATGGACAGACCTGTGATGGACCCGACCACAAGCTTGGAAGGCATAAGGAAATAATAGACGGCGGCGGCCGCTACGGCCATACCAAGGGTCATAATTATCAGTTCCTTCCAGAATTTCCAGGTCCCAAATACCTTGAGAATGTCTTTCATTTTACTTAGTTTTGCAAGACGAAGATACGAATATTCTTTGTATTTTTGTACGGACTGAAACGCCTGAAGAATGAAAAATTACATCCAAGAGAACAAAGAACGCTTTTTCGAAGAATTATTCTCTCTGCTGAGGATACCCTCCATCAGCGCCAAACCCGAGCACAAGGTCGATATGTACAGCTGCGCACGCCGCCTGACGGAACTCCTGAAAGAGGCCGGCGCCGATCTGGCCGAGGTCTGCGAGACTGCGGGCAACCCTGTCGTATTCGCCGAAAAGAATATCGGCGCGCCGAAGACCGTCCTTGTCTATGGCCATTATGACGTCCAGCCCCCTGAGCCGCTAGAAAAATGGCGGACAGACCCCTTCGACCCGGTGATCGCCAAAGACCCCGCCTCCGGAGAGGAAGCCATCTACGCCCGCGGAGCAAACGACGACAAGGGCCAGCTGTTTATGCACCTCAAAGCCTTCGAATATCTCGTCCGCAAAGGGCTTCTCAAGCATAATGTAAAGTTCATCTTCGAAGGAGAGGAAGAAATCGGCTCCCCCTCGCTCCCGGAGTGGATAAAAGACCATACAGAGCTGCTGAAGGCCGATGTCATACTGGTTTCGGACACGACTATGATCTCCGAGAAAGTGCCTTCGATCAACTGTGGGATGCGCGGCCTGGCCTATCTCGAGGTCACGGTGACCGGTCCCGACAAGGACCTGCATTCCGGCCATTACGGCGGCGCCGTGGCCAATCCCATCAACGAACTCTGCGCCCTGATAGCCTCCCTGCACGATGAAAAGGGCCGCGTTACCATTCCCGGCTTCTACGACGATGTGGTCGAACTTTCCGCAGAGGACAGGGCTATGCTTGCCCGCGCTCCCTTCGATATGGACGAATACAAGGCCTTCCTGAAAATCGGCGAAGTCAAGGGCGAAGAGGGCTACAGCACCCTCGAGCGCACAGGAATCCGGCCCTGCCTGGACGTCTGCGGCATCTGGGGCGGATACACCGGAGTGGGCGCCAAAACCGTCCTCCCCTCGACCGCCCACGCCAAAGTATCTATGAGACTGGTCCCGAACCAGAGTTCAGCGGACATCACACGGAAGTTCACGGATCATTTCAAAGCCATTGCTCCTCCATATATTAAGGTAGAGGTCAAGCCCTGCGAAGGCGGCGACGGCTTCCTGATTCCCATCACCTCGCCGGCATACAAGGCCGCGGCAAAGGCTATGGGCGAAGTCTATGGCATCGAGCCGGTTCCGTCCAGGGGCGGCGGCTCCATAGCCATACTCGCAGTAATGCAGCGCCTTCTCGGCGCCGACCCTCTGCTGATGGGCTTCGGGCTCGAGAGGGACACCATCCACTCCCCAAACGAAAGTTACCTTCTCCGCCAGCTTTTCGCCGGGATGGAAAGCCTTACACTGTTCTATAAATATTACGGCTAGAACTGGACGTCGAAACCTTCGACTCCCCTGTCGGCCACCGCTTCGACCCCGAGACCGGACTGAATCTATACGAACTGAGGTGAAAGATACTGACTATAACCCCCTCTTGAACCTGGCTATCCGCTCTCGGACTATCCTTAGATAATGGCGCTTCATCTTGTCATTCAGGAAACTGCGCCCGACAAAGGCCTCCGCCGCTGACGGCAGGTCCATATAGCGGTCAAGTATCTTATTGATACGGGACTTTACTATGCCGATTCGTTCACCGAAGCGTTCGAAATCGACGCGGCACGGGTGTCCGCTGGAGATGTAGACTTCGCTTTTGTCGATAGCCGGGGATAATCCACCTTCGAGTCCGAAGTCATCACCAATTATATGAAGACAAGTATTAAGGAGATCATACGCCGGCGCCAGGCGATAGTCCTGACCCTGTCTTATAAGGGAGAAGTTCTTCAAATGAGCATCCCCATTCGCATAGATATAATTGAATACAACCAAGTCAAAAAAACGATCCATATCCACCATCCAGGCTTGGACATTCTTACGGATTGCATCCGCAATATCTTCGTAACATCCGTGATACTTGAACTCCTTCCCGTCTTCTTGCTCATTCCTTCCAATAACGGCCGCAAAATCCTCCATGGGCATCTTCGTCCCATCCGGAAGGATATCGAATCGCCCTGTAATATAGACCGCCTGCCCTTTCCTTGTAAAACACAGACCGTTAGCGGCAGTTGCGATTCCATAAACCTGAGAAGCGATCTGCATGGTAAGATGCTCATTGACAGGAATCTGCTTTCTGTCCCGAAGCGTCTCATCCCAGGGCGCCGGCTTAAGAATGTACATCGAGCGCTCATGGTCTCCGGCAAGCCTGATTTTCCCGTTTTCGATGACAGCCGGGAATTTTTCCTGTACCCCGGACACGGATATCCGCCGCATCGCTGCAGCTAAAGCTTCCGCATTCCTGGCCTCGTCAAGGCTGAAATCCAGGATGTGGCTTACCCGATGACCGCCAAAAAGAGTACTGACAGCCTTGGGGCTATAAGTGTCGTATCCTTCTGCCAGGGTTGACGGACAGTTCCTTATATCAATCATGCGCTAATCGTTTTTAATGTGTACGGCGCCTATGAAATCCTTTCCCGCCATCGAGGAAAGAAGGCCGAAATAATCGTTCTCATCGACCTTAAGCGAGCGGCAAATCACTTTTCGGTTGGCCCCCTCCGGAAGCATATTCATAAAGAAGGGGAAAAGACGAGGAGACACGAATGGTTTCCTGCGCTTAGGCAGCGTTACCGACAGGGAAGGACCGTCAAATGCCAGATAATCTTCATCGTATTGGAAACTATAATCCCTGCCGGGATGCATCTCTGTAAGTACCCCGGCCTTCCGGTCGTTAAAATAAACAGTAAGCCTTCTCATTGTATACTGACTATATAACGGTCTGCCGCAGTTTGAAATCAATCTCCATTCCAAGTACTTCCAGAATCCTGGTAACAGTGGACAGGGATGGGTTCCCCTTCCCCCTCTCAATGTCCTTTATCGTAGCTACCCCGAGACCGGACATCTCGGCCAGGTCTTGCTGCGAGATTTTAAGGGTCCTGCGGCGGGCTTTGACTACTTCGCGAAAGTTCATAAGTCTAATAAAATATACTTTCTGCTACAAATGTAGGGAGATTTTTTGTTTTCACAAATAAAAGTACACTAAAACATACTAAAAACTTGTTTGCAGGGAACAAGAGGAACAGCCAGATCCTCGTCAAGTTCCTCCTGAACGAAAAAGAAACCCTGATCCACGGTCTGGAACCCCATACAGGCATTTATTATGA